>Ga0065711_1028113_pt1 | contig 43570 bp, 25 predicted proteins | sample Hoacrofraction12_FD_59098 | JGI IMG/M metagenome (GOLD analysis project Ga0065711, IMG submission 59098) | Hoatzin crop microbial communities from Cojedes, Venezuela - Epithelial fraction 12 v2 (version 2) | ecosystem: Host-associated > Birds > Digestive system > Esophagus > Crop | place... | reverse complement strand
CTTCCTTCCTTCCTTCCTTCCTTCCTTCCTTCCTTCCTTCCTTCCTTCCTTCCTTCCTTCCTTCCTTCCTTCCTTCCTCTCTCCATCCCTCTCCAGCCCTCTCCCTTTCTCTCTTTCCCTCTTTCAGCAGCCCCCCTCACTCCTCATCAATATGTGTTCTATTGTGATTCCTTCAGACTTACAAATGTCAGTCCTTCCCCCAGCCTGCCCCCACCAGATTCTGCTGTTTCAGTTCTCCAACATCTCTTTCTATATATAGCCAATTTGTCTAACTGACTAGAAAAAAAAAACCCTTTACTTTCTGTAGGGAATACCAGCAAAGCAGCAAATATTGCCATGGCAACAAGCCTCTCAATCCATCAGACTCCTGCAGTATCTAATACATAATCTGTAAGGTGGAGACTAGTGTTGAAAAATGAACATGACATATTATCACTTCAGGATTTAATATCCCTTCCCCATGACCTTAATTAGCTCACCTTATTTTGGGCAATTATTATATTTCTGATAGAAACTTCTGTTTTATTTTGCTTTACAGAGGAAGCTAAAGTGTGATCTGCCTTCATTAAAATGCAGCTTTTGACTTTTTCCCCACAAACATGCCACAAAATGGGAGTTTCTATAGTAACACACAATGCAGACTTAATTTGAAATTATAATCTCTTGATAAAGATAAGATCCCCCCAGCCCCCTTTCTCAATGTATTTTCTTTTTGAAAAAAAAAAAAAGGTCTTGTCACAGTGATGTACTTCTGTTCCAAAGAAAGTTTGAAAAGAGTTTCTTTAAATTAAAAACCATCATGTAACACCACTGCTGAGGTTAAAAATACACATTCTCAGCACTCATTTTCCTTTTACATTATAAATTTTGTATAATTTTGTTGCTTTTTTGCCTCCTTTTATTTTTAAATTATTAAATTATTTTGCTATGACTGTTTAATGCCATGGAAAAAGGATAACTGCATTTAAACCAACAACACTTGCAATGGTTACTGGAAAGGCGTTTATTGAGTTTAATGACAGGTCTTGGATTTTTACCCTAGTTTTCTAAGACAAATACTATTATGGAGTCTGTTTATTGCTCATTCAATGTGACAACTTAAAGAAACCTAATCCAGTGATCAATTTCAACAGCATTTAAGACCATTTCCAGGCTGTCTGCTGTTGAGTGGGAAGATGTAGATCTGCAAGATATTTTGTCAAGGATTTGGAAGTGGGAGGGATGGAGAAGAGAAGGGTTTGATTACAGTAGTGGTGTCCAAAATAGGAGCATGCAGGAGTGAAAGGTTCATATGGACAACTGGACTTTCCTAGTGAGGCAGAGGGAGTCAACCAGCTGCTCCTAAACACTGGGGTGTTTGGGGATGGAACTGACACCTGCTGGAAGTGGCCTACATGTAAATGGTTTGACACACAAATTCTCATTAAATCACTTCTACAGTATGAAGCCTAAATCCCACTGTAAATCTCTCCCATCAACAATATTTCTCCAGGGCTTCAAATCAGGTTCCTCATGGCTAGGAGGTTTACCGTTTGGACTTCTCCATTCAAGCTGTGAAAGTGGTCACAGAGACCACCGTCTCCTCCTTGTGGCTCTACATAACAGAGGGAGGTTCTCAGTTGTGGCCTGACTTTTCTTCATGGGCATTTGCACAAAGCTCTACAGATATTTTTGAACAGCGAACAGAGTTGTGCCAATAGCCTGACTCTGGCTTTGCTGCCAGTCCTCCTATTTGCCAACAGGTTTCTGCGTGGTCATTTCAGATCTACCCCAAAAGAGAACAAAGGGTGAACTGTGCTGATTTGAAGAAATGTACTTTAAAATTAGACCGTTTCAAGCTGCTTTGAAACACAGTCGTTTTAAATGTTGCCCTCACGCCTGCAAAGCATATTTTTTTCCTAGCAGCCTTTGGGAGTTCTGTAAATGTCAGTCAACAGCGTGCTGATGCCCAGAGCAGAATCTCTTGCAAAAGCGGCACAGAATGAACCGAGAAAACACTGGGTTTTAAAAACCTACCACATGCTCAAGACATGGCAACACAATGATATTGCAGACCTTCACACTGATAGTTTTTCCATTGTGTGGACTGTTCTACCTGGCTAGCAGTCAGTGGAGTGCTACCTTAATGCAGGGGTCTACCTGTTCAAAGTTATTGACATAAAGAAACCATTTAAATGAGTTCATGACTCTCCTTCCTTCCTTTTCATGTTAACATCATGGGCACCTCACAAAATCAGGGAGGCAGAAAAACAGTAGGAATTTTTCTGTTCACTTTAATGGGTTTTGTATCATGCTCTTCATGAATTCATTTTTAAGCATTACAGTCTAGCACGTGTGATTGAATGGATACTAAAAATATGCAGCATTCACCCACAAATTAGTACAACAGAATGAGTTACTTGTGCCTTAAATAGTAATACTCCCCTAAATAATAATGTTATCACCAAAAAGACATTCAACTGCATGCAAGAGCAATATGCCATAGAAAATAAACTGACTTAGCAGGAGGTGTGTAGATAGTTCTTTTCTGCCTTATTAAAAAAAGAAAAAAAGATAATACTGTGTGCGCCAATACACCATCCTGTGTTTCAGTAGGTTTCAGAGGAAATTATTCTTTGCCTATCATTAAAATAACTGTTCAAACAATACTAGAAACCGAGCAGAACAAGATATTTAAACTGCCTCCCAAATCTGTCAAGTGAAAGTATAGGTTTTCTAAATTCGACCAAAAAGTGCCACTTTAAGGACAAGTAATCACGCTACTTGTTGCCCTTTTGATTTGCAGCTAGGTTAGTAAATGCTTCATGACGCATGACATGACTCCATTGTGTAAGTTCCTAGGAGCAACAGAGGAAACCTGTGATATAGAGATAGCAGGCTCAGTCTGACAATGATAAATATATTAGATGATGACAATCATTCTGTGAATTTAATTCTTGTGAATGAATGAAAACGGTAATTTAAAGTGTCATGATTTGGAAGGATAATCATCTCTGTATCAGTCATTCACAATCAGTTGTAGCGGAACAGAGCCTGATACTGTTACATGCATTAAATTGTGAGATGCGTGAAGAAATTTGGAGTTAGACAGGAGCATCAGATAAAACAACCAATTAAATTTCACCCAAGGACTGAGCCCAATCACTTACATACCACTAAATTTCGACTGAATTTATGGAGATGAAGCAGAAAGTATGTGTTTATACAAGCCAATTATGTTGTGGGTTTTGTCTCCAGCCTCTTTGGTTACACTGCTCTCTGTCCCTGCACTAGCTGAGTGAGGAAGGACCCAGCTGGGAAAGGGCTCAGTGAAAGCCCTTGTAACAGTACTCAGTGACTCTACTCAGCTTCAGAAGTATCTTGGGTTTTCTGTGTCTTTGTAAGCTGCTACCTTGAGTTTGGGAATAGGATCTTTAAGGTCTCAGCGCCAAACTAGAATAGTTTTGTATCCGTGCTTAGAGCTCTTACTGCTGCTCAGGTGGACGTAGGTGGCCCATACTGACACTGGATTAAATGGATCTCTCGCCTTAAAATGACAGGAAGACAGGGAAAGCTATAAATGCTGAGTGATACTAATGCGAAATTGGTGGTGGTAATAGGTGGTGTTAACAGGTGATGAAGAGGGAGATAGAATGCAATCTCTCAAGCAGACTGATGTGAAGTTCTTCTGTGGATTGTTCCACAGAATAACTTTTCTCCTAGTCTTTACTGGTAAGTGAATCATCTCCTTCTAACCTTCCTCCTAGTGGATTGTTTCCTTCTAACTCATTGTATTTAAATGTCTGAATCACCAAACTGCATGTTTGCAGACCACCAGCCCATCTTTACTAGGATTCTTTTAAACTCTTAATCTACTCTACAGTACTTTGTGGCAAAATGTTTTGGAGGCTACATTCTATATGAAAAGTATTTCCTCAGATATGATGGCATTAAGGTTTTCTGATACCTGTCTTTTGCCATCTCCTCTCCACAAGTTGGTGCTGTCAGGACCTGCTGCAGGCAGGAGAAATGCATTTATCTGAGGTACTGTTGCATCAGTTGGGCTGAAATCACCTGTGTCAGTCCTGAGGAAACATAGGATTTTATTTTGGATGAATATTGATTTTGATGCGTTAACTTAGCTCAACGATATTCAGCTATAGCATCTTGCCTTTTTTTTTTTTTTTTAAATGATGTAAGTCATTAAGCCAAATAAGAACGAAAGTGAAGCTTGCACTCCAACTCCAGTATCAAATGGAAGAGTTCCAGATGAAAAGGGATATGTCAATGCAAGATCTAGGCTTCTCAAAGTAACTTTGCTGCTGCTACTTCTGTGTTGAGAGTGAAAGAAACACCACATGTCTTAAGCACTCCTTTTTAACTGCCAGTTAGTTGAAGAGCTGCATGCCTACTTTTGCTGCTACCAGTGTTCTTTTCTTTTGTGCTAGCGTTTCTGTCTTCTGTTGGTTTTTTTTTATATAGGTATGTGGATTAAGAAATGTGCTTATGAAGTATGATGATGACCAAGTAGAGGGAGTTCAGCAAAGAACAACCAGGACTGAAGGCCCTAAATGCTGAAGTGGACTGTAAAATCTAAATCCGAGTTCAATTACGAGGTGATTGGAGAGGGGTTCTGCAAGCTGACAAATATTTAAAGAGGGGAGAGAGGGGAATTATTTACAGCAGGGATGATTATAGGAAGATGGAGCTATCTTTCATATATGGCAGAATTTCATCCAGCTCAAAGTGCTAACAGTGAGGATCAGCAGATGCACACAGCTGTGTCCTCCCTTTCCCTCAGAGAGATATGCCTGTGCAACAGGCCTGGGCTGAGACAGCGAAGGAAGCAACACTGCAGTCTGGGATAGACTGATGCTGGGGTGCAGAACAGCCCCACTGCACAATCACTGCTATCCCTGCATCTGAAAACAGTGCTGCATCGGCTCAAAGGAGGACTCTTCTACGGGTGTCTACCTTGTTGGTTTATATTTTAACAGTTCTCTTACTGTTGGTAATGACTCTTTCTGGAGTCTTTTTGGTTTTCTCCTCCATGTAGTTCAAGATGTTTTGTGGTAAAAGAAACAGTGGTAAATAAAGTTAGAAGCACTTGAGCTACGAGTGCAGGTAGTGGTTCAGAAATAATACACTTTCAATTATTGTGTTCTGTGCACAGGAGAAAGTTTGACCTGTAGGCATTATTTTGCCTGTAACATGGTTAATATGGTCCCTGTTATCCCCTGTCCAATGCTTGAAGAGCAATGGAGGCAGGTGAAAGATACAGGGAGAATATAGTCTAGCTTTAGGGATTAATTTAATACCCGATTATAAGGCTTTTAAAAGACATCTGTCAAAAATACCATGATAAGACTTTTCTCTCATTGTTTATATTGAATAATGCAACTGAGCCCTTTTTCCAATGAAGTGGAGTATTTCTCTTTCTCTTCAAATAGTTTATCCTGCCATGCTCTATAATATTTTCCATCCATTGATTCTGGACTTCTTTACCACTCATTTTCAAAGTCTAAGGATTTCAAAATCCAATGCATTTATGGTACTACCTGTTTAACAGCTGTTCCTGTACATCTCAGATACCTTTTTTTAATGGATTGTTTTTCCCTTAACTGTTGACCAGCATTCTTTGCTATTCATCACGCCATGCTTATTCCCTAGAACTAAAAGCCACTATGGTCTCTTATCTGCTTGATAACTCAATAAGCCTGATCCAGCTCAGACAGTTTTCTACAGCTTTCAGAAACATTGATCCTGTTTTTCGCCATTTAATTCAACTCATCTGCTCTCTGTGAAGACAACTGATTAGACTTCTCTAATGACTTCTTTATCCTGAGTGAATATGAACTTCCTGCTCTTTACATAAACAGTGTGGGCTTTTATTTCAGCATTGCACACTGCTCACTTCTTCAACTGAAGTCCATTGTGGGTTAGCACCTCTGGAAGATTTAAGTGTTAAACAAATACAAAAAAAGCTCTGCATTAGAAAAACATTAAAATTGTGAGGTGAAGCCCCAAATAGCTGGAAATAGACAGAGTGCAATGCCAGCTGGCCCAGATGTGAACATACTCATATTATTCAGGATATGAGAGAAAATGTCTCAAACAAGACTTTAGCCACCTAACTGACATTTGTGGCAACTCAGTCCCATATGAGGTTCTCAAAAACTGGTACTTAAAATCTGAAGTGACTTCTGCTTTCAATATTAAATTTCTGCACATGCTATAACTAATTCTGGTCATGCCCAGAAACACTGGTCCTGTATTTCCCCTCTAAAGACCGTCTCATATCTAAATACATCTCATACCAAATCTCATATGGATTTACAGTTTTGTCCTACTGCTGATCAGAAGATGTTAATGCAATATGACTGTGAATTGGGTTCTGTTTTATCTAGTAGTTTCATGTCTAGAACACTTAGATTTAGTATAGAAGATGAGTGTTTTCTCTGGGAAGTCTGTGGCTGAAAAACCCAGTTTTGCTGTGCCATGGACCATAGCAATGCAAAGGAAAGGTACGGGGCATTTTACAATAGTGTCAGACTGACTGTAGCTTCGGTTTTAGAAATGGGTTATCCTGAGCTAATAAAAGGAAGGGAAGTATTGAAACACACACCTACCATGAAAAATGGCAACATCAATAGAAGAAATGTTATTAAAGGTGTAAGTAACAGGAAGACTGTTTCAGTGAGAAGCAGCACAATGTAGCCTGTATGTAATCACTGTTCCTAACTAGAAAACCAGAAAATTTTACTTTATTCATAATTCAGCACTTGGTTATCTCTTCTGTGATATTTTGAGATTAATTTTCACAAATGTTTTAGCTTAGCAATGTAATATTAGCAGTACTATAAAAATTTAATAATTTTTTGAAAAATCTAAGCTTCTAGAATCATAGGACTATACATAAGTCTTGGTTTTCATTTGGGAAAAAACATTTCTGTCCCTCACACTTGCAGAGAGAAATTAAAGACAAGACCCTTACAAGCTCAGAGAATGCAAAGCAGATACACTTCACATCATTGTATACTGAGTACTGGAAATACTGGAAATACTGTCAGTCAGCTTCCTGATTAAGACAAGTTTCTTTTGTTTCTTTTTTCATATATAAGTTCACAGTTCTTCTAAGCCCCTGCTAGTGCAGCACTGAAACAACAGAACTTCTTGCTTTCTTGCATAATGAACTCCCGTTTGAGAATCTCATTCTCTCAGAACTTGACCTTTACCATGAAGAACAGACTGTATTTTCATTTAATGATAATAGCATTGTTCTTTCTGTTCTTTTCATTATATGCATCAGCTAATTTCTGCTGAAATACTAACAACTACAACAACAACAATAATATTAATAAAATAATACACATTCTGGCTACTTATAATTTAAATTTGACCAAAAAATTAAGGAGTTAATTTTGAAATAAATCTTATCAATCTATATATACGGTATCAAATCCACAGTAATTACATGTTCCATTCAATAAAACATTTGCCTCTATGGCTTAATATTTACTACAAAACTGCTCTTCCAGAAATAATTATTACAATAGAACTCTTTTCTTACTGAAAAGTAAGAGATGATGTAAATACATATTGTGGGAAAACCAGTCTTTCTATTCTACTCTTGGCATGCCTTCAAAAAAAATCAAACCATAAAGGGATAACTGGGTATCTTGAAAATAAATGACTCTAACTTTCTCAAGCATGGACACATGTCTTGCTTGAACGAGTTTTCTGAATGCTTTGGTGTTTTTGCACTTGAATTTTGCATTATAAGAATCTGCTCTTTCCAACAATTGATGGTACTTGATACCAGTGGAAAACGTCGAACTGGATATTTGTACCTAGAAATGCTTTGTGAGACTGAAGAATCAGTATTCTAGACCAATGAGATGGATTCATGCTTTAGGATCAGTTCTTTGAAGTCCTGATTCTGTGCATGCACAACTGGTATTGTGTTCACACAAGATAGCATTTGTGCATGTACCACAATCTGTGATGTGATAGTAAAAAGATTATGTTTCTGAACGAAAGACAAAGATAAAAGGTGTAGTACTGGGCAAAAAAGGTTGAAGTAGAAAGGTCACAATGTCCTACAGCAAGAGAGAGTGTATTGGATATGTATTTACTGTAATGTACCATACATTTTTCTTGCATGTCATAAACCAACAATTCAAATAATCAGAACTGCTGAAAAAAATCCAGACTACCCTGGCACATGTAAATCTAAAAATGCTGTGACTTTTAAGTAACTCAAAGCAGAAACATTTTTCTTTTTATAAACCCTCTCTAAAAGTATAAGACAGCAATAGAGACACTTGAAATTCAGACATTGGAGGCAAGAAAAAGAAAACTTTTGGGAAAAGCATTCCGTGACAAATCAGATCTCTCCTAGGATTTGTCTGCTCCTGGAAAGTCTTTCAGGTTAGCTTGATTTTTTATTTTTTTTTTTACACACCCTGAGTAAAATTCATGGTATTCATAGTTCAGAAGGTTTTATCTAGAGTCATCTAAGGTCTCAGTATTCATTATTTCACTGTCTTTGGAAGTAAAATTACAGACATTTGGAGCACATGTTTTTGTAACAGATGAAGGAACATCCTTATTTTAAACCAACTCTTCTGCCCCTGGCTGTCCTCATGCAGGTATATCATGTGGCTTAACTGGGTAGCAGAACAAACATGACTGTTTACTGATGTACCCCTGCTGCCAGACAACATCTTAATTGGATGTCACTTCCCTGTTTAAGTGCTTTAAGGCAGTCAACCATGCCCATTTGCAATTCTAGCCCATGGCAAGTTCATACTGCTCATGTCACACATTGATTATGCTGCAGCCATCATATGTCACACTAGATCTATGCTTCTGAGTAATTTGGAGCTGAGGCCTTGGAGTTCCTCAATACCTTAGGGAGAAGAGTTTGTACAAACTTGTTTGTATACATGTGACCTGGAAACCTCAGAGTTCAGTCAGGATGAACGGGGAGGAACACATTGATACTCTCACTTGGTCTTCAGCAGAAGGCACATCTCTGGCAGGGCTTTTAGGAATATCAGGACCCAAGGAGAGCTTTGCAGGTTCTATATCCAAGTCTGAGAGCCACCATGTTGCAAAAGAAGCAGTGAACTAGCCCATGGCATAAGGTAGACATCCCACAGATGCCAATTAGGGGTTGTAATGTAGACAGCTTGCTCTCACCCAAGACAACTCAGGAACATGCTGCACACCTTGACTAGCTGGATAGCAGGAGAAGAAACAGATGGAACTAGAGAGGAAATTCCTTTTGATATCATAACACTGGACACTAAAAGGACTTTTCCAAGGTACTGTCAAAGCATCACCATATTTGGCTACTCACTGTATGTCTTGTGACAATTCTTTTTCCCCAAAGTATTCAAAATGGTGATAATTCCTGAGGACTAAATAGTTCTGTATGGGAAGTTTCCCATAATATCTAATTTTCCATATTGGCCAAATACATCAGGCTGAACATCTGATACCTTCCTGTACTGCTTAATATTTGCTCTCCTGCCTTACTTGCTGTGATTTAGCTATTCACAGGCAAGATGGTGGCATAATTTGGGTTAAAAAAGACCACCAGTGCATGGGAAGTGTGAGAAAAACAGGGATGCAAGAAAACAAAAACCACAGGGCAAATAATTTGGTTCCTGGTTTCATGTGTATGCTCAGCTTTTAAGTATTTTGAGATTATATGGGGTAAATTGCCCAACTCGGGCTATAAAGAAATTTCAAAATGCATGTGGATTTTAAGGCATTATAAAGGAATTCTTGGACAGCTCCCTGGAGCTCAATGTAATTATGGTGGCTTTGTATTAATTCTGTGCAAATGTTGTAAAATAATAACGGGGCAAAGAGTGGTCCTATTTGTTATGCGTTTCTGCTTCTGTATCAGCTCTAAGGGACTATCTCAAAAAATTTAGCGTGACATTTCTTCATTTCTTTCTAGTTTGCTCTTTACCTGTTGTATTAAAATAATTTTTTTTTTTTTTAACTTTCAAGGCAGACAGTTCTCTCAACACACACAAGTACACAGCTCTGTCATGATACCTCATATCTTTCCATCATCATAAAGGTCCTATAGAAACAGGACAGAAAGTATTAGAACATTTTTTCCTTGCCAATCTTCCCTACAATCTGACAGATCCTCTGAGAATGGAAATGCAAGACATGACAAAAATACAGGCTGTTATCCGTGCTGGTGAAGGTAACAGACTTGGAGCAACTATTGCATCAGTGTTCTCTCAGTCTTCCTCTTAGCGTGCAGTGTGAAGTGAATCTCAGATACAGGGATTTCCTTACTGCAGAGACATCCAGAGAATCTTTATGGAGAAGAAGGGGCAGAGAGCAGTGCTTGGTAACTTTGTCATAAAGCATTTTGATGGAGAGAAAAAGACAGAGCAGTAGATGGAAGGTGATTGGAACTGTGCAAAGATGTGAACAGAAGAAAGAGACAAGAAACACAGCTCTTGGGTAAGACTGAAAGGCAAATAATTTTGTTATATTGGTACCATGATCAAACTATTTCTTGAGGCATTTGAAATCCTTAAGGCCTCGGAGGCCTTTCTTTGTGTTCTCAGTTCCAAGAAAAAGGCCCTACAGTTCAAATCATAGGCCCACCCTATGCCAACTTGTTGCTTCCCCATTCCATATATTTCCTTTTAATCTGCACTAGATTTAAAATGAGCACTGTGGTATGTTCACTAAGAATTTTCTTTCCAGCTTGCAACACAGTTTATGATTTATTAAAAATATTTTAAAATGTTATGAAATCATCTGAAAATTTCATAAAAGGTTTGCATGAAGTATGGATAAATCCTCAGGCAAAGCATCAGTAAATTCTTTTAAGAAGCTTTCTATCTTAAAGAAGCCAAATGAAAGCAATTTGCAAGACAAACACAAATCCTAAAGGAACTGCACAGTGCATATTTCGCTCATGTTCCTGATCAGTTATGTGTTTTACATGGGCTGCTTCTCTGACTCTTCAGACCTTTTGGAAAGTCTGCTTGGTTTCCCCTAGCACTTGTTGGTGAAATTCCTTCACCTTGTTTCAGAAAGGTTGTGCAAAGCCCAGCAAGTACCTAACGCATAGGGCAGATATACTACTTCTTTGCTTCCACCTTTGATAACAAGTTCTTCCATTCTTCCATCCATCTCCCACCCGTCCATCAAGACAGAATTATACAGCTATCCAGTATTCAGTAACACCAGAGAAGTGATGGGGATGCAGGATGTTTCTAAGAATTACGTTGTACGTCCACAGAGATTAATGCAGCAGAAGTACCATTCCTTATAGCAGAGTTTCTCTAGGGCCTGGTATCATTGTCCTTTTGGGCCTTGCTAAACTATAATGTTGATCTTTCCACTGTTACCACTGTTTCTCCATTTGCTGCACCATGGAGAAATACTTTTTTCTACTTATGAATACTGCAGAAATTATAGGAATGTGGATCCTGTTGGTAGCTCAAAACATTGAAAATCTCATCTATGAATGTCCCCTAGCAACTTGAATTTTGTCAGGTCTTACAAGATGCAGATAGTGGGGGAGAAGAAGAAGCAGACAGAACAGCATTCAGGTAACAATGCACACCTCCATGGCAAGAACTCCATCAAGTGCTTTCATGAGAGCTTCACTACTCATCAGCAGGTTTCCCTGTATCTTATGCCTTGCCTGTAGTCTGCTACTTCTTAAGAATGCTCTCCCTATGGGGAGAGGAGCTCCCAGGTGGACTTCTGCATCCTGCATTTGTGCACAAAGCTTTAGGAATAGTGCCTTTGCTACATGGATGTTCTGCTGCCTCTATTGCGCCTCCCAGGTCTGCAGCACCTTTTTGTGGGATAGGTTGTTTCTGACACCGAGATAATTTTCTACAGCTAGTAGTGGTGACTCTGCCCTGCAATGGCATATGTAAGGAGATACAGAGAGCTATGTCAAAGGAAGTGAAGTGAACTGGGAAGGCAAAAAGGCAGGGAAGTGCTGCCCTAGGAACAGTCCTTTATGCAAACAGAAAAAAAACCCACCTAGAAAACACTTTATAATGTAAATGTGTCTTATGCACATCTCTTTCTCTGTCTTTCTATGGTCTCTGGTTAAGCAGAGTGAAAGATTTCTCCCTTTTAAAGTCAATTTATATAACCTTGCATAGGCTGTGAAGCTAGATAAGTTTAGGAAAAGAGACAGCAGTTTGCCAGGATTTTGTACCAAATTGTCTCCAATTTTTGTCCAGAAACAGATCATCCAATCTGAGTCTTTCTTCTACAAATGTTTATAGGCACTACTCCATTATCTAGATCCCATATTATGGAAGAAGTACAAACTACCTCTTGTTGGTTGCATATTTAAGGCAACACACACCTCTCAGAAACCAGTGAAATCAATGCAAAGCTTTGCACATATATCTCTGGGCATAACTCCAGTTGAATGAATCTGGCACAGGCAACAATCCTGAATAATTGCACTGGATTTAGTGTGACCTTTTGTAAATTTGAGAAGGAATGTGTGCATTAACCTGAATCAAGTAAATTAGGCACTCATTAAGTCCACAAGTAGTTACATTCTATTGAAGTAAAACTCAGGCTTATGAAGTCAAACACATTGTAGCTGCTTTGCTGGATTTATGTCCAAATACAGGTGATTTAAACAGTGTATGAAGAAAAAAGAAGTCCCTGTTTCGAGGATTCCTTTTTTTTTTAGGAGTGGAATGATTTGTGATGAAATTAGGAGTGAAGACAGCGCTGAATGAGATCCCTGAATGCAAGCACTGTTTTCCGGTTTTGTGTTGTTATGTAAGGGAGGGGAACAGATGGAAAAAGAAAGTGTTTGAACTTCCTATTTGTACTCACTCATCGACTCTGTCAATTTGGCCATCTCTCTTTCTCTTTTGGGCTTCTCCTGGGGGAACAGACAAAATAAAAAACAAACATATATATATATATATATAAATATATATAAAAATATAAATACACTTGAGGGCAAGTGGCAATGTGATGAAAGGACATTAATCCTTTATATATTTCTATTTTATTTAGGGATTTAACTTTACTCCTAAATAGCTTGCACCTCTGGGGGCTTTTTTCTTGTCGTCTCTGGACTGTGTTAACATTTTTATTTTTTCTGTGTGTGTGTATATGTGTATGTAGTTAGAGTAACTGAAGTTATTCAATCGAAGTGATAACGGAGGAGGAAATCCCCCTGTTTTGTGCTCTGCACTAAAATTTGCATGTATGCTAGGACTTCCTGACAGAAGATATGAAAATGACCATCCCATAGCACAGATACACTGAAGGAAAGAAAGCACTTATTTAGAAATAAATAACTTCCGTATGGAAGTTGGAGCTAGTTGCATGGTACTGGGTCTGACACTGAGATGAACTATCTGAAGTATTGTTTCATTTCTCCCTGTGATACATGAAGGACTACCAATCAAACCTGCTTGTCTATGTCTTTTGTTTTTGGCATTATTTCTTCATGTAATTTTGTTTTGCAATTTCAGACACTTGTTGTAGCTGTTGTAACTAAGCCTGTTTTGACAGCAGTCTTGGTCACTGAAGGCCCTTGGATTTGGTGAAATTCTCCTTAACAGGGTCCAATGCCCTGAATGATGCCTCAGCCAGAGCAATGAATTCTGAGTCCCATCTCCTGATTTCAGAGCCAGAGTTTGGGCTAAATCAAAACATTCAGCCCTTCAAAGGCCTTTAAACTCTAACTAACTGGTTTTGAGAAGACGTGATGGGGCTACTCTCACCTTTACAGGGGCATAGTCTTACATAGTCTACATACATAGTTTTCCAATGCTACTTGGCTATCACATGAGCAGAACCTGCTGCAGAGGTGTCAGGCTGTCACAAGAGCCACCCCTTCTGCTTTATTTAAAAGAGTGGGATCATCTCATGACTAGAGAGGAGGTGAGGTCTATCCATCTCCATCTTATCCCAGTACTGGCTTCTAGCGTGTGCAAAAAATCTAAAAGAAACGTTTTTCTATACCAAATATGCTATTGCACTTCAGAATGCTATATTTCTGCTAACAACAGCTCGTATTTCATAATAATAGGAAATATTGGAATGCATGAAATGAGTAGATACTGCTTCAGAATTATATGCATATCCCTTAGAACATTTCATATTAAGAGAAAGGTTTAAGGTTATGTCCTGAATCTGTGGTGAGGTTAATGCCCTAAGCCATGCTAATAATGTAGCATTCAGCATCAGATTCATGCACTACTATGAAATAAAACAAGGAGGAAGAATGAAATAGCACGAGTGCCAGTTTAAAAAAAAAAAAGGGTCATGTATGGCAATTTCTTGAATGGTATTAATAGTCAGCACTGCGAAAATCATCAATAATTTTTGTCCATGTTGCTTTATGATGTGACCTTAAAACACCGCCTTCCACTAGCGAACTTATAGTTTATCAGGAACGAACAGTTGGGGAAAATCAATGTTGAGCCCTGAAGATGGAAGGTTAGATTTATTAGACTAATAACAGCCTGTGATTTTAAATATTAATACTTTGCTCTTGCATATTATTAAATACTTTTTACTAATGATGAGGTCTATCATAAGGACGTAGGAGACTAGAATGTCATTTCCTTTTAAAGTGAAAGTATTAATAAGGAGAAGGTTATAAGTTTTTGAGCCTCTGAGTTCTGCTAATGATCAAATATTTGTTTTGAAGAAACTGGTAAAGGCAAGCACTAACAGAATGTTATTTTTTCTCCAGTAATGTCTAGAGACCTCTGACAGATAAGCACAGAAACATTTACGTGTAAAGAGACTGTGTATCTTCACTGCAGCAGTTTGGGTATAGCATGTTAAAGAAGAATGCTAAGGTTCTTGGACTTACAATACCGTCACCTGTGTGAATTTCCCTATTAGAGAGCCAACATGAAATGGCAGACAAGATTAATCTAATTGATGCATTTGAAAATATCAAAATAATTTGGTTTGCTTTTCCTATGAGAAATGACCAGGACTACTGAAGTTCTGATCTTCCTTCTTGAGAAGATAAAGGTACTCTTGTATGAATGTAGTTTCTCAATAGGGCAGTATATGAATGTAGTTTTCCAATAGCTCTAAGTGCCAACACAGAAAGTGTGGCCTGCACTTCATTCTTCCACTTCTCAGCCAAAGAAAATCAGGCATCTTTGTATAAAGCTCTCCTTGCCTGACTTCCCATGCTGCACAGTCTGCCATAGGTTCTGTCAGAGGGCACACAGGAGATGTCAATAGTGTCAACAAGGCAGTGCAGACTTAACATTTTCAGTGTCATGCATGAACAGAGAGTGAAGATTGCATCAGATTCCAGATGGGAATCAAAACAGGGAGTACCTAGGTCACTTGTCCTACGAGGAAAAAATACTGGGCAAGAGAGTGCATGATCTTCTTGTAATTTTCCTAATGGAAGGACCATGGGCACCTGCTGTAACTTTGTCTTCAGTGGCGGTTAGCTTCAGTTGGCACAAATTCATGCGATCTTTATCTTTGGTTTGTTTGTTTACTGCACAGCTGAAACTTCTCCTGTACTGAAACTTCTCCTGTACTTTTGCCACTTTGTGAGTGCAGAGGTGCACCTACATGCTAGGAATCTATTGAATTAATCTAGAACTTTGGCTAAAATTTCTAATAGTATTTTGTCAGTCCTGTAAAAGCTGAGCTATAGATCAAAACTCAAATACATAATATCCATTACACTTACTTTTTGTGAAGCTTTGTTACTTTTGAAAGTAATTCGGTAGAAAATCTCTAGTAATTTCATTGATATATCCTTTAAGGTAATAGTTATTCAATCACTAAATGCAAATTCAATGAGAAAGAAGCAAAGAAGAACCTTTTTGAAATTTTAGCTTAGAGTAATCTATCTTGGGATATCTTAAATTACTTTTCAACTACATGGAAATGGTGTTATGTTTGAAACACTATTAAATGGGAATAATAGAATTTCATTTTAGATAGTTTCTTTCATACTCATGACATCCTCAAATGCTTTACAGTAATGAATTAGATACAGGTTGTTAGGCAATGGTGTGTAGGCAAATGCAGCACTCATTATGTTATTCATTTTACCAATAGCCTACATTCAGCTCTCAAAAGCATTGCTTATTCTAGGTGAAGAGCGATTGCTGGAAGGAGTTGGAGCTCTTCCTTTAGAAAAATGCCATATGAACTTCCAATTCTATTTGGACATATATCCAACAAAGGCAACAAAATAGCTTAATAGCCCATCTTTAGGACCTCTAACAATGAGATGTGCTATGTTACTGCATTATTTTACTATTACTAAAATTCAAGCTTCATGTAAGTTCTGCTTATATTTATGTGAGTTGCTTTTCATGCCTCCTGACCCAAAGCTAAAATATAGTGTAAAACTTGTTTATTTTTGTTATTCTTTCTTGCCCATTCCAAGAAAGGTTCTTGGTCTCAACCACCTGTTTTGTCATGTCTCCTAGAATTAACTCTTGGGGTGGGGACTGTAACGACTGTATTTGTGCAGGAACCGGCACAGTGTGATCTCAAGCAAATTGGCTTCATTCTCAGCTTTAAAGGTGAGAATATTAACAAGTAATCTGCGTTCCCTTGCAGTGGTCTCAGCATTTGAATGGCTAAGAACACTCCTAAGAGGACTATCCTCTGCTTGGCACCAGAGACGATTTCAATTTGCATCAGTTGGAATGAGCTTAAAATACAGTTTTTGAATAGATTGAGTGAGCAGAGTTCACTGAGGGTGTACCTTAGCTGGGTTCACTAGAATTATCAAGCAGTAGGGGTGAGTATGCTCATTAATGTGTTCAGATGTCATAAAGCACTCTCAGTAGCTCTGAGATGCCTTACATGGAGGAAATTTGCATTAAGAGCAGGAGAAACTGAATTTATTTCTCTGGGTTCTAGAATATAATTTTTACATTTCTCATAGTTTTTAGTTAACTTACTCATCATTCACACTTGGTCTGTGAAATATGTATGGAAAAATTTCTGTTTTTTTCCAGGCAGAAAGTCAAGCAGCAATTCTAGAGAACCTTGTCAGCTCCCCTCAGACACAAGATAAAAATCTCACAAAGTCGTGTATTAAATCTATTACATATACTTTGTCATTCTCTAACTAGGAGGAACAAACACTCACGTATTAAACACTGGGGATGGCATGTGGTGGTTCTGAGGGTAGGAAATCTTTCTAGAAACAGAAGCCGCATAAATAAATGTTACTGACCGCTGCTGAGTGTGTATAAACATTTCTTAATGTACTTGCACCTACCAGAACACAAATAAATAAAAAATTGTCTGAACAAGATAAAGAGAAAAAATTATCTGAGAGTTTGCAGGAGAGAGAATATTCATATCTATGAAAAGAAAAAAAAGAAAAGGAGAGAGAGAAAGACTTTATCTTTTTGGCATTTTAAGTAAGATCTAAGATGTAATAAGTCTCAGGTTTTCAGTTTTTCTAAAATAACCTAAAGAACATATTTAAAATATTAAAATTTATTGCAGAGAACACAAATCTAAAGAAATATTACAAAATCCTACTTTTGGCAGCAAACCTCAGAACTACAGGCATTTAAATATCCTTAATTTCTTGTGGCAATGTTGCCAGAAGATGCAGATTATTTTATTAACAAGTCTGTTTTACATTTTTATGCTGTTAAATACTTCTTGTTTCTGCTGTCAACAGTGGAAGAGTCACTTAAGCATTAATATGAATTGGCCATTAAGGAACCAACGGGAGCATTACACAGTTATAGCTTAATAAAGACATATTTTGGGTATCTAAAGGACCAAAGGCGGGAGTTAAGTAATGTTGTGGTATTATTACATGATTAAAGCCAGGTATATTTTCTTAGTTTCTTTGCTCTAGAGGGTGAAGTATATCAGCTTAATTTTCATCTTGCATTACAAAGACCCTACAGAATGTCTGAAGATTTATTTGATTCCCTCAGATCCCAATAAAAATGCGTCTTCTAAAATAATGAGCTGGGTTAACTAAACACTAGGAGAGCTTCCACTTCTGTACTTTGACAGCCAATGAACTATTTGTACTGCTCGCTTTTGAGAAGCTCAGCTTGGGTGTTCTAACAACTTATGGATGAAGGTAATTGCAATTGAGTATTTAAGTCTTTAAGTCTACAACATTTCTAGCCCACATTGTGAAACCAAGCAAGTGTAAGTATAAGCTGAAAACCAAGAAGAAAATCCTGACAACAAAGTGATGTAGTGATGCTGTAGTAAAAAGGTTGGAAAGATTTTTACTTAGGGCTCTTAAAACTGCACTGGACAAACCAGTGTAAACTACATCTCAGCAACCAGTCTTCAAGACAGAGTGGATAATCTTACATATGCTTTGTCATCTAAATCTCCAGACTGCAGGTAGGGTGGCCGTGTACAATTAATACATGGTGAAAAGCTCTATAATCAGTGGAAATATTCTTACCAATTTAAAGACCTTTTGATCATACTCACAAGAAACTGCTATTTTCCTTTTTAGGGTATAATTCGTGAATACATTCTGAATCGTACTAGAATAAATGTAAGTTATCTTGAGATAACAGCAGCTATCCTATTTTAAAAAGTTGGTAGAACCCCAAAAGAGGAGATTCACTATAGAAAAAGACTTAAAAATGCTTATACAGTCTTTTCAGTTGTTAATAATGTGTAAGATTAGTTTTTCATGAACTCATTGCTGCTGTGCCCCCCAAAGGGAAACTCTCAACTGGTTGGTTGTATTCTTATAGCGTTAAATTCCAGATTTCAGTAAGAAGCACCAAAAGAATGTTTATAGACTTGGGATTTCACATGAGAAATTATAGGTAGAAGCATGTCTGAACTAATCTAGAAACCATTATTTCAACTATTTACGAGAATAATGATCTAGTAAAGTATGTTTTGTTTATTACTTGCCTTGATGCATTGTAAAAAGTAGCTCATAACTGAATAGAACAGATCAAACATTTCAAAACTGAATCTATTTCCTCAGGAACTTTGTGAGACTTAAATAGTGAACATACAACTAGGGGAACTGACATTTTTCTTTTTTTTGTGCTATGATCATGTTCATTCAATGAAGGTTCTTAAACAAGAACTGTCTTCAGTGTCACATTTGGCTCTGACTGAATAATACCAAAGTATCTCACACAGTTTCTGATTTTAGCAGCCTGTAATTGTTAAATCTATTTTTAAAAAGTCTTCAAAAGCAGATGCGCTGAAAAAGAACCAGTAACATGTCAGATGATGCTAAAATGCTAATAATGAAAATACCTCCCTGTCCAACTGAAAAATACCTGAAAATACCTCCCATTTACTATTCGCTAAGAGAAAAATGAACTTTTGGTTGCTTATGCTGTTATTCAGGCTAGCTTACACAGATCTTTTTCAGCTGAACTGCAAATGCACTAAAGAAGAGAAATGCTAGTCTAAACCAGCCTTTCTGAATTTAAGAACTGAAGCTTCATTCTCAAGTTGGTGTCTTCCACAGAGAAAAACCAGGAAATGAGACTGTAGTACTTTCCGTATGATTACTTTGTTATCAGTGACCTTTCCACCTCAGGGTGAAACTCCTCCTTTCTTCAAATGCACAAAGTCACAACTCTGGTCTTCGGTCTGCCAGCTTTTCAGAGCTAATGAAGATAATAATAGGAGCTGCAACAGAAACAGTCAAAATTTGGACCTTCAGACATATGGATTGGGGTTCATGTCACCTAAGTTCAGTTGACTAAAAATTTGGATGTACAGGCTAAGCAAGTTATTTACACTTCCAGTAGCATCAACAGAAGGAAACCAGGACCTCCAGAAGCATGTCAGCCTACCCTAATAAGGGTGTCTTAAGTAGATGAATTGCTGCTGGAAGTGCTCAACTTGTTAGAAATACAGCTGATGTGACTAAATCAGTCTATTTACTTACTTGTTATATGGCTGAAGACAGAGGGTATGAAGTCCCTTTGCTGTGAAATTGCTGTGGTATTGATTATCTTTCCTCTCTGCTAAAGGTTTGCTCCTACCCTTCAGCTCCCCTTCTCCTCATGCCCACGTGCTGTTTCTTCTTGTTCTCTCTTGTCTTATCCGGCCCATCACCTTTCCTAAAACGCTCTCTCCCTTCCTTTTTCTCTCCATCTAACTTTATAACTAACTTTACTTCTCCCTCTCTTCACACTCTCCCACACTTCCAAAAAGAACGTTTGTGAAAGTAGCACGCTGTTTGTTGCTATCACATTGCACACGCCTCCCTCTCTACCCCTCAAACCCACACGTACTATCTATCTTGTCTAAATAGACCACATACCTTTGAGGCAGGGACTGTCTACTGCTTCAACTGCACAGGCTCAATCATAGCATCACACCAAGTCTTTTGATGCTGTGGTGATATTCTTATTTTAATGATATGTACAACATATTATATTATATGTGACCATAAATGACACACAAGTGTAAAAAGTTTATTAATAAAAATGCAAACGAGGGTGAAAATCACTGTACCATCACTCCTGCCATTCTTCTGGTACTTAGATCAAACTGACAAAGGGTTCTGACTGCTCTAGGAGACTTTGTCTCATTGTCGGCTGAGGCTAGAGATAGCATTCATGTTTATTACTTCAGACTAAAACCAAAGGATGTTTTCTGTAAGGGAATGCTGGCTCGGCACAGTGCAATGTTGCCTAGAGATCCCCAAGCAGCCTCTAAAAGAACAATAACTGTCAACAAGTAAATTAGTCTGCAAGAGTCTTGCACTGATGTAACTGTGCCGCTAGTACTTCAGTTAGCATTTTACCTAGACATGTCTTGTGTTGTGTCATGTAGACATCTGTATTGTGTCTTGGGGATTTGAATCCATTTTAACTAGAATATCCAGACAAACTCTGTGTGAATCACACTAAAGATTTACAAGTCAGACACGGGAAATCTATGTGTTCCTCTATAGCACAGCTGATTGCACTTTATACACAGTGAACTTTGTACACAGTGCCATATGATGGAGAGGTTTCAAAATGTACTAGCCTGAGTTCTCTCTAAGTTTAACTAGCCCAAAATAATACATATATATGATGCTAGTGATAAAAGGTCAGCTCATGGATCTAGCCATTTCTGTTGCTTTTAATCTGTTAATAGTAATAAAATACTAATAGCTATTAGCTTCTAAAGGGAAAAATATGTGCTCTGTTAGAGATGGGATGGGATGAAACATTTTATTCCATTACAAAGATATCAAACTGTAATGATATTACCACTATCAGATATATCTTCTAGGCTCCTCCACTGTACCTTGGTGTCTCTAAGAAGGCTGTCCGTTGCTTTCCTATGTGATTGCTCTTTCCTGAGCACTCTAAACTCCTGCATAGTACACCCTTTCCTCACTACTGCTTGAAAGGAGTCCCCGCTCCTTCCACGTTACACAGCTCTGTCTTTTCCTCCACCATTTTTGACTCTTTTAACCACCCTTCCCTCTTGTCTGAGATGCTTCCATGCATCCAACTAGAAGCAGCAGTACGGTAGACAACAACTTCTGGAGCTGCCTATGGGCAGCCTAAAGGCTCCCGGTGAGGATGAACACCTTGTACAACAATATAGAGAGAGCAGAGGGAAGGAGTATGCTCAGGTCCAGCCTGGGTATGAAAGAGCGAGGTGCTTCCCTTGCCCCAGAGCTGCGCTAACACAGTCAGCTCAGACTCACAAGAGCATCAGCTTTATTGCACATCAAACACAAATTGATTATCAGCTAAGAATCCTTCTTGGTTTCTGTCACTTTGAGTGCATTTACCTGTAAACTTAGGACAAGTCTTCTCAGTACACTGGTCACAGTGCAGAGACCTCCTGTCTGCTGCTGACGTGAGCTAATAGAGCTGCATGCCCGTGGAGGGGCTAGTCTGGGAAGCTGCGTCATCGTAACACTGCTGGTGGAGCTCATCAGCTTGGCCCTGGAATGCACTGGCATGACTGTAGTGTCTCCACTTTAAGAGGCAGGACAGCTTCTGATAAGTTCGATATAGCTGCACAGTCCTGCACTGGATGGTATAGAAGTCATAAGTCTCTAAGTTTGTTCTGTGAATATTCTGGTTATATTATTCTGATTCAGGGTTTTTTGGGTGTCACTCTTTATTTACTTGTGGTTAACAATGGTTACATTTTTAACAAAAAAAACATTACAGTTATCTGTTTAATTTCATTATCTCCCACATTTTAAAATTATGAGGAATTTTGTTATTACTCAGAATTACAGACATATTTCCTAAAGAGCTGTTTTGTGAAATTTTAATCAAGAATAAATGCAGTCAGAAGAAGCATTTAAATATTATTTTCTCCAGCTTTAAAAACATCCCTATTTCCTATTTTAATGGTGTCTTTTCTCCTCCCCAAATTCAAGATTATGCCCTACTTTCATTCAGTTATGTGCAAACCTGGTTATTAAAAAGATAAGCACATGAGAGTTCCCATACTGCCTTATTAACATAAGCATTCTACCACTGTTCAAAATAGATGAGACAGATACATAAAAATCTTCTGAGTTTTGTAGCTTGACTTGATTTTGATGTCTGCTGTATAATAATTAAATGCTTAACACTTCAGAAAACTCTAGGTAATTTCAGGCTAAATTAATCTTCATTCACAGAAAATGGGAACAAGATTTAGGTGAGATGTTTTGTTGTTTCTTAATATCTTTTAGTTTATATTAATTTTGTTTGTTGTTTTTAGAAAAATAAAGCTCTACTTCTAGTCATTTGTACTACAACAGATCAGTTCCAGGCTTCCTTAACCATCCAATGGAACAGCTCGTTCTGCTTTGCAAAGCCTTGATGTGCAACTTTATGGGCTCTTTTTCATCTCCTTCTGTTTTTCTGTTTCTTTCCAGAGGAACTGCAGCTGCAGAAGCCTGGAGAATACAATGCAACACGGGCATATATGCCCCGATTGTGAAATTAGGTACAGGCAGAGCTGTTACACACCCTTACGAAGCTCTGCTGGATATGGTTAGACCACAGGTAGGCTCAGTCTAGGCAGAGGTGTCTCAGTGCAGGGTCAGGGCTTAAGGCTCTGACTTCCTTCGAGGCTCTTCTGTTGTATTTGAAAAGCTCCATATTGAAGTGAGTACCTTGGTTTGCATTCTACTGGAGAGAAATCAATTATCCTTTTCTTTTTCTGAGTACACAGTAGTACCAAGATATCTTCATGTTTCTGTCCACCCTCTGAAATTAACCCTGATGATGCAATTCCCCAGCTCAAAATGATTTTCACTTTGTTAAATGGATTGCTGTGTAATTACTAATTTGATGCAAGCTGGTGTGAATCATGGCTACAAAGGGTTTCATATCAAGCAAGTCAAAAGAACATGATGTTTACCTTAGTGATTATAATAACAACTGGAAAACTTAAAACAGGCACTCCAAACACTTACATGAGGGGAAAATAACTTGTTAGGGCTTTACACGTGTAATTGTTTCTGCAACTGGTCACATAAATGAGGTTTATGGAACATCACCAGAACGACCGAGAACTTCCCAGGTTACAGGTGTTGGTCTTTTTTGCAGATGGACCCACAGTGTATTGGACCCCAGAATGGCATTTCAGTGTTACAGCCTTGGGGTCCAGCCCCTTGTGAATGGCTGCATCCAATACTTTTGAGGATCCGATTAAATCACCCCAGCCTTTTCCATAAAATTTCACACTTGCTTATAATCTATCGTTGTGAAAAATACAATTTACCTTCAACTTTTCTAGAAACTTTATAATTCAGTTTTAATATACTATGTAAATTTGTGTTTCTGCTACTGAAGGAAGTTGTGGATGTGTGTAATTCCCAGGACTTACCTGCTTTTTTTTTTCTTAATGTGAAATGATAGAAACCAAAACATTTTCCCTCTCACACTTCTCTGCCTTTCTCATTTTTATGAAATCCATTCTTTTAAAGTATGGTGTTGCTTTTCATTGTATTGACAGTCACTGCTACTTTGTGACTTTGTCATAACTCTTATTTGGCAGTTTTTGCACTGAAATTATGATGAATGTCCAAATTTTCCAAACTACCAAAAGTTTTCTGATCCATTAAAGGTGTGGGTGATGAATACCTTTGGAAAGTAGGCCCCAAGTATTTTAATAGAGTCATTATCCCTGGATGTTTTCACAACAACTAGACCCTTTCAGTGATTCAGATCCAAAGGGAAAATCACATCCCAAATTACAATAAATGTGGGTACATGCAATTATCACCACAGAAGGCACTTCATTTTCCATGCTCATTTAGTCATGTTTTTCTCAGCTGAGCCTGCCAACATGGGTACTAATTAATGTTTTTTCTAATGTGGACACCTGCCCATTAGAAGCTAACAATTCTTCATACAGAGAAAAAGCTGTCAGATGGTAATTAGCTTTTGTTTTGTGCTGCTCAGGTCTCTGAAGGAGAAGTTTTTCTTACATTATCAGATAGGCCTGAGACCTGTAGCACCTTTGGATAATTTTAAATTTTCTACTTAGGAGGGGTTTTTTTGGGTGGTTTGGGTTGGTTTGGTTTTTTTTTGGTTGTTTATTGGTTCTATTTGTCCTTATCCACAAGGTCACATAATTTCTCAAATCACTTCTTTTGTAATCTTAGGGGAATTTTAGATTCAAGGAAAAAGAAATTATTACCATGTTAATAAACTAGTCCAGAAAATTACTTTGGCATATCCAAACACATAATTAACAGTAGTCAAGAACTAATGGGTTTACCACATCACAGCTCCACATCCAGAAAATGCATACATGGTATTTAACCCCATCTCTTTAGAATTAACTTATACTTCCTTATTTGAAAAGAGAAACACCTCACTGTAATTCTTTCGTGAATAAAAGCTGTCTTACTACTTTGAGATTCCTGGGCTGTACTCTTCAGCACAACTTTTCTTATTATGATTTAAAATCCTTTCTTCATTCTGCCTAGCACTATACGGTACACAATACTACAGAAGTTATGCACAGTATCTCCATTAGTGAAAGTCATGCTAGAACTCTGAGCTAGATCAGAGAAATCAACAAGTGCCACAAACCATCTACCTATTCCCCACCCTGTCTTACCTCTGGACTCTTTCTTGGTAGATGCACAGCCAAATATGGCACTCTCTGTGTTTTGGGTGTATATTTTTCTGAAATGCATCATGATTTAAACTTCAGTTTCTTGTTATTCTCTGAATCTGAAGGTCTCTGATTTACAGAATATGTTCTATTTGAAATATACAGATTTTCATTCACCACTCTTTTCCTTCTTGCTGCTGCTCCTGATTTCAGTGATATAGCTAAAATCTTGAGCTTCTTCTTCAGGGCCTATTCTACCAAGCATAGCCACATTGAGTGGCACTTTACTCCTCAAGAGATTAGCAGGGCTGCTTTCTGTGGGAAGAATCATCAGAATTTGGCTTTCTGTATTTAGCCCTAAGGAAATCACCCATCTTCAGCAGAATCAGCTCGTGCTGCTTGAGTAGGGGAGAGGGGGACAACGAGGGGATAATGCCAGATAGGGGAGAGGAAATACAGTGTGGGGGGAGAAATGCTTGAAGGAGCTCTAAGGCATGGAAAGGCTGGAGAAACCCACATGAATTCTACAAAGAGAGGAGGGTTGCACAGTATGGCACAGCCCCATTTTGGAGATCAGAGAGAGAGAAAGATTGTGTCGGCATGGCAGGGTCTCCCAGCCGAGCCAGTCAGCCTGCTGAGAAGCAGAGTTTTTTATCTCAGACATAGTGCTGTGCTAACATGGCTGTACTGTGTTTGGGTCTTGAACAACTATTCATGTGAGATGTGCTGTGTGAGGGGTACCAGCCTATTCACATCTAGCTCAGGAGACTGGATGCTGTTTGACGGGTTAGTGCACGGTGTTTGAGCAAAAGATGAAAGAACTGAGCTTTTGGAGTTTAGCTTTAGACCTTGAAGGTCCAAGATGCTTCCACTTGTTTGATGGAAGGGTGTGAGAACAGCTTAATAGGGAAGCAAGCTGAATAAAATTACTCCAGAAATGAGACAATGTTCAGTTTCAAATAGATTCAGTGGACATGTGCACCCAAGTAATTTCTTTTTCTTTTTTTTTTTTTTCCCCCAACCATAACAATGGCAGTTAGTTGGATGAATCACTGGTCTTTTCTGGCAAGGCTGAAGGAAAATTTAAACTGGTGAGTTCTTCTTTGCACTGTAATGGAGACAGTACAGCAAAGATTAGTATTTGATGTGACTGAAAAAAATGTTAATTTCTTCTATTTGGAGACATTGATGTTAAGACCTTTTTCTATGCCAATTTCTATGGGTATTTTTTTCTTTTCAATTGAGCCATTTTAAAATAAAATATATTTATAAATGACCCCAGGGCTATCATTCTTTTTTATTCTGATTTCCTATTGAAACAAGTTTGTTGTGGCTGCGGTGCCTTTTTCTTCTAGCAACATTTCAACAGTTTTGAGATCAGTTTCAACCACATCTATCAGAGTGGTTAGAAGTTTCAATCACATTAATTCATTGGAATTTTTCTGAAAATTGTCAGCTGTGAAGGAGCCATTGCTTGGACTGAACTTATTCCTAGGCAGTGGAGAATTCACATGGGACAGTTCCACAAGAATTTGTGGCTTCTGCTTCTCAAAGAATTACCCAGAGATGATGCAGAATATGGACTTTTAGTGGCTCAAATGGTGACTGTTCTGTGATTCCTTAAGCTTAAGTGTCATCCCTGAAGGTCTTGGTAAGCCACAACAGTCAACGTGTTTACTCCCAGGGCACAATTTCAGCTCTAGAGTAGTAGTTGTCTTTGGCGTATTTGGTTAAGTTACCTGTTTCTAGATATGGGATAAAAATTTTAATAAGGGAACAATTTATATTTAAATCCATTGCACAGAGTCTTGCTTGCACAACTTTCTATTGCTGTGCAGCTCTTTGTGTTTCTGATTTTGCTACAGTCCTCTGTCTTTTAAGAAGAGTATAAAGTTATGTCCTCCTTACTCTGGATGTGATAGGACTTGAAGAATAATGCACTGTGTAGCTCTTCTGACTAGAAAGGATTGTAATTCTTTTTTTAATGGATGTCTCTTGGATGTTACGTCACCATTGAAAAATGTTTGATTTTTCATTTTATCCATACCCAAGTAAAGTTGTTCAGTAGTCGAATGAGAGCACCAGTTTAATGTAAGATACACATTAATTAATCCCTTTTACAAATTAATTTACTGCTGTTTTCTCCCTTCTACTGCAATAGTTCAAGTTCCCTTGTTCCAGTACTTCCTGACATGACCTGCTGCTGACTATATAAAGTATAGTATTTTTGGCTAAGCTGAAAATTACTGGTAGTCTAGAATCTTTGACAAAGTCTATTCATCTGCTTGCCAGCCTTCATCATGAATTAAGGTAGTAATACTGTGAAACCTCTCCAGTCAGGAAAGCAATTGCACACCTGTTTAAGCAGATGGTTAAATGCCACCGAAATTGTTTTGTGGTGGCACAATCGAGAAGGACATGAGGACTTGTATTGATAGAATACTTCCATTATGGATAGATATTCATGAAATGACAAGTCTCCATTAAGTTATTAAGAGCAGGTGCAGATGGATGAAAGAATGGATAAGGAGAGGTGGGGAAACAGATACCTTAGTGTTTTTCACCCACAGTGTGCCTGTCAGTACAGAAAGACCAGTCCAGTTGATTCTGGATAAGAATTAGTAAAGGGTGAATTATTTTTTTACATCACAGTTTGGACTTTTTCTGCTCACTGGGGCAGCTCATAACAGATTGTGTGATGGCAGTCATATCGGTGGTGTTTGAATATATAATAGGAATAGGATCCAGCAGCATGTGTATACATGGTGCAGAACAAAATGTTCTGTAAACCTTGACAGAAAAGTGCGTCCTTGCCAGAAATACATACCCTTGAAAGACATAGAAAGCTGTTAATATGTGTACAGTCTATCAGGAGTGGAAACTGAAAGCGGGAGGTGAGACAGGGGAGATTTTTTGTGGCCTCTGTTGCCTTTTATCACCTTCTTCAAATAGACTGTAACCCATGAAGATACCAAAACTCCTTTTAGGAGTACCCCAGATTGAATTGCTGAGATCCTTGCAGAGAATTTATTCATCAGTCTGCCAGTCTTTATGAATTATTTAACTCCTTCGAGGCTGCTCATAAGGGTGTTACTTTGCTTTAACCTTGCGGGCTGCACTGATCAGAAAAGGCACCTTCTATTACCTTCTGTTTGTGGTGTTTTTTCCCTGTTCTTTCACACCCTGCTAGCCTGGGAAGTGGTGTGTTGAATTATAAAAATCATTGATCTGTCAGGAGCACACATGGAGACTGGAGGAAATTTCATCTAGGCAGATGCTGACAGTGAGAAATGAGTGGGAGTAGATGTCCAGCCACTTCTGAAAGCACTTTGTGGGACACATCTATGTATTTTGACCATCTAAACACCTTAAAAGACCTCGTCCTCATTTTTTTTTTTTCTAGAAAACAGTAAAGACACATAGACTAAACTACTCCAAATGACCATGTATAAGTACTGTGCAAGAGTTGTTATTGCTACTTGTTAGTACTAGAATTACTAATTCTTCAAAACGGGAGCTGTAATCTATGCTGCAAGTACCACCAACTGTGTACTGGCAGTGTTGAAAAAGGGTTTTGAAATGTTGTTTGAGAAGTTTTTAGGATATTGCTGCACTGTATGTGTTACATATTTTATTCTAACAGCTATATTTACATGACAATCTCTTTACTGCTATGAAAGTAACTTCTGGACTTGTAGTAAGAGGTATCATCTCTGTGACAACTTCATGTGTCCCAAGTGAAACGAAGTATCATATTGTAGAGCTGTGTTCTTGTTAGAGTGGATGAGTCTGTTCCAGGATATCCTGATATGACAGCTATGTCAACAAATTGTTCTGTCTTTAAGGGGTGTAAAAATAGCCAATACAAATGACGATACAGTCTCAACAAATGTTTGCTGTTACCCTTTGGTGTGTATTAGCAAAATAGTATTCTGAATTCCTGTGTTTGTCATTCCTTATCAGTTGCCCAACGGCATGTTCTGTATTTTTCTTGCTTGTTGAAAAATCATTATATTAAAATATTGATTTTTTTCAAGTTGGACAAATTAAAATTTAATAGTAGCATATGTCAGCAATACTTCCTACTAAGCAAAGATTTCAGAAGTAAAATGGACCTTTGAAACATCTATTTTACTTTTGCTCAGAAGTAATCTTTTTAGGCTTTGAGTCAAATATCTGAACTGCCTAGAACAGAAACCAATGTATACAACTTATCCATGAGTGCCCTAAGATATTCAATTATGTCTAAAAAATAAATGGACTGACTTGGATTAGGGACAAATCATTCAATTTGGATAAAATAGGGACCTTCCCTTTTCCAAATCTTTGATTTTTTATGAGGCTTAGTCAAAGACAATTACACTGAAACTTGTCTTCTATCCCAAAAAACTTACATCAGTTTTCTAATCAGAAAAAGGGAAAATAACGGCATAAAAGATACTATTTCTTTTCTCTTTTTGGATGCAGTCAGAAGCATAGTGCTAGAACTCATCTAGACAAGTTTGTTGTTTTGATTTTTTTTTAAACAAATAAGATTGCACAAGCATCTGAAGAGAATCTAAAAAACTACCTGTGTGCAGTTTTCCTGTCTGACTTAGGGAGAACTCTTTTGTAAATGAACCTGGTTTTTAAGAACTCTTGGTGCTTAATGAACATTTTTTGAAAAGTTCTTCTGTCTTTGAAGGGAATAGTTTTCATGTCACTGTGAACAATTGCTCTGTGTCTTTCTGTGGAACCAACAGTAAAAATGCAGCTCTTTTAATCTTTTCTTGCTAGCATCTCTTCTCTTCCTTCGTTGCTATGGTTCTCTTTTTACTTGCCCACGGAAACTAAGCTCAGGAGAGAGGTTTGCATCGACCATGTTGAGCTTGAATGGATCTACCTAAATACAGAGCAGGGGTTTGCTTGTGGTGTCTAAAGCCACTGTCTGCAGCACAGGTCTAATGTAAAGATTCTTGTCATGTGCTTCTTCACAATGAAAGCCATATATATGTATGTGTATATCTATGAATGTATTTGTCTATCAGTTGGTCAGCCTACCTACCTACCTATTTATCATCTGTGTGACATGAACACCTGCTTAATAATATCAAGACCTAGACTGCATTGTCACTTTGTGCAGAGCAATGGAAGGATTGATTCGTTCATTACTAGATAAGATTGGATTTCCATTGGTGATAGCAAGGTAATGGTAATGGTGACGTCATGTTTCAGAGTACTTTATGTGCAGTCTTTTTAAGCCTACGAGTGTACATCATTTTGCCAAATGAGATACTAATTTTTCTTTGGGCAACATTATGATGCATCACCTCAGAACAGAGATCGCTTCTTGTCTGCAAAGAGGAAAGTCTCTTCCTTTTTTTTCTGGAGATCCTTACTGTTTTTTTTAAAAAAATTTTTATTCTTTATGACTTTTCTTGATTTTGCATCTTTTTTTCCTCGTGTTTACTTCTTTCTTTTTCAAGAAAAAAGATTATCAGAATTAGTTATGAGTATGCCATTCATTAAAAACAAAATATACATAAAATAGTACCTAAGGAGTTAATCTGAATAAATTTAAGGCAATGCTATGAGCTAACCTGGAGGTGAAACCCACAAAATCAATGACAATCTGAAGTCACTTATTTCCTCTACCTAGAACCCATACTGTAAAGATCATTATTATTGGACATATCTGTTTTCCTGTCAGGGTCAGTTTAGTCTTCTGCACATACTGTATGTTTATAAGGCAGGTTTTGGATTCAGCCATACCATTCATTAAACAATTGATAGACTAAAGAATGGAAAAAATAAGGATATGGTTTGACCCCTGGGTCTGTTTTTTCTTTTTTCTTGGTCATTGCGAAGGCTGATTTTTTTCCCAGCTTGCTTAATGTGCGCTCTTGTATGTTTGCTTGTATTTTTGTTTTTTGACTGTAACTGAGGATATGCTTTTATTTTGGTTAGAAGCAGAGAACAGATTATTACATCTGACTTGCCTGGCATGTGGAGTTCCAGCATTTCAGATATTTAAAATATATGCCATTGCACCAGAGTCTACTAATTAAACTTCCTTCTTCTAGTAGGCTGAAGAGGGTGTTAAAAGTTGGCTTAGTCCATATCTTTAAACTAGCTTGTGCAAGAACAGATCTGACTTGGTAAGTTATTTTGACAAATTCTTGTGCTCTGCCTACTAATCCCATTTTTGTGGGAAAAGAGGATGAATTTTACAGCTTATAATTACTGTAGTAATGGAAAGAAGATACATTTTTCCAGCCTGGATAGCTTCTCATGTGGCAGTTTTCTTGTTGATTGCAGAATTAGGACCAGAATGAACTGCATTCTGTGTTTTCTGCTTATGAATGAGTTACGTGGGTTTTTTTTAATGTTACATTTACTTTTTTTTATGTTGCACTACATTTCTTCTCTAAATCTAATCTACTGACTCAGAATACAAGGGAGTAAACAGGTGTTGCATGGGTACGCTTTTATTTATTCATGTTTTGGGATAGGGAAAAGGTGTGGCTACTCTGAAGCAGTGCATGCAGGAAGGCTCCCAGACAGTTTGAACTTGCACTTTGAACAAGATGTAAGTAAGAGGAATAACACACCATAGAGCACTGGAAGTTAAAGGTTTGATTCTCTACGCTCCTATGTGGACTTCAAATAGCCTTTCAAACTAGGTGTTTATTTTTCCTATGATACTGGTGTGTCAGCTTTTGTAGTCACCTGTGTCAGAGCCTTTAGAGAGTGACCTCAGAAACACGTATATGAAGAACGTGCTGTAGGTCAGTCCAGACTAGGAAATTGAGGAGAACATTAGTTCACTAAGAACTAAGCTTAAGTATATATAAACGGCCAAAGAATCGAAAAGAAGCATTTGTGGAATCTAAGGACTAATATAACACAATAACAGATTTTCCATTCTCTACAAACAGTTTAGCACCAAACCAGTTAGAAGTCTGAGTTAAAAGAAATTACAAAAGAAGTGCCCTTCCCTTATAGAGTCATCTTACAAAACAACAAGTAAGTGCTACCTGAATAGTGTGGCAGAAAGATCACTGTCATTGGTGAGTGCAGGAGTGGCTTTGTACACAGCAAAAGTAGACGATTGTGAATTTCAAAATCACTGTTGTCCAGCAACTTGGTCTAGCCAGAGTTCTGGAAATTCGTGCTGCTGAGTTGAGATGGGTATGTCTGAGGATATGGGGGCAAATTCACAGAATCACAGAATCACAGAATGGTAGAGGCTGGAAGGCATCTCAGGAGGTCATCTGGTTCAACACACTGCTCAAACAGGACCACCCAGAGCTGGTTGCCCAGGACCATGTCCAGGTAGCTTTTGAATATCTCCAAGGATGGAACCGTCCACAACCTCCAAGGGCAACCTGTGCCAGTTCTCAGTCACCCTCACAATAAAAAAGCATTTCCTGATATTCAGAAAAAGCATTCTGTATTTCAGGTTGTGCTCTGTCACTGGGCAATACTGAAAAGAGCCTGGCTCCATCCTCTTGGCATCCTGTCTTCAGGTATTTATGTATATTGATAAGATGCTCCCCTGAGCCATCTCTTCTCCAGGCTCAACAGACCCAGCTGTCTCAGCCTTTCCTCACAGAGGAGATGCTCCAGTCCCTTAATCATCTTTGTGGCCCTTCACCGGACTCACTCCTGTATGTCCACGTCTCTCCTGTACTGAGGAGCCCAGAACTGGACACCATACTCTGGGTGTGGTCTCACCACAGCTGAGTAGAGACAACTTGCAGAAGTACTAATTTCTTCCCTTTCATCCACCCAGCGGCAGGAGCAGCAGCAAGCTTGGCTAGCAACAGCTTTCCCCAAGGTCTCTCTCTACCAGCTTTGTCCATTTACCCTTCTCATACCAAGAGTATCTTTGCTCAAGCTCTCCAGTTTCAAGAGCATTGACCCTGCAATGCTCCTGAGAAGCTTTGAGCCACCTCTGGTGTGGCACAGCATAATGCAGCCTGCCCCGACTGAAAGCAGACATTGGCTTGTCATGGTTTTAATGCAGTCGTATTTACACTCCACGCACTCTGAGGTGATCCAAGGCCCATTGAAATCAGTGGGAGGCTTTCGCTTGGCTTCAATGGGCCCTTGATCAGGCACTTAATTAGTTATACTTCCATTATTGCTCAGCAGGAGTCTGAAGGCTCAACCTTGTACATTCCTGTTGTGTTTTTTTTTTTTTTTGAGAACACTCCTGTTTTTGAAACACGATGTGACAAGCCTCCCTAAGGTACAGTAAAAAGGGTTTTGGGTTTTTTCCCCCTTTGTGGTTACACAGAAATCTATAGCTCCTTTTGTTTTTCTTGTTTCTTCCCTCCCACAGTAAGCACACAAATTACCTGCTTCTCCAACCATTCTGCTTTCAGTTACAGTGACCTTACTAGAAAGCACTGGTAATGAGAGAGACTTCAGGATCCTGGCTTCAGCTAAGAGCAGTTTAATATATAAAAGCATGTGAGTGATATAGGTTCTGTCATCCCACTTTGAAAAGTTACATTGAGATTTATAAGCCTAAAATTTCTAGTGCAAATCTGTGGGTGTTTGGAGTGCAACTCAGGCTAGAAAAGTTCTAGCAGAGTACAATCTGCATCACTGCAATCCCACACAACTCTGCAAAGCTAGCTCCAGGAGTAAGGATTATTTTTGAAAAATGTTTGGAAAGGCAGAAGTGAAGACACCCTAAACTGCACTGAAATAAAATAAACATTAATAATTTCAGATATGCACATCATAATATAGGGGCTGATGGGCTTTTTTCTTTTTTTTTTTTCTTCTTCTCATCTGTTTCACTCCCAAAGGGTCAGATTGTGTTTGCTTGGACTAGATTGGTCTCTGTGGGGAACTTACTGCGTGGTGTGCTGGCTATCCTGCACTAATGCACTGTGTGGACATGCTCGGGACAGCATTCACCTTACCTTGCTTTAGCCATTCGCAAGTTAAGCATTTACTTTTGCAGGTCACCCAGTCTGTCACTACAGGCAATTGGGAAGAAAAGGCACTGCTTTGCTCTCTCCTGAAGATGGCATGGGGAATTGTCCTCTCAAGGTATCTGTCTCCTTGGACTGATTGGAAAGAGTGCCCAGACAAGGGGCTGAACCTAGAGGTTTAACTTCTTGGTAAGACAAGTCTTCCTGTCTTTCACTGGGTGCAGTAAACATTCTCCATGAGCTCAAAGCACACAGTCATCTCAGTTCTGTTTGACACTGGCATGTTCACACTGAAGGTATGGTTCAGTGTGGGCTAGTGTATCGCAGGCTGGCCGGGGTAAACATAAGGACAAAACTACAGATAACAGACACCTTTGTCAATAAAACGTAAACTTGTCATCTCCATGCCTGGAAAGCTCCCAATCTGTCTATAGCGTTATCAATACTGAAAGGCTTAGGTGCAATGACTAGGAGTATAATTTACCCAGAAGTAAAATCACCTCAGATACCAAATACATATGTATTGTGGTATTTGAGGCATAACACGTGAAAGCAGAGAAAAATCCATCTGGCCCACCATTTATGGGCACTGCATTTTCACTGTCACTTTTAAAAAAGTTACGTTAACACCCACCTCCAGGCTAAGTCTTTGCGTATGCAGCTCTGTTCTAAAAACATTCCCTTTCTCTGCTGGAGAACCTGCTCCTGTTTTCCCCATCTCTCCAGCTATTCTTTCATGTTGCTCGTGCAGAACAAGACAATGAAAAAGGCTGCATAATATGTGTGTGTATGTCTTTGGGGAAGGTGAAGAGAGGCAGCTGCTGCCTTTGTAGAATGCAGAAGTTCTTTAAAAAGAATTTTTATGACACTTTCGGAATATGTGACCACTACTTGAAATTAAAACCTAAAGTAAAACTTACGCAAAAAGGTATCTTCTGATGATTGTATACAATTTACCTAACAGACGTACTGAAGTATTTTTTATGTGTGACATGTAATACATTTTCAAAGCTCAGACTTAATCTGGCACTTCATCTACCACCTCCATGTCAGTTGCTTTCACTCTGATTGCATATCGTTTACTTTCCATAAATAATACACTGCTCTTTTCTACCTGACAAAGGACAGTAGTTCTTAAGAAAGGACTTTCTTGCTTCTCCTTATTTGATAACATCACTGAGGAATCCTAGATGGAAAGCGATAACTTTTCCTATTGTGTTAAGCCTTAACAGTGTGCAGGGAATTCTACTACAGCAAATCTATGTAAAATTGTTGTACCTGAAAAAAAGACATCTACCTGTACTGTTAGGTTGTAAGCTGCAGTTTGAGCTCTGCTATTTGTTTCTTATTACAATGTATGAGCAGGCATAGGAGACTCAAGGACAGAAAACAGGCTAGAATTGTTTCCCCCAATCCACACTAAATTTTCCATATTGTCAACGGATATTAGAAAATTTCCCTGATCTTTGAGGGATATGGTTCTTTGCGCTGCAAATATACCAAGTCAGACACTAGCTGTTGAATAAGATAAGAAGTCATAGAAGTTGAGCTATGATAACTGGCAGAGCTAATCAGGTCATACTTTAACATCTGAGCAGAAAATGAAGAATCTTAATTGCAAACACGTGCTGGGGCTTGGCATCTTCTACATTTCCATTGTAATGCACATTCGATGGCAGCAGTGCACAACAAAAGTTCAACATCCTACAAGAACAGAACACATTGTCTTTCTAAGAGCAGAAAAAGATCTTAGTCTTCAACTGGACTTATTAAATTTTCTTTAACTCAGTTTAAATTTCTGAAAAATCAAAGATTTTGCAATATTTGTGCCTTAGAGATGCATTGCTTGCTTTTTAATTGAGGGGGTAGGAAGATGTTCTGTTTAGGAGAACATGGTGGCGGCACTCTCTTTTCTCAAATTTAGTGTAATTGCTCCAAGGAGTGAGAAATCAATCAGGGCAGTAAAATTCTGAATCTTGCAGTCTGCTGTACTGGAGGAATCCTGTGAGACTGCATCACTAAGGTTATTTTTCCTCTGTTTTAGCTCCATATCTCATGTTATTGGTTTGTCTTCTAGATGCACGCTGGTGATGGACTCGTTCATCTTTATGAAGCATGCATGTTAGAAATGTATCATGATTGTTGCCATGACCAGACAAATGTGTGCTAATTTCCTTTTGAAAAATGCTAGGTGGATGACCTGTTCTGCCGCCAGTATCTGAACTGCTATTTCCAGGACCTGCTTGAGCATCTTTGCATATCTCTGTGCTATGCTATGACCTCATCACACAGGCAGATCATACACATACCCAGCAATTGTCACAAGAAAGGTGACTGTTGCCAATTCATTTACAGTCAAGCTATTGAATTAGCTATCCCTTTGAATTTATACACACTAGTCCATGAATGTACAAACATAGCCCTGTGTTTGCTCATGCACACGAGCATGTGGACACAAACACACATACTGTCTGCACATCATTTAATTTGCCTTTTAATGTTACTGCACGTATTTTCATTTTTATTCCTGCCAGTGATCTCAATGGACTCCTTTCTTCCTTCCTTGTTGATTCCTGAATCCTCTTCATGGCAGAAGAATATAAAAGACAATATATGGAGAAAGAACTTGAGGAAAATCCTTCTCTCCAGACAACAATGTACATTTCTGATGCACGCTGTACTTTTTACTCATGAATGTGGTACCTCCAGTGGGCTTGCAAGGGATGCTATGCTGACAGAACCCATGGAGAATATGAGTGATTCACAGTGAAAATTGGTGAGGAAAATTTGCTATTTGGAGTGAAACAAAGTCCTCCACAGACTTCTTACTACACAACCTTTAATACAGAAAAACAGTTAATAACAGTTGCTTGTAGATTTGCAGTGTTGAAGCAGAGGCACGGAACTGCATATATAATGGAGCTGGGAAGGTTTCATCATTTTCAGACCTGACAAAAATAGTGGATATTTAAATATTTCATCTTGGCTTATTATGAGCTGACATTTCTCTCTACTTAGTAATAACTGAATGTATTGTGGCCTAAAAAGATTTCAGTGCAGCATACCGGAAGGTGGGTACAGTCAGCTAGGAAACACTGGAGGGAATGGAGATTGTTACAAAGGGCACATGCCTGGATATGGACTAATAGGTCATATAGGTTGGAAGAAGTCATAACACGTTTTTCTTTTAAACCTGTAGTTTACACTGAGCTCAAGTCAGTTTGTCCTGGAAGTCACTGCCATATTTTGTCTTTATGGAATTTTTTGACACTTTAATTCCAATTCTGTAATTAATCACAGTTCAGTTAGTACTGTAGATATTTCTGATGCGGTGGAAGAAGGTGTGTTTAATGAGAAACAACAGAGAGAAGTCAAAGCCAGGCAAATACAAGCAAAAAGAGAGGTACAAAAGTTCAGTAATGTTTGTATAATAACCTGTGTGTCCAGCTGCCAGGTATGATGTGGATTCCCCATTTCTTGAGTTCTCATGACAAGGCCTGGACATAGCCTGGAAAAATATGCTATTGACAAAGAGAAGCTATGAGGCTAGGGTTATATGGTACAGTCTGCTGTACCAGAGAGAGCAAATGAACTAATGTTGACCCCTACTCTTAAAGATAACAGAAAAAGGTATCTGTGAGTAATGTGCTTCCCTTGGTTTACAGGCTCTGTCTTTGAGTAGAATTTTAGCTAAAGGCTTAACGGACCTGGGAATAAAGCACTGGCTGCTATTAATGCATGGAGTTTGGCTGCACACATTCACTGGAAACCAGAGACTTGTATCATCCAATGTCCTAGGGACTTTGGTCCTCTCTGCCAACTGTTCAGCGTCTTTCTACAGATCCACTTTCAACCCAGAAGGGACAGGGAATCTAAAAAAATTACTTAAGTTGCTTTTGAATCACCTTCTTTTAATGAGAGTGTTCTAAAATGTATAACTGCAGGAATGCTTAACACAATGACAGCTCTCTCTTTATTAGATAGAAGTCCCTTCTGTGTCCCTGGGTGACACACTCTGTTGTTTTCTCAACTAGTTAATCACCTCTTTTGTTAAGTAAAGATATATTTTAATGTTTGTACCCATTGAATGTCAAGTTCTTTGGTTTGGTATTGAATTATCTATTGGAATGGTCTCTAGCTTCTGGGGGCTTGAAATAATGTAGTTACTCATTTTAATTTTGGGTTAAATTTAGATTCAAGTCAGGTGAAATCACGCAGGAATCTAAAAATATATCCTGCAGACTTTTGTCTATGATTCCCAAAAAGAGACACAAACAGCATATACAGATATATTATAAATCTAGTATAGTTTTTCTATATTTGTTAAAAGAATATTCAGTTTTGGTATCTGTGTTCTGTAGCTATTCTCCATCTTACATATGTCCAGTGAAATCTGAAAAACAATTAGTTACGGCATATCCTCATATCAGGACCATTTTACTTCAAGTTCATTCCATAAAGCACAATGTTGCCTAAAATCCTTAGGAGTAGTACAGGCAGATATTTTGCAAATGATTCATGAGGCTATGATTCAATTAATTGAATGCATTCCCCCAAACAGTTTTTTAAGAACTGTTTTACCACACCATTCTTCCTTTAAAAAATCTACTTCTTCCAAATGTAGAAGGTTGTGTCTGCTGGCGAGATCCAGCATGCAGAACAAAGGCTAAAAGCCAGGAACTCCTTAATTGTAGCAGCAACTTGCTCTGTCCCTTTAGTAACAGATCTCTTCCTTTTCAAGAGGGTGCACCAAATTAAACATTCAGTGGAATTTTCCATGCAGCCACATTTCCCTTAGATAGTATATTCGCCAAGCCTGCAAAAGCTAAAGAAATTCTAGGTGGCAGTTGTGGAATTCTTTTCAGCTACTTTTTCCTTCCAAATGATGATGCTCTTTCTGCTTGTTCTGTAGTCAGTGGAGGCAAAGACAAGCAGACAACAAGCAGGCAATTCCAGAGACCATTTTATCAGGATTTGAGACAGGAAACTTTATTTTCTCTTTGTTCACTGACTGCAGAGGGAGCAGTCCAACTTTAAATGGCTAAGTTTCTGACAGCTAGCATGACAGAAATGGTTGATTGTTATTAAGATATACTGGAAATTATGACAATTTTTGACCATTGCATTATGCATTCTTGATGAAATAGTACCACAGAGCAGTCGTGTTCTCTTTTCCAAAGTCAAAGAGGAATAGCTGACATAATACAAATCAAGATGCTGCTCTGTCCTCCAAGGCTCTTTCTACACAAGTAAGTAAAAAATGTGCATGAACGTTGTGGCCACTCGAACTCAGTTGTCTGTAATTCTGAACTGTTAGAGTGCCCATGAGCAGAGTTTTGGCCTAGGCCAGCTGGCAGTCTCCCAATTTCAAGTATCCTTTGGGAGTTCGTATAGGCCAAAGTCCATTCATGACAAGTGATTTGGACATAACTACATGTTTTGGAGACTGGGAAGCCTTGGTGCTAGTGTCTCCATGTCAGAGGACAGCCTCAGGCATCAGTTTATGATCACGGTGGCTTGCTTAGCTGTGCTCCCCTTATTATCTTTATAAGACTTCTAGCATTACTAAAGCCTTTCCGCTGGGCTTTATCACAGCAGCTCTATATGTCCTATAGGCACTAGGGGACTTGGTGGTGTTTAGATTTCAAGTCACATAAAATTGCTTTTAATGTATTACAGGTATCCTATTGGTTCTGGCAAGCTAGCACTATTACATCCACGTAGTTGCAAACTGAGTTCATTTAAGATTCTTTTAAACTTCTCATTCACTGAGCTTTTTATTTGATGGGGGAAAATAAATGTCTACAGTACTGGTTACATAAGGGGTCATTTATTTGAAAAATATCAATTTATTACTCAACTTCACAGAAAAACACTCTGAAGAGGTAACGTCTGAATAATTGTGGTCTTTCTTGCTACAAACGTTATGCTAAAAACCATTAAAATGCTCAAAGATTGTTGAAACACTGTTCCATTTACCTTTTCCCCTTCTCCCTTGAATCATAATTCTCACTTCTAGTTACCAAGTATAGCTCTGATTTTACTGCTGGAACACCCACCCATAGGATTTTACATTATATAGCACAGTCTAGTATTTTATTGTGTGATCTTACAACTTAGCGGGTAGACTGCTGAAGTGATAAGCTGCAGATTGTTTACTTTTGGACTCTTTCTTTCTTTCCTAATGATGATTAACTAAAAGAGAAGGAAAAGTTACGTTTTATGTCTAACCAGGTGTATAGTATTTCTGCTTCTTCATATTTTATCAGTGACACGTTCCTAATGTTGTACACTTCACCAACAGGTAGATCATTTTTATGTTTTGTTTTTTTTTCATCTTTTTTTATGCAGAAGATATCACATTTTCTCCTAGCAAAAGAACTGCAATCTGTAAGATATATTTTTTCTTATTCCACCTATCAATCCTGGAACTAATAGTACTCATTCTTCAAATGATTATTTTGCCAATGACTGCCATTTTTACTTTAAAAACATCTATCTAATGTCAGAAGTATTCAACATTTTAAGTAGAATTATGTACTTCTGTTAGACATCCAGGTGAAACATATTTCTGATCTGTTTATCCTGCTTTACTGATGCAGCTTGAGTACAGAAAGACACTAAGCAGTTAAACTGCAAAGACAACCCTGAAAATGTCCTTTCTTCTGCAATAGAAGTTTAACAGGTGTCATAGATATAGTGGATTTTACATCTATTTTTCATCAAAGCTCATCATGTAATAAGAATACATACTAGACTCTGACAGGATTGGGGAATACCATATTTCAACAGGGGGAGTGCAAGAGAAGACTGCCAAAACACGGATTACAAAGCAACAAAATCTTAGGCTCAAAGGTTATTCAGAATGGTATTGTGTAAGTAAAGGAAGCAGCTCTGCTGCCCAGCTGCTCCAGAGACGCCAACAGTTGTTTTGATCTTGCCAGGGGGCTAGATGCCAGTGACAAAAGTTAACATAGCGGAACATCTGTTTTTTGTGATTGCCACTCAGAAATGAGAAAGGAACATTCAGCTGCTTCAATATGCATGACTGAAAAGAACATAGAGTTTTTTAGTGTCCTCTGAGCAACCTGGTCTAGTGGAAGATGTCTCTGCTCATGGCAGGGGGGTTGGAACTAGATGATCTTTAAGGTCTCTTCCAACCCAAACCATTCTATGATTCTAAGATTTTGTGCACTGTTGCTTTTCCAGCCTGTTCTCCTGTGCAGCCCACATGTTGTATGGACTTCAAGACAATGACATTTTAGGACTGGCATCAGGGCTCCTTCCCAGTCACAGCTGTTCACGGGGTCCTGAGTCCAAGGTGACTCAGTCGGTGTTCTGGAGCCTTTCTTGGTACAGGCCTCCTCTCACCTCCTCCTCCACCAAATGTCTCTGTGAGGCAGCCAAGCATGCTTAATCCTTTCTCAGCATCCGTTCACAGCGCAAGATGCTTCTGGCAGACACAACCAGTCTGTTGTAATTTACAGGCAATGTGATAAAACAGCTGTCTTACATTTCCAATGTGCTGAACACCTTGAAGAAACATTTGCCTAAAAGCAACATAAACCAACTTTGAAGCCATTTAAAGCAAAGGCTGTGTGATAACAAAGCATAAGAAAGAATGTAAAAAGTCATCAGGCATGATCAAACCTAGCTGTTAGATTCTTGCTCTCAGGAGTGGGATGTACAGCTTATCTTGTGCTTATCTCCCCAGAGTAAGAGAGAATCAGATGTTTCAGGATGGAACATGAAAGATCTAGCATTTCTGGGAAAGGTATATTGCCCTCTGGTTGTGTCCAGTCCTTTGTTTTTGTAGCCAATTATTCTTGGTTTTGGGGAATAGACTGTGTTGCTATTGCATTAGAATCTGGTCTTTCAGACCTTTTCTTCACTTTGTCAAGAACATTTTTAATGCTAATCTTGTCCTCTAAAATACTTGTATATTTTATAAGAGCAGTTAATTCCATCATTCAGAGTATCAATGAATTGTAAGACAGGACTGGACACACTACAGACCCAACTTGACACATCCTTCCATACTGGCATTGAATCACTGATAACTCTTCCCTGGCACAATTTTACAACTGGTTTTGTAACCATAACTAGGTAACTTCTTCTAGATCAAGTTTCATGGCTTTCTTATTAGAATACTATGGCAGATGGTGTGCTATCTTAATAAAAACAAAATATTTGACCTTTTCAGCTTCTTTCTTAGCCTGTGTTGATCTATTGTGGAATGAAATTAGACTGGCTTGATGAGATGTTCTGTTGATAAAACCATTTTGGCAGATCTCAGCATATATTTTCTGGTGCCTAAAGCTGTTTTTATTTTTTAAAGAGCGTAAGTTAAGGTGAGTGGTCCATAATTCAGCAGTTTCTCTTCCTTTTTCTGCCAAACATCCTTTTTGTTAAAGACAGGCACCACACTTGCTCTTTCCAATCTGCTAGCATTTCCCTTATTCTCTGTGAATTCTCAGGTAGCTTTGATGTTGTCTGAGACAATCCTTTAATGTATTCTTCAGGTTTAATTGATTTTAAAACATCTATCTTTATGTACACTGTAGCCTGTACCTTCACAGTTATAGGGTAAGATATTCCTTCTTGGTTTAAACAGTACATGTCTCTTGCTCACCACAGGCACTTCCAGTGAAAGCTGATGCAAAAACTACATAAAATACTCTTTATTCTACTGAGTATCATCTGTAGCTTTCCTTCCTGTTGAGAAGCAGGCCAAGACTCTCCCAGTGCTTCCTCTTACTACTAACCTACTTACAGATTGATTTCTTGCTCTCACTGATGCCTCTTGCAAGCTGAATTTCTTTTTGTTTCTTGGCTTCCAGAATTAGCCCTTATTTCCATCAGCAGTTATCTTCAATGCTATGACGTAGTCTGTGTATGCTTTCTTTTTGTAAGGTCAGTGTGAAATTTACAAGTTATCTCAGCTGATATCTTACTACATTTCTTATACTTTATCTGTATTCCTTTGTGTGTGTGCATGTGTGTGTGTGTGTGTGCGCGCGCAAACCTATGTGGGTGTGTGCCCTTTCTCTGAAGGACAGCTTTCCTCAACTGCTGTAGCTTTCTACAAAAATCCCCCAAATCTCTATGATCAACACCTTCTGCAATCTGGGTGATTCTTCTAATTACAAACAAAAGAACTAATCTATGGATCCTTCTAGTTCAGTAACTTCTTTTAAATCCTCAGTGTATTAGCACCCTGTTCCTTTCCTCTTCTATCATTACTGGACATTTGCATCTAGTCCCTACCTACACATAATAAGACTGGATAGGCACTGAACAAACCTGCTGTGTCAGCCACCGCTTCAAGCCTCTGTTGCATGAGTTAACTTGTTATCTTGATCATCTAGTGTCTGTCCTAACTCAAGAAAGACAGGAAATACAAGGGAAAGAATAGGACTTGTTCAATGGATTGACCCACTCATTCACTTCACCCCTTTTATGACCATTCCATGAATGACTCTATGCATGTCTTCAATTTTAGGTCTGTCCTGGGTTTGGCCAGGACAGGGTTAATTTTCACCGGACTCCAGGAAGGGGCACAGCCTGGGGGTGGGGGCTGACCCCACCTGGCCAAACAGAGCCCGGTATTCCAT
>Ga0065711_1028112_pt1 | contig 43572 bp, 28 predicted proteins | sample Hoacrofraction12_FD_59098 | JGI IMG/M metagenome (GOLD analysis project Ga0065711, IMG submission 59098) | Hoatzin crop microbial communities from Cojedes, Venezuela - Epithelial fraction 12 v2 (version 2) | ecosystem: Host-associated > Birds > Digestive system > Esophagus > Crop | place... | reverse complement strand
CCTTTCATAGTAAAAAAAAAAAAAAAAAAAGTATCCTCATTTTACTATTGCAGAAACCAAGGCAGAGAGCAAAGACTATAGATCTTCTCAAAATCCCACTCTGTGAAATGTCCAGACTGGAAAACTGCGACGCTCAGAAAAAAAAATAATATGGGATCTAGGAAAGCTTCAACTGTTTTACAGAAACATTTATGCACATCAAAACGTTTCATCCCACGCCGCTGCCACTGCAGGTAGCTGCTAATTAAAATCTGGTGTGCTGTGGCTACCGTCTTAAAAACTCTGGCCAGCATATGTTTTATTTCTCTTCATTACTTCTTTTTTAGCTTCTCAGCTTGTCTGACGATATTTTCAAAATTCAGTTGTGTGTTTAAAGATTGAGTTTAATAAGCTTGTATGATATATAAAGAGATTATAATTTATTATTTAAAAAGTTTCCTGACAAGACGTCTACAAGAAACATGACCCAAACCACACCGCCTTGTAATAATACCTCTTAAAAATTCCTGACCTCCCACTAAACACTCCTGCAGACTTCCCTGCTTCAGTCCTCGCTGAATATCTCATATATGTCCCCTATAACGTTACACAGCAGGAAATGAAACGGGAAAGTCATCAGCTCAGACAGACAAACGATGGCAATTATCTAGCACCATGTTATTTTCTCTCGGTATAGACACAATGCACTTTTTCTGACAGTGGAGAGCTGGAGGCTAACCAAGCAGATCTGGTTCCCTTGCGACATCTGGTCATCTTCCCTTTTCTTAAAAATGGGCTGCTAAGGAATATGGTGCACTGGAAAAGGAGAGCCAACACGGGCTGCATCGGTGCGTACAGGGTGCGGTGAGTAGAGCCATGGGAAGTACAGCTGTGGGAAGTACGGATGTGAGAGGTCCGGGTGTGAGAGGTCCAGGAGTGAGAAGTCCAGGCATAAATGTGAGCAGCACAGTCCCTCTGCAGTGAGCCTTGGTTGACAGGGATTTGGGTGCTTGGGTACCCCACCCAGGCTCAACCTAGGGGTGATGCTGCCTGTGCCCGCACCAAAGCAAGACTTCTCAGGGGCTTCTCCGCTCCCTGCTCCTCCCATCGTGTTTGCTGTGACAGAGGCTGAGCCCTATGTTCAGGTCCAACTGCAAATCCCGGCCGGGGGAGCCGGAGCTGTGGGCCACCACTGCCTTTTCGGCACTGCTGCTGCCACTGTGTCCCTGCAGCTGTCCCAGAGAACAGGTGGGTATTGCATTGACACGGTGATTTGCCAGTTTGCCATTTGTGTCACTATGGATCCAATATTCGCTAAAAAGGACTTGCTTTTCTAGATGGAGGAGAGCCATTTTTTTATTTTTTATTTGGTTTTTGCTCCTTGTGATGGGGGTTTGTAACTTTCAGGCTGTTACTGTAAGAGAGCTTTTGTGTGAGCTCGGTACACTGAGTCGCATGCCAGCGACTATTCATGATCACTAATAGGTAAAACTACTCCGGGATTTAAAGCTTTTAACAAGACCTTGTCTAGACTGGTATTTAGTGGCAATACAATTAAATCATACTGGAAAAGGAAAAAAAAAAAAAAAAGATTAAATTCTTTTAATTACCTTTTGAAGCCACTTCTCCCCTGCAGAGGTCAGACCTTGATCTGATTTAAATCGGTGCACATCAGGTGTCACTCCACTGACGCGGCAGCAGCGTAAAGGTTCAAAGGATCGCAGTGCCGCACTAGCTAAAGCCTGATCTATACTGATCTATTATACAGCTATATTTGCAACAAATTAAGCGGGTTTCTTTTTCTTTTTTTTCTTTTTTTTTTCTCTTACAGCCTTTGCCAAAGGAGTGCCACAGCGTGGGGTGGTGTCTCTGGACTTCATGTGCAATGCCCGAGATGCACACACTGGGCAGAAACCTTCCTGGGGTGGATGGATGGATGTGTTTTCCCTGCCCGCTCCCCACGGACATCTCCTCGCCCTCATGTGCCACCCTGCCCCATAGACCCGCAGCGTGTAGCGAAGGCCAGCAATGGTTTTGCTGAAGGCAGATGCCAATGGGCTCCCATTGGTGACTGAGTCGTCTTTTGTGGCCACTCCACGTGGCACTGACCCAGGGACCATTCCACCTCTGAAATAGGCTCACCGTCCCCAGCCCAGAGTGGGAGAGGGCTGGTCCCTATCTGTTCCTCCCATGTCATCCCATTTATCGTTTCCCAGTGGATGGCTCGGTGGCATTGCTTCGCTCCTTGAGCTTTTGCAGCCCTCCATATCAGATGCATCTCCGATGCCTGATACTCTTTCCCTAGATAATTAAACCTTCATTTGTTGCTTCCTTGCAACTCCAGATTTTAAAACTACACATTTTTTTTCTCTGTTAGGTTAGGACCGCTTCCAACTTCCAATCCCCAATTTAGATTACATGCTCAGAAACTAACTCCAAACATTTACTGCGTTTGAAGGTCACGGTGCTATTGATTGATTTCCAGTTATAATGTATGTTGTCCTAACATGAGTTAAAAACATTCTGGGCTAAATCCAAAAATGCTGGGATCAAAGCATCTGGACTTGTTGCTTTCATGTTTGGCACATAAAGGGGCTGGCAGTCACCAATGTGGTCTTGGCTGGGCTATAGTTGTTTTCATTCTCTGATGTGAAACAGTTGGGAATCACAGACCCTCCAACAGTTATAGTGGACTAAATAAAAATTGGCTTAATAACCTGCCAAGCATTTGAAAGTGCCAGTCTCCACAGTTTTTCACAACTTATTGGCTATGGCATGTTTTTCTTTTCATTTCTTGAGTGGGTTTTTTTTTTCTTTGTCTCTATTTTTAAAGGATTTTCTATAAAATTGGACTTTTTCAGTTGAGTATTTAAAATAGGTAAACTCTTCATCTGATCAGACTCAATTTATCATCTTTGATCTGACTTCACTCATTCCTTCAGCTGCTCCATCTGATTTTTTTACTTTTTGAAAAGAAGACTATTAAAACATTTTCCCTATCTGAATTATCACAGAAGAAAATAAACAAGGGCCGATTTCTTGGCTAGCCTGCCTTACAGATATCCCAGCACTGCCATATGCACATCAGCTTTTCACTTTCAAATCCACTTTAAACAGATTATTCCTAAAGTTTCTTTACTAGTCTCCCTAAAAGGCTTCTATTTATGTTTGCTGTTTATAAAATAGCATCCAGAGGCCATTGTGCAATGCGCTGCACATAGTCACAAGCCATCAAGCTCTCGAGACAAACAATGGAAATACTTTACAGATGGTAGCTGTTTTACAGATGGCGTACGGGGGCAGGAGAGACGCGAAGGTCGGAGAGAGGAAGAAATATGGATGTTGGCCATGGTTGCGAAAGAAGCCAGTGGCAGAGCCAGGCACTTAACCCATGTTTCTATCCAATTGCTTCCTTATTAATTAATTTTCCTCTCTCATCCTTTTAGAACACACATTATAATTTTTACCCCCTTCTCTCATGTTTCCAAAAAAATAAAGCACTTGAAAAATCTAATTCTTCATGCACATCACAGGCTTTTCTGTCACTTTGGCTAATTTCAAGAAGCTCTGCACTGGCTTTGGGAGTGATGCTCTGGAGCAGACATGGGGGCTGCCCATGGCGAGGGCACCCTGGGGCGGTACCAGGAAGGTCAATGCCTTCAAAGTAAAAGAGCTGCTCTCAGTATTTCCAGCTGGGCAACGGCATCTTGTTGCACATTAGGTTGAGGTTTACTTTCAGACAAGTTTTAGTGTAGCCTATCGGTCAGAGAAAGCAATGCTGCCCCTCTCGCTTCCCACTCTTGACAGCTAATCCACAGGAAAAATGAATTTATTGCGGCCTCATCAGAGGTCCAGCATTGTACCAGACCTCGGCATTCAAGATTGATGCGATAAATGTTCTTTACTCCATCCCTGCATGGCTTTCAGCAACCATCTCCTGAGGGACCACATGCTGCAAAAACCCTTTTCAGCTGCCCAAGCTGAGTTGAGATTCCCTGAATTCATCAACCGATATCACAGGGAGAAATAGGAGGAGAAAAAGGACTGTATGGTCCTTAACCTCTGAATGAGGAGCAGGGTCTGCTCTGACTGATTTTTAAACAGCTCGTTTTCAACGTCTCTGTGAAGCTTCCAATCGGTTCTGGGACGGTAATGCTTAGGTTGAAGAGAGACTAAAACCAGCTAAAAAGTAATGTTTTAGAGACAGTCAGGACATGAGGGATGAGGTGTTTAAGTAAAGAGATGATTTCAGTTCTGGTGCCTTTGGCAGGGCTAAATATCTCTTTAGAGCTCATAATAATGAAAAAAAATGAATCTACCGCTAAGAAGACCAACGCTGAGCATAAAGAACATATTTACCATTAATATGTCATCTAGAGACATCTAAAAGTAAGATTACTTTGTAGTAAAATTAATATAAATTTGGCCTGCTAGAGGTTTTTAAGGACTTTTTTGTGTTCAGGTGAAACATTATCAATCGGTGCTGTGTGTGGCTGTATTTATACAGTTTGCTTTTCATATTGCCATTAGAAAAACCTGTGCACATTCTTTCCATGTAAAATAATTTTGTAAAATAACTTAGTCCAACAGTTACACCTAGTCTGAGTATCAAGGACTTTTTTTCTTATTTTTAATGTTTTGATTATAAGTGAGTAAATGAGCATATGTGCAATTATATTTTGGGTGCAATGGCTTCAGCTGCCACATTTTGGCATTTTATTTTATTAGCTAAAAGCTCACATATGGTTTCCATGTTTCCAATCTGGCTTTAAGGATGCAATGGCTGAATTAAGCAATGTTTCTCCTCACTCCAATTCCCTTAGATATACTTAAAAAGTCCATTCAGATTATAAAAAAAGTAAATTAAGGTTTATAATATTCAGAAGGTGGCCCATGGTAGTGACTAATACAGTGCTATCTTGTAAGTGCCCTTGCACCCTGCAGAAACTGTTAAAAGCCGTGTCTTGCAGTTTAAAATATTAAATCAGTTCTATGATCCTGTGGGGCAGAGTCACGCCTGAATGCCAAAATACTTCTTTTACGAACAATGATGCCATTATATCAGCACAGGAGCCGCCAGATAACAGGTCACCCTGCATGGCCACCCGGACGTGCAGGTTCTCCAGCACCTCCCAGTGTTGGACCTGGGGATCTGGGAAGGTCTTTGAGAGCCCCCAGTCAATTCAATCTAACAAATTCTGGAAAAATGACCCGAGGGCAGGAGCTCAGGGCCATCTGATGCATTGCCATGAGTGTGATCCACACGAGCTGAGTGGCAGATGGGACAGAGGTCTGGAAGAGGTGCACAGCTCCAGGGAGGGCATTACTGAGGAGAAACAAGTGTGCTGCAGCCTCAGAAACAGCCACGCTCAGGAGACCAATAGGGCTGAAGTACCATTATACATATGTATATATATATATGCATATATATATATATATGTAAGTTTGAGTAAAACTGAAAAGGTACTTGCTTTCACGTGGGAGACTATCTCCCAATGCACAAAGTGTGGTTATGAAACGGGCAATGAGCAACTGTGTATCCCATGGGGAAAGAAATTGCCTGCGTTTGCAGCAGAGGTGGCGTGCTCGGATGTTAGGCAAAGCTTCCCAACTGCAAAGGTTGTGGAGCACTTAATGAAAAGAATGAAGTTAGCGAGTCCCTTGAGAAGAGGTTTTCAATAACTGTGCAGGCAAACACATGTCAGGGATGGTCTTGGCACCAGAGCAGCAGCTTGACTATGTGACCTCCCCAGGTCCCAGCCAACCCCACATTTCTGTGAGCTCATGAAAACACATCTAGCATGTCTGGAAGCACAGGAGCGTGGGACTTCTCTACTGCATTGATGCAGACTCAGGATATCTCTCTTTTATATCCTTCTTCTCCAGGCTACCAACCTAACCAACAAGCAAAGTCCCATGGTCCCTTTTCTGGGCTTCGTAATTTACTTTGGTCCACGTATTTCTGCTGAAGTGGAACAGGTTCAGCATGGGGTGATGTGTGTGCACTCACACTACGCACCTGTGTTTGCTGCTGACAGTTGGTGTCACGTGAGGGGATTTTTTCACAGCCACCTTCTGATCAAGGCCACCCTGTTTGGGTTGACGTGAGGTGTGCAGAGACCGAAGTATTGTGATCCAATCCGTATCGCATCTCACAGGCGTAAGAAAAATAATTGGTTGGCAGATACTGAGCCCAAATCTCTACCAGTTATCATTGCTGGGGGGCAACTGGTCTATGCTTACAGTACTTGCCTGAGTTTTTGTTGACCAGTAAGCAATCTGCCTGAGTGAAGACTGAAGGGTAGAAATACAGACTTGCTTCTCCAGATCTTCAAGTTTCCATCTAAATCCATCCTAATCCAGCAAAACATGCAAGTTTGAACATAAACCATATCCATAGGTACACTTAAGTATGGGATTAAACGGTTTGCTGAATAGGGTCACTACATTACTAAGGCATTGGCTGCTAGTCTTGGCTCTTATTTCAGCTAAATTGAGATGGGAAAAGGTTTCCACACTGGGATGAAGCCAAGGTATTTTTCTCTCCCTTTCTCTCTCCTTTTATTTTTTCTCTTTCTCCAATAGTACAAGATAGATGTCTGACAACTGTTTCTATCTTGCTAACATCCTGGAGTTTACATCTTTGGGTATGGGAAATTTAAGACCAAATCTCAGCTCAGATGCATTCAGCTGAGGGTTGTAATCCCAGTTCTTGCACAGGTGAGCTATTCTGACCGCTGGGCTGTTTAAAAGCAGCAGCTTTTCTTGTGATCTGAGTAAATCACAGACTAAGAAGCGGAGGCAGTGGAAGGTACGGTCTAAGGTCATCTGATCCTCCACAGAGCTTTGGTGCTGACAAATGATTTTCTAAAATTTTATTTGAATTGAAATGTCCTCACCAGCTCTAAACATTCAACTGATATTTAAAAGGCTGGCCCTATTTTTTTCAGTTCTTTGGAAATATCAAAATCCCATAACTTTGCGTGGAGTCATGGAGAAGAAGGTGACCTCAGCTTTTCTGAAAAATCAACTTTACGTATCATGTTTGCAAACAGAATTACTGTCTGTGAGCCCTTTTAAAGATGTAGACCTTGGAAGTCTTCCCTTCTTAGTACCAATGAAATGAAATAATCAAAACATTGAGAGTTTGGAGAACAAGTGAATACCGCGTTGAGAATTCCACATAGTGCCTGGACTGGTCCACATGGACATGTAATCTGCAAGATCAAGAGATGCTTCAGCCCTTCTGCTGACACTTGAAAAGATCATTACAAGGCTTAAGGAGGAAAACAAAGTAATGGAAACATCCGCTAAAAAGGAACGTTTTCAATCGCTGGTACTCCATTCATTACAGGCCTGAGTGGTTCCAGAGACAACAGAAAACTATGCATTGTTGCAATGCCAAGAACAAGAAAGGCAATATGGATGTCGTGTTGCTTCTCACTCATTGCAATCTGAATGTTTTCATGCCCTTCCCATCTTGCCCGGCTGCGTTCATCAGCCAGGACTTCAGTGCCGTTGTGTCACTCATGACCAAATGCGTGGTGCTGAGCAGGGGGTGGTGGGAACATTCTGGGGCCCTTCCAGCCAGACACTGGTTGGGGTGCTGGCACCGGAGCCGCATCTGCTTGCGCAGCCCCAAGAGCAACATAAGGCATTCGCTCAAGAGCAGGCAGACATTGGGCAGGATTTCTGCCTAATGCATTGTCAAGCTAAAAAGCTTTTATGGGAGGTAAAGTTTTTTATGGGAGGTAAAAACACAGCAGTCATTTAATTAACAATACCTCAAAGCCTTTCCTATAGAGAACCACATGGCTGAAGTTTTCCCAGGCCCACTGTGATAACCTTGTTAAAATTTGGACAGTATTATTTAATCTTTGCTCTGTAAGCCAGACTTCTGTGATTTCCCCAGTGTCACTACAGCGTGGCAATTGCCTATATTAGAGCACAGACTCTCCAGCATGGTGAATATTTGAAAATGTCACCATATGTTACAGGTATCTCAAGGGCACTTTGAAAAACTTCATCTCAAGGCCCAGGAAGACACACACAAAAACAGAGCACTGTGGTATTTTTCAGAAATTGAAGCAGTGGCCCTTTGTTGGAGCTTGCTTCCAACCCATGTCTAATGGAGGTGAGGGTGCACCGTTTCTGATTAGTACCCAAGGGACTTCTGCTCTAAATACTCACTGCTTCACCAGGCAAGGCAGAAATAACCCTACATTGTCCATTCTTTCCTGCATTGAGGTCAGCAGGCCAACGGACTATAACCAGGAGTAAGACATCAGCTACCACAGCCCAGTGTAAAGTCCATCGCTGTCTACTGCAGTCATTGACTTCTGTTGAGTTTTGATTAAGCTAGAATAGGTTAAGAAATGGGCATATGTGGTGAAATTGTGCAACTTGTATTGTTTTGGCACTACATGTATTCTAAACTAATGATCTTGGCTGAGACAGGCCCTTTTTTGATCTTTCCTTTTTGGCCTCTTGTAACTTAAGCTTACCCCAAAATTTATGGAAAGAATACGTATCCGCTTTCTGCCAGTCAGTGAAGATTAGTATTTGCAAAGACAATTTTTCTTGTGCTATTGTGCATCTTGGTGCTGTTTTCTATATCTCTTAAATGTAAAAATAAACAAACATCCATACATCTGGGAGCAGATTTCCAAGTGGAGCTCAGCGCCAGACTTTTTTCCTTTTTTGAGTGCTCAGCACCCACAATGGGGCCAGAATTTAAAGCCAGTTCAGCTAAACCAGGGCCAAGTTTCCACAGAAACACGGAGATCTGGAAGCTCCCATCATGACAAATATTCACAGATACATCATTCAACTCATCCTCCCACCCAGGGATGATAAAATGACATAGTAACATAGCATTAATAACATCAGCTATTGATAACAACAGCAACGACCCTATGAAGGACGCATAAACAGCTGGGAGGAATGTTGGCTGCAGAGGGCGATTGCTCAAGTCCCCGGTGAAGACCTGAGTGTTTGCTTATGTTCTTGCTTGGCAAGATACGGCACTATCAAGATACTATTCAATGTTTGAGTAAGAGTATCACTTCTGACATGCCTCTGATTCCTTGAAACAGAAGAAAGCCATTGGGAAGAGAGATATGCCGTTGGTAACTGCTCTTCCTTGCCGGTTTACTGGGCCTAACCCTGATTTATGAAGTGCGGCGCTGGACAGGATGTTGCCAGTTGAGGCTGTGTATAGCACATCAGCAGCAGAATTTAGGGATGGCCTATGTCCTGCAGGGAAAAGGCTCTACACTGGATGGAAGATGATCTGAGCAGGTGTTTTCCATCTCCAGCTTCTATGGTGAATAGAGTCTTTCAGTTTGATGCCTGCCAAGTGCACATTTAATTGGATAGGAGAGAGAGTTGGGTGAGCAAAGCGGGGAAGTCCTGCCCTTAGTCATACCAACAGCCTGATGAATTTCTTTCTGCTACAGTCCCTCCTGTTTTGCATTTATTTCCCACAAGCATTTGAATGAACCAAATTAATGGAAAAGCAATTTCATGCTCTCATGCAAAAGAGTTACAGGAAATCATTTTTGCACATACAAATAGTTGTGCTGCTAATCAGGGGACAACAACGTCATGTGCCAGATAAGCTGCATGGTCAGACTTTGGGTGTCTGATCAACATCTGAATATCAAACACAGGAATAGTGACTATTCACGCCACAAAAGTGTTTGTTGAGAAATTAATGAGAAAAATAAATGTTATGGAATAACAATTACATAGATCATCTACCTCGTAAGACATTGTGTAGCATGTTAGGAAAAACATTCATGGCGTGTGACTGCTTTGCATGCCTTTTTCGTAAGACTTTTTTTCCAGCATTACATATATAAAAAAAAACCCAACCCACACTTATTTGCTTACTGTTTGTAACACTCTGCAACTTTAAAAATTCTTCCTCCCCAGTGCAAACATACTTCCTCAGAGAGGCAGCAGCAGAGCCCCGCTAAGATGCTTAAGAGGAGGTCAAGAGAAAAGCCATTCACCAGGGGAATCTCTCTCACTCCTTAATACATTTTTATTACTACCTATGCACACAGTGTTCTCTCAGAGGCTAGATGAATAAATATGCCTCTTTTGAGCAAACATTTATAATGCTGTTTAAACATGGGGGAAGAACAGTTTCAGCTTAAAAATGATACTAGCACCATGTTTACATTTTTTTTTCCCAAGCTGCAGTTAAAATGAAAATATCCAGACAGACATTCAGCATGAGGCTTGGAAAAGCATGTTTCTTTTGGCCACTTCCACTACAGAATTTCACCTAAAAATGAAATACAAAAGATTGGGGTTGGGGGGGAAATACAAAAGAAAGATTTGTTTGTAGATGAAATACTCTGTGCAAATCCATCCAAATAATCAGTGTAATTCTTCATTAATAACAGACTTGGAAGATACTTAGAAATGTTTCTTTTGCTTTGAACTTACTGAAGGCAGAGTTCTTGAGCTGGCGATGTACTTGTGCACAGACTTGACTTGGAGTGAAAGGGTGCTCTTTGCCTCCTCCTCCAGCACCCGAAGCCCAGCAGATAAGGCACTGGCCCATTTTGGGCCACTCAGGGCTCAGCCCTCGGTGGCAGATCTGCCCCTGGGTGAGGAGCTTTCTCCCTCTTTATCACCTCTTCACATCCAGATTTTAAATTCCCGAGGGCAAGGAGCAGCTCTTATAAAATAAGATGATGGAGTCACAAGGTGGAACTTTGGACACTGTGTCAGCAGCGTTAATAACGCTGGTTTCAAGAGGACTTCTCACATACTGAAAGTTAAGCAGCCCTTAAGAGCTCCCCTGGCTGGGGACGGGAGGAGGGTAATTCGCCCCTCTAAGGATCCCTGTCCACCGAGCTGTGAGAAACTTCAAATCTCACTGACTTCACTGGCACTTCAGGGCACTCAGCACCTTCCAAGATTAATTCCTCAAGCAGGGAGAGGTCTAGAAACGTATATATTAGAGCACTTTACATCTTCAGCTGCAGTAGGGCTCTTTCTGGTGAGCTTGACAAAGGACAGATTATATATTATGCTGTGCCATAAACTTCAGCAATCTAAGAATTCGGAAAATACCCCATTCTATTACTCTCCTAGCTTTGACATGAAATATTAAACACCGCTTACCAAAGTAATGTTATTGAACACAGATGTCCGCTATCACATTCAAATTGTTCAAGTCAATCTAGGTTTATGTATTTTCTTTACTTAAGCGTTTGTATAAACCCAAGCGTGCCCTGACAGTAATGATTTCACAATGCACTATATTCAATTAAGGAGACAAATATGCATTTACATTTTTACTGAACTTGTTTCACATACACATGAGCTCCAGCTCCAACTTCTTTTTGATGTTTGGTGGAAAACAAAGGAATAGAAAGGGTGCCACCTACTGAGTCACTCGGACATTTTTGGAGGCTGAAAAATTGTGCAAATTACAAATATGCTCATTCCAGTTAAAAATAAACAAATGTTCAAGCTCTATTTATAAGCCTGTGGGAAGACAGCCATAGATAGCATTTTTCTTATCAAAACACTCGGTGACGAGGGCACTTACCAGGGTGTAGGAGACGCCAGCTCCAGCTCCCTCTTGTATCTTGGCGGGTTTGAATTCACCTATTCCTCTGGAAAACCCAAGCAAAATGAATCAGTATCTGTGATCGCAGTGCCTGAATATCTTTTGCAAGCGATGGATGTGACACAACGAATGAGGATCTAGAAGTGTTGCACCATCAACGAGAACCGTTCCTCAGGACCCATGTCATTTAGCAATCTGTCACTAATTGGAAATGTATGCTGTTAAATAGGTTGCAGATAAACTGTATCAAATGGATGAGATTTAAGCAGATACTTAAATTTAAAAACCCGCAGAGAAGGTGCAGGAAGCCTGAAGATGACCTTTGTAACATACTTAAAGGCTCACGAATGAAGACAAGCTCTCAGTACTTCTTAAAATCTAGTGGCCCTTTCTGATCTCCATCAAGGTACAGCCCTGTGTTTACCAGGTATATTGAAAGTGTTGTGCTGCTGCTGCGATTTCCTCACTTGGGGAGGATAAACAATCCAAATAAACTTTAACGTTGCCTTGATACCAGGCAGAGACGCTGCCATTCACGGTTTTTCTTTAGTGGCAAAGGTACACAGCCTAGTCAGCCTTGACTTTTGTGAGGGCAAGTTTACCATGCCTAGCAAGGGCTCTGTGAATACACCTGAAGCAGGATGCTCGCACCTCTGATAAATCAGGAGCCTGTATCTGGTCTGAACTGAAGCTGGTGATGAAGCAATGCCTTTGGAGGGATGGAGAAAATACAAAGAATCCTCCTGACTGGCCACCAAGGCAGCTCTCCTCCACTCGCCTTCACAGCTCTGTACTGAAAAGTTCTGATGTGCCACACATGGGTTGTTGCTTAACTTTCTTCCACACAAGGTACTTACACTGATTTTCTTTGAAAATGTTGTAGTCATGACTGATAGAGCCACAGTTTTTTATTCTCCCTGATGGCATACAGAGGAGGGGGGAGACACGACGTGATGTCAGGTGTGTCGCGTGTCAGGGGAATGGCAGGAAAAGCAAAAGTCTGGGATTTTTCATCTCTAATGGAAGCAGGCCAGCTTTGGGACTGAAAAAGGATAGATCAAAAACTAAGAATCACAAAGCTTGGCAAACAAATATCTCAAGCACAAATAAGACTTTAAATACTATGGTAAGGAGGCACTGGAGTAGGTTATTTTTCACTCACAAACCACCTTCTCTTCCCTAATGCTGGTTCCCAAAGGATCCCAAGTGCTTGCCCCACACATCCCATTAATCCCTCCCCACTGAGCGGAAGCTTAGCACCACGGAGCCCCCCCCCAGACCTGCAGATGCAGCTTTATCTTGGTCTCTGCAGATGCAGGCAGACCCGAGGTTTTCACAGGTATCATGTGTATTTAACGTTTACCAAAATTTCTTGTGTCGGGGACTGGTGTAGCAATAACTTACTCGGGGAAAATAATTGTGAAATATTAACAAGTCCTTATTAACAGGTGTTTCTGGCAGAGATTCCTTCAGGGCAACTTGGACAAGGCACCACAGTTGAGTTGGTAATGGCATTTTTTTCCCAGAGGGACCTTCAAAGTCTCTTGTTTGGTGCTTTGTATTCCTGGCAGCAGAGTCAGGAAGAAACCCAGTTTTCAACATCCTGCCTACTCAAAATAAAACATTCATTTCTTTGCCATAATGTTTTTCACGTCTCCCATGACTTGGCACACGTTTATCACGTGATGGCTGTAGCGCAGGGCACTGAAGAACCGTTTATATACTCCAGATAACAGGCGCTGCTGATGCGGCCCTTTATCAGTTCCTGAAGTGTTCGGGGGCTGCTTTCTGCTTGCACAAGCACTCTTTGAGGTAGGCATTAAAATGGATTTTTACCGCTGCGACGTTTAGGAGAAATCATTCTGTCCCAAACCCTTACAGAGCTTTTTTAATTTTTCCCAGGGGAGGCAGCCCTGGCTCCCTACAGGACGCTGTGTGGTGGGGATGGGAGGGGGGCTGTACCCTTGGGAGCAGCACCGTTTGGTTTTTCTTTTTTACAAAAAAAAGCTAAGGATTTTTTTTGCAGCTAGAAATCAGATATGAGAAAATTCACTGCAAATTCATCATGACAGTACACTTCCTATTTTTAAGGTGAAAAACTGGATTTAAAGGGACGGATGCACTGCCCAAGTCACATTTCTCCATTATCCCTTGTAGATACCACATTATCAGACCAGTGACACCAGACCACCAAACAAACCTGCAAAGCTTTCCAAGAGAAGGAAAACTCTTGGTACCACTCCACAGCAGAAGAGTTTGCAACAAGAAACCAAACCAAAACAACCCCTGTCAACACTCTTTCCAAAGACATAAAGATTCTCCAGGCACTTGACATCCACCTTAACTTTTTAAGTAGCGTATCTTGGAGAGAAGATTCCTGTTGGATCAAAGGGGAGTTGGATCAAAGACTTTGCTACAACAATAGCTGTGCTGGCAAACCATCCCCTTTCAACACATTCCTGAGTTTGTATTTTAAGTGGTTTTTGCCACATTGGCAGCCAAAAATAACTATTTTCTGATCAAATTCATTAGTTCTAGTAAAAATGTTAACATGCTAAATGTGACTGCGAACAGTTCTAATAGTCCATCAAGGCAGCTGTTGAAACCTGTTGCTTTTGAGAGCGTGGAGAAGGGCTCTGCAAAGGCTCGAGGGGAGCGATGTCCTGGCCAGAGCGATTCGTTGTGAGGCTGCTCCCGCAGCACTCCCACCCCTCATTACCCGGGAATACGGCCCTTATTTAATGTGAAGCTATTATGCCTGCTGTTCTGTACTTCATATATACCCTTAAGGTTGAAGTAATAATTAACAGCAGCCTTCTCATGTGCCTAGGAGTACAAGGCCAAGATCCACAACGGCTACGACAATGTAAATGTCAAATAGAAAAAGGAAAAAAAGCAAACCGGCAGGCAGGAATTACCCCCCAGCCTCTGCTCACAGCAATCTTACTCTTTGCTGATGACATACAGCAAGGAATCCTACCGCATATCTTACAGGACACATAAATCATTTAAAACTGCATTTCTGGTTGAAAAAAACCCTCCAGCTACAAAAACCAGAGAACTTTCATTAAGTCACTTTGTAAGTAATTTATAGCATGCTAAGACTCACAAAGTAACAAAGAAACGACAGGGCAGTTTCTTGTTAATGAGAACTCGAACAACAGGGCAGCATCAGCGGGAACGTGGAGCATTTCCACCCCAAATATGGCTTCACTTCACCAGGTGACATGCACTCGGTTACCTCTGGTGCTCCTACGCTGGAAAGCCTCCATGCCATTGCCAAAGCAGGGGACAGGGACAAGACAACCCTTGAATTTCACAGTGGCTTTCCTTCCTATTTCTGGATGAACCAAGAAGGACTTGTAGGTAGAAAGAAAACATCAAAGCAAAATATAGAAACTTCTGCAAATTGGAAAGGTGCAAAATTTGGATTACTTTTGGTAAAAGGTTTGTGCAAGCACTAAGGCCACCTGGGCCGAAATGGAACTCAGTTGCTGTGGACAAACACGGTGGTCTTGGAGCAAGACCATCACCTTGCTACGTCCATGTAGCCTTTGCTCAGATAGGCCATTGTCTACAACTAATGCTAGTAGGTCATACTTTACTAAATTAATTAGCCAAGATTTGACCTCTGAGTAGCACCAAGCCTAACTCTTTGATCTCTTACATGTAGAAATCACAGACCTTAAAATAATTAATTAGTTTAATTATCATTAGGCTCTTGGAGTCACTAGAGGGAGACCTGAACACATGCCTTAAGCCAAGATGTTACATCTGGACTGGAAAAACACCCAGTAGATGATGGCACGAAACATTTTAAGCATTAACTATAATATCTACACCACATACAGCTTCTCAAGATGTTTCGCTGTCATCAGCTTGCTAAAAGATAAAGATTTATTGGGCTATTACTGAAAAGGAAGCTAGATACTGCCAAATGGCATGGACAGTTAGATGACTAGTTGCTGACATCTTTATTCATATATAAAATGAAACAACTGAGTTGTATTTTTTTTAACTACCATGCTTGAAGGAATCAACAAAGCAGTGTCTTATCATACAGAACTTTAAAGACATTTTTAAATCATTTCATGGGCTTTGGACAGTTGTGGTTTTTTTTTACTGTGTGCATACAGAATCCTCTGTTAGCACCCTGTGAACTTTTAGTGCTGGCTGAAATAAGAGATAAGCAGTGCTGGCTACAGATTAGTTCAGCAGTGCCTGAAGATGCCGAGGGGATCATACCATGGAGCAGTGCTTCCTGGATCACGGTCACAAATCACTCGTATTCCGCTGCCATGTATCGGCCGTAGGCATACAGGAACATTTCAAGTGCTGCAGAGGACATGGCTTTTTTACACAGACCTGTGCTGACTCTGCATAAGTTGAGAATATTACAGCTTAATAGTCCCATGTCTAGTTTTTGATCAGCTCTCAATAGCAATCATCGAAACTGAAATGTTAGTGCAGTAACAGCAATAATTTATATGAATAGTTGAACTATAGCTTCTAATAGAGAAATTATTAAGTTGCAATGATTAAAGAACTCTTTATGATATACATTAAAAAGACAACCAACCAAATGAACTTAATTACTCTCTTCTTCGTTGACAACTGTATGAAATGTGAAATAAATCACATACGACAAAATCCTGCAGTACTACAGAGCTCAGTTTAAAAGTGTTTGCTCTAAAATGTAGAGGTCCAAGCCTGCAGAGCTGTTCTCCCAGAAGCTAGCCATACCTGTCCACTTTTTATTCTGACAGCTTGATATACTGTTCCCCCTTTGTTACACATTCTGAATTCAATTTAGCATGCTACTTCCAATTAACCAGCGCACACTTACTGCATTATTTGGCATTGAACAGGCGCATGTGTTCCTTTAGCTCCTGCCAACGTGCAAAGACAATACCCCTCAGGTGAACGGGGCTGTTTGCTCGCCGAGCATTAGGCTCTGGGAAGCGGCCAAGGCGGCTGATGGAAGCCCGCAGGTGTGCAGTTTCAAATGCCTTCAAAGTGCTTCATGTCCAAGTCGTCCAGAAACATTACACTTCATAACCATCCTCTTCCAGCAAGATTTATGCTGTGTTTTGAATATTTCTAATACTCTGGAGTCCGAGTGCCAGAAACCTCTCTTTATCAGGCTCAGTCACTGGACAAGCCGCTCCGGTCAGGGATCATATATAAACCCATTTATGTATAGGCCATTATTTATTCTATACAAACTACGAAAAGCAGGTGTGATTTCAGTGTGCTTGCTCTGAATGTGAATTAGTTTAACAAAGTTTCATCCACAATGTAAGCCTATTGCTTTAGGACTATCAATGAGGAGGAAACAGGAATGAGTTTTAATGACATGTTTATATAAAAAAATTAGCATCCTTTCACTACAATACGTGTACAACAAAGTACAGTACAGTTCTCAGATACATCCCACATATTCTTTGAAGGCGGGTTACAAAGTCACAAAAATAATATTGCTATGCAAGTGCTTATTAAAAGCAATAAAAAGAACAGAATAAACAATTTATGCTCTACAAGTCCAAGATTTATTGTCTACCACTGGAAATTGCTTTACAGTGTTTGAATATAAAGCTTTGACTCTGCAAAAGAATTACTGGGCACAGCTGCAGCTCACACATTGAGCTTCTGCAGCCAGCCACAGGTCAACGTGCAGAAAAAAATCCTTCAAGAACTGGGGACTGAGAAGGTTTCTGCCCGAACTACTAAAAAATTAAGATGGGGATGGGAGGATGGAGGCTTCTTGCTCCACCAGTTCTCTCAAGACCCCTTCCTAAGCTCTTCTTTGCTCTGATAAGAAGCTAAACTCTAACAGAAACATTGTTATTTGTCACTGTTAGATCAACAGCATGAAGCTATGATGGCTCCAAAATGTGTCTTTGGCTCTTCTGGGAAGGACATAGAGGTATCATTTCCATGTTTGTCCCTTTGGCAACTCTGGATACTATGATGGTTATTACTTACACAAACAGAAATCTGCAGCCAATCAAAATAATACGGTTGGCAAGAAATCTGGGCAAACTTTAATAGCTACAGTTCTTCAACATAAAAAGGATAAAAGTAGAATAATAATTTTGGCAGGGGAATCGGGGAATTTTTTAAATTCTGATTGTTTTCCTATGAGGATAGTGTTATAAATACTGAAGTCTAACTTAAAACATGTTGCTCTGGCTTCATGAATTCACATGGAGTAAGATTCTGCTGGACTCACTGAGTTACACTCGACTCCTTTCCACTCTTTGCAGACTGAAGCTATCTGGAATACACAGCAAGGTAAGAGAGTGGGACTTGGCACAGAAACTGCAGGGTTGAGATAATTTAAATGTCTTTCTGAAAGTATTTATCTGTGCATGCAAGTGTGTTACAGTGGAATACACAGAGCACTCTTTTCAAGAAAGCATAATTAACTTCAGCCCTCTGGGAAATGGAGAGCCAAGGCAGGCACTTACCAAGTGGAAGATGGACATAAATTTAAATATAAAAAGTATTTTCACTGAAGTTTTCACTTTCATTTTCAACAAGCTCCAGTGCTATGCTCAGGACAGTATCTGCCTGACAGTCTTTCACTGGAATCTGATGAAGCAAATAAGCAGAGTGACATGATTTTAATAGCAATTACACTCACTTGCCACAAAATTAATTGACGGAAAAGCAGATTTAGTAGCTTTTTTGATTTAAAAAGTCCATGCTGTCTAATAAAGACTATTTTGTAGGGACAGAATGAGGTAAATTTGTTAATCTGCAGCAAGGAGTAGAATCAAAACATATTAATAACATCACAAGCAAGCAAACTACCATAATTAGTAGGTAATGATGTAAAGTTCTGGCTCTTCTAGAAAACAACATCCTGTAAACATTTTACCTGCCTTGTGAAAAAAGTGAATAGAACAAAGAAAAGACATTTAAAACTACCCCAATCAAAATTCATCTTTTAATATTTCTGAAATATTGAATTTTGATTTTTACCTTTATATGATTGCACTTTGCTTTGGAACAAAAAAGTCATATTGAGCCCCAAATCAGAATGATGTGTTTAATGGCACTGAAGTGAACTTCTTTCACAAAGGCAATAACATAAACAAGCTAAGAAGTATTTTGAAGGAGGAATGAATAAAAAAGACTACTGTATATGAATGGTTTTGTATTAATTAGCATTTTCCGATTTAAAAAAAAGTTTGCTGAAATATTTCCCAGGCAGATCAACTGGGGCCTCTAATTCATTGGCACAGCCTCAGTACCAGTCACTTCAAGTATGTGTTTCATCATGTACCTAGAATTGTGACATTCTTTAAAAATACTTCGTACAAAAATCTTTTATTTCCTTTATACTACATATTTACAATTCTATTTTCAAGGTACTGCGGAAAATGTAAACAAGTATACACAGGTGTAAATAATATGGCTTGAGAAAGGTTTCCCGTTCAATGAGCTGCTCTAATCACACAGATAAGAAAAAACCCAGTACATTTTACAAATGGCTGTCAAACAGCAAAATGTAAGTTCTTGGGTTTCACGCGTTAGCTGCTGAGTAACCGTACCAGTCACCGGGCATCCTTCCCTAAACTGAACTGTCTGACGTACTGGAACGGGGCTGGTGGAGGGTCACCAAGGTAACTGGGGCTGACACAGTTGGGTCTGTGGGAGCAGGGTTTGCTCAGCCTTCAGAAGAGAAGACCAAGGGGAGGTATTACTGGTGTCTGCAGCTGCCCCATGGGGGCTACAGATGAGATGAAGCCAAACACTTCTCAGAGATGCACACGGAAAGGATAAGTGGCAGTGAACGAAAGCTGAAACTCGGGAAATTACGATTAGAAACTAGGAAAAACAAAACTGTGAGCATGAAATTGTGAGCACTGGGACAGGGGCTCAAAGAGGTGGTGGGATCTCCATCCTTGGAGATATCCAGAACTCAACTGGACGAATCTCTGAGCAAGCCCATTTAACTTTGAAGTTGGCCAGGCTTTGAAGTGAAGCCTGGACCTCCAGAGGTCTCTTACAACTTAACTTACTCTATGATTCTACGAAAAATCTTGACTATAGTGCAACACTTGCATTACTATTGTAGTTTGGCTCTGCGGTAAATACATAGTTAAGATCAAAATATGTCAATTGCTTAACTTGGATCGTTCTTCTCCAGCAGTCGCTAAGATTAAAACTAATCATCTCACATAAGATTTACCTTCTCAGTTCCAGTTCAGTGAAATTGCCCCAGATTCACATAATTGTAGGATCAGACCCAGGTCATCATATCTCCAAAAGAACCTTTAAAATGTCACAGCTGACAGCCAAGCCCTGCTGAGAGCCACACACTTCTGACTAGTTTGGAGACAACAACAATTTTGTGATATTTACATTGAGTAAACTTTCCAGCAACATTCACAGAGCTCTAAAGAAGAAATGACAAGGGATCAGCATCAGCCTCTGTGATTTTCTGGCTGAAGGCACAGTTGGTTAATTAATTGTGGCACATTCACAAATATCTTTACTTTGTTTAGGATGACTTTCAATATCTATAAAGTGACGAATAACAACAATAAGACTTCCATGAAGCTTAAAAAACACCTACCAAACCTGTATTGCTTCCAATAGATCACAGTTTGAATTAAACTCCCAGGTGAACAAGCGTTGTGTGCTTCGTACCGGACAGTTAATGACTACAGATGTGCTTAAGCCCTGAGGTGAACCTTACGGTAAAACTGCTACTTCACCTACTCATTATCCAACCACAACAACAAACAACCTCTTTAAAAATCACGTTAGTATCAATTATTGTCATGTTTTCTACTCCAAGACAAAAATCTTCTCTTGCAGAGTTGCAATTTGCTATGGCGTCTGAATGATAGCATGAACACAAGACCTGGAACGGCATGTGCCACCATGTCTACTGAGCCCGTGGTCCTGACGCCCTTTAGTAAGTACACTTTTGATATAGTCAAGTCTCAAGACGTTACTACACAGGTTTTGTAACCCTGAACCTAAAGAGAGGTATAAAGAGGCACTCTGAAACATTTTAGTCTGGTGAACTCAGAATATCAAAATAAAGAACATTATTTCTTTATAATGATTTAGTCCTATTATCAAAGAACAACCTGTTCAAACAGACAAAATAGCACCAAAATGTCTTTGTTCTATTAAGTGACCAACAGCAGCTGTTGCACTGTATCAGGACTTTTTAAAGCTGACAAACTATTGTGCAGTAAAAGCACATTATAATCCTTTACAAAAAGAACACAGAGATTATCTTTAAACATCTATCCTTGCTTATTATCTGCTTTCTCCATCCAAGGTAAAACACTTTTCTATATTAGTAGGTACTACTTGATGAGAACTTCTCCACAGTTTGACTTGACAAACGACTGAGAAACTCAACTGATAAGATGGGAGAACGCAGAAAGCCAACAGAGCCTGACAGACGGCACCATGCTCTTTGGAAGACAGACTCAGACATAAGCAAGGTATAGATGGAGACTTTCCAACCAGTCAATCCACACTAAAAATGTGGTACATATTCTTAAATTAATTAACAACTTATCAAGGACTGTGGTGGATTTTTCTTCAGTTGCAAGTTTAAAATTAGATTGGATGCTTCTCTAGAAAACACAATGTTACTCAAAGAGGAATTCACCTGCTGAATCCCACTAGTTTCTGTGCCACGTGACTTTGCAGTGGATCCATACTGGCTTCACCATCTGTGAAACGCACATTAAACTTCACGCTGGTTGTCAAGCGCGTTTAGAAAGTCACTTATACGTGGTGTGGCTCACTGCAAGTTGATGTGTTACATGCTGCTTATCCTGATACTCTTTGGAGCTGGTCTTACTGAAAACATGTCCAAGCTTTCAAACAATGAATTATATTATATATCAGAAAGAATGTCCAGAGCAGATTAATAGAAGGGTAAGAGGCTAGTAATAAATATATGAAACAGATTCAACTTTTTAAAAGGATCCAGCTACTAAATGGCCTCTGTAGTCTTCCATAAGAAGTGTGAATACTTCAGTACAATTCAAGCTGAATTGAATAGCTGTTTTCATATCCAAATTCAAATACCGTCTGTGCATATAAAACAGTTAATTTATTAGTCCAAATGTTACTGTTGTACAGCTCTTGGAAAAATATTCCCTCTTTCTTGAGTTTGTTCTTCATAAATAGGAAGCTTCGGAGGGCCACCTAGAGAATTAAGTAGAAACATTGCTTCAGGTCTATATAAAATAATACTGAAATATTATACAGATTATATAATTTACGCTTCAATAATTCAATAAATTGTACTCTTCAAAAGCAGGTAGAGGACTAAGTTACACTGGCTTCCTCACAGAGAGTAGACAAAACAATAAAACATGTCTCAAATGGAAGGGTCCAAAATTGTTTCCTAAACTAAATGCAGAATTGCATGTTATCACCGTCAAGCCAGTTGTGATTAGACTACAAGTGGGAGGAAACTTCACACAGTACTACACCTCACTAAGAGAAGAAATTATCTAAATAAAAAAAAACAAAACCAAAAGCATTCTGTGATAGTTCAATGAGCTCTTTAGCACCCTCACAGACCAATCCGAATCTGTTTTCCAATGTTTTATCTACTTATCTGGCTTCTCACGTCTCAGCATGCTCTTCAAAACCTGCCACCTCTACACAAAAAAAATGAGCATGATGGCATGCACGGCAAGTAAACCTCCTTATTCATCTTAGTGGATATCAACTATTTCAGCGTAAGATTTCATACTGGCAGGCCTAGAAGTGTGTACAGCTCTCCTGCACAACTGTGCTGGAGGCAACCTTAGGAATTCTCGAGCAGGCTGTGCAAGATCTCCACTTCACAGCCTGTTCTGAGGGGAAAAAACTGCAGAGAGTCACTTCAGCTTGGCCAAGACCTCACAATCATCTGGAACGACTCCCAGCATTCACACCATCAGCACCATCGGGCTTCTGGACCCTTAGGAGGGCAACACACATCAACACAACCCTTCCAAGCAAAGGTGCTGCTATCATGAGTTCTGAGTTATCTACCAGAGATGGAAATGCAGAATGGCTTCTGCTTCACGCAGCCCGACGCAGAAAGTGTGGTGGCTGCTGCTGAGCACCATGTTTGCGTGGTGGGTTGATACTTCTGTCCAAACAGCCCACTGACCACCACCATGGCCAATGAGTGATTTCTTCTACTAAGAAAGTCTGCGCATCGCCAGCTTGTGTTACCTTCTCGGCAGGTTGGCCCCATCCACGCTGCTGGGCATACGCAGTTCCCATTGTACGGATTGCACTGGGATTTGCTGGCACACTGGCATCGCAGGGAGCAGTCGGGGCCATACTGGTCTGACCTGCATTCTGGAAGAACAGAAGTGTTTCGAAGAGGATGAATGCTCCCTAGTAGTCTCCCTGTTCTCCGGGATCAGGAAGCTACTCAGACAGCTACATCTGTTAACATTAAAACATGACATTTTGGAAAGCCTTGCACTCTTCAAGTTTCGTCTTCCACATGGTCTGCCCAAACTGTAGCCCAGCTGTCCTAAGGAAGTTCCCAGAATGGAAATCACTGCTGGTGCAAAACCAGGGGTTGACAGCCCAGCAGAAAAGATCTTGGGATCTGCTCAGGAAAGTTACTGTCAGCATCCTGGATCCACACTATCTCCTGCACCTCTCCACCGCACGGCTTGGCTGTCGGCGCGCGCCAGCAAAGAGCATTCACTCAAAGAACGTGAAACTGAAAATTAATCCCTTTTATGTATGCTGTTCTGTCTTACTCTGCACAATTCTGCTGCCTCCTGGCAAACTGAACTCACAAAACTTCTCACTCCCAAATACAAATATGTTTCATACCTAGGCTGATCAATTCTCACTGCAGTTCTTTTATGCAGTCAGAGTAAAGGCATGAAGGAAAAGTTCAGAGCAGGTCACAAGGCAGGGTGCTAAACAGGCTGTAAACAATAGCCCTCTCTCCCTCAGCTCGCTAGAAAACACTGTAAATAATCCAGGCGCTCACTTTCTCACATGGGTGCCATTAGGTAAATAAAAGTGCTGCGGAGCCCCGCATCAGCTGCAGCCCCAACACGTGGGAGAACTCTCCCCGTGCGCTCAGAGCTTGGCCTTTTCAATTAGGAAATGTTATGAGAAAAGGTCTCCTTGAACACCTCTGGACCTGATTTTAATTTATGTAATACCACATTTTCATGTTAATAACAATGTATATTTAAGACATCTGTTTGAAAGTCTGCAATGTTAATTTACTACAGAAAAAGAGCGCCCATAAAAGTCTGTTACGTTCTCTCTTTTTTTTTTTTTTAATTAACATTTTGCCTGTTTAATGGGTGCTTTACCAGAGTTCAAATTAAAATCAGGCCTTTTATCTTTATGGCTGCTGAACAGTCACAGCTGTTCACAGTTATATCACAGATGAACTGAGCCTAATTGAAAATAAAAATGCAAATAAAACCTACCCATAACAGCTTTTCATGGATGGGGGCTACACTAGCTGATTTAAGAAAAGTAAAAATGACTCCTAGAGTTTGCAAGAAGCAAAACCTCGGTTCACATTTTTGGTGCTGAGCTTCCCCCTTGCGTTCTGCTTCTGCCTAAAATTTCGCTGGAGAGGCCCCTGGCTGCGGGGGAGGACTGGTGTCTGCCCTCGGACCAGCGTCCACAGACTGGGTGGCTTCGGTTTCTGACCACAGCGCGGACAGGGAAGCAAATCCTTTTCCATTTGCTCTTTGCAGGTCGCACTAGCACTTCAGCTCCCAGCAATTACTTTGCATTAATAACAGGCTGTTTAAAGCCGTTTCCTGCCCTATCCTAGAACAAAAGGAGAAATAATATTCCCCCACTGTGATTCGGGGGCTCGAGAGGATTATGGCTCCTGGTGTGAACCTCCAATAGCAGCACATGCATATTCACTCCTTTTATCTCGTTTGCTACAACGTTAGGATCACAAATTTCTTCTTACACTTGTTTAAACCACTGCTACTCCTTTTACTCCAGTGATTACCCTAAATTCATGCCGGCATAACTGTGATCAGGATTTGGCTCAAGAACCTAACCTGCCATGGCTGCCGCGCAGCTCTGCAGTCATCTCATCAGGGTACAGCGGTGGGATCGGTTTTCCCTACAGGAGAATTTTCTCACCTATTTTTACACCCTCATTGCAAAATAATTCTGCTGTCGTGGGCGAACCATTTCCCAAACCCAGAGCCTAAGTGCCTGTGCTGCAAATGAGGGAATTTTATTTGGATTAAATGCTCCTGGACTGCTGCTGAACCCCAGAAGCAGGCGTAGCTGTTGCAGCTCCGCCACCCTCATCCGCAGGGATACCTCCCTGCTTCCCGGGGAGGGAAACCCGGAGCTGGACATACTGTTGCTTTGGTCTGAAACGGGTCACAAATGTCCGGTGACAAAACACACGGCAATCGGATCCCTTCATGCTCACTTGCACCCTCTCGAGTCTTCCCCTCTACATCTACAAAACCGTGGGCTTCTTGGCGTATTCTTCACCAGCGCGTGTTCTCCAAAACTCAAGGTAAATGACATTTTACAGCTGACCTGTAAACAGTTTTCCTATCAGTGTATCAGTGTAAATATTGATTATATCAAGAGGTACAGCCTGGTGATAAAGCTGTTGATAACCCCTAGGAGTAATTTGCTACGAACAATGTGTTCTTGAATACTGACAGACGTCCTTTCACAGTTACGCTTAGGCTAACAGGTCAGATTGGTTTAACTGTACCTAAGTACAACCCATAGGAAATATCACCCTTACCCATGCCACATTTGTCTCCAGTCTTCCCAGGCGGGCAGAGGCACTTCCCAGTCTCGTGGTCACAAGGAGCTCCTCCGCAGTCGCACTGGTGCCGGCACCTCTCTCCGAACCAGCCCCTGTCGCAGCCTGACGGCAAGAGCGCGGTTTTAGACGTACATTTGAATGGCAAGGTGTACATTAATCCAGGGCAGTTTTCCCCAACATGTCTCAGAGGAAAGCTCATAAACTCTCCACTGAAGCTAGTGCAAATGCCAAGGTTAATGAAGAAATTAACATAGCAGTATAGGCATAATATTTATATGAACTCACTTTATGTTGGGTTGATCTAATCTGATCTATCAAAGGTATCTGTAAATCTGTCCCAGAAATGCAACTGGCACTTATTTTCATTTTCAGTTAGAATTGTCTAGAAGACCATTTCACAACACTCAACAGGTGTGACATGCACCTATTTAATAATCTTATTTGGAGTTTTAGAAGCAAATTTAAAATCAGTGAAAGGAAGTGATTTTTAATAAAAAGCATATGGAATTCATTGCTGCAAGACATCACGGAAACCGGGACTTTCACCCTATTAATCGGAACCAGATTAGTTAATTTATAAGGAAATGAGAACACCCAGCTATATAACAGGTAAACAATTCCAAATCTTGTGTTTCAGGATATTCACAAAGCTCAAAATGTGGAAAAAGTTTATCTCAACATACATTTAAGCAACAGGGGTTTTGGGGGGGTTTATTTTGATTTTGTTTGTTTTTTCTTTTGCATCAGAGAGGCAGAAGTACCTTTCTCGCAGTAGACACCTTGATAACCCAAAGGGCAAATGCACTGTCCTGTCACCGCATCGCAGCTTGCTCCGTTTTTACAGGCACATGCGTGAAGACAGCCCAGTCCATAAAATCCAAGGGGGCACCCTGAAAAATCAGCGTATCCTATGAGGAAGGTTTATGAAAAAAAACACCTACCCCTTTAAAATCTTCTGTATTGTCAGCTACGCTCCTTGGGAACCAGCAAAAATGATATTTACCGTTAATTCCAATAATGCCATGTGCTTTTAAACGCCCCAGTGTCAGAGATATGCAAGTTACTCAGATCTGGAAGCAGCCGGCTAATCTGGGACACCCCAAAAATTTTAACTGAAAGGGGCAAGATGTTTATGTGACTGAGCTGAACCCCCCCATCCCGTCACTACTGGGACAGGCTGCCCAGGGTGCCGCCGCTTACTGTGCTCGCAGGAGTGGCCGTAGTAACCCTCGGGGCATCGGCAGCAGCCCGTGAATCTGTCGCAGGTGCCGTTGTGCTGGCACGAGCAGTCCAAGCCGCAGCCAGACCCGTACTTCCCTGGGAGACATTCTGCTGGCAGGACATGGACAGAAAAACAGATGAACAAACGAAAAAAATCACTGACCTCACTCAGAAAAGCTCCAGTGTGATAGCTTATATAGTTGAGATATAATGCCCATACAATAACTTGCAGAGCCAAGCAGAACATTTGTTTTGAAGACACATCATTTCTGCACAAATATGATGTATTTACATACATTGATAAGAAATCTTTTATATTATATAGATGCTCAAACAGCAATTTCGTTGTACTTTCTCTAGTCTACCTTTTTTAACTTGTCTGTTCATGTAGTCAATGTTGAACCTGCATCGTATGTTGTAAAGCCATGTAGTAAATAGCATAAATGGTATCTTCTATTTTTTTTCTGTATCTACACCAATATTTTCTTTCAGGCACTTAGAAAGTGTGAAAGAAAACATGAAGCTTTTCCTCCTCTGTGTTGTCATTGGAGTTCACACTGTTCCAATTCCTAATAAAACCAGGAGGATCTTTTTCACACATAGCAACAGACTTCCCATGTATAATGAGATATTTGCTTTTACAGAACCAAACGCATCTCAAATTACTGAAAGCCCAGTCACGCAAAAGTGACTGTGCCAATATAATTAACCTACGCATCATTTCTGCGTAAGTTAACTTCCCACTGCTGCGATAGTTTGAATCTGGGCAGACCAACTTAAATGTGTGGATGTCCAAATAATCAGATTCATAACTCTGCAAATGTCAGATAAGATCTTTCAAGAACATCATACCTAATCACTGGAAAAAGTACGCCTGATTACTGATTAGCTGTCTTCGATTTCTAGTCAAAACACGCTCAAAACCACACTGTTGTGGAAATCAAGACTCAAATTTCCAATAACTTGGCTATCTCTATCAAAAGATGAACAATGCAGCTCTTTCTACTGATACAACATGCAGTCCCTTACACCACGTGTGCATGTCTGCTCCCCGTGCTTGACATCGGAGACGTTTTCTCCAAGCACATCTGTAAAATGGACCCGCGATCCACTACTTCGCGAGGTGACATCTCCATGACCCTCCTGAGGCTTTTCCACCCAAATGCAGCCTACGAGTGGCCACAGAGATTTCAAGGAACAGACAAATACAGATGAACACAAGTGGCCTACACAACACGAAGTTTGCCAGTTATTGGTGAACTCTGCTTTTTTAGTGCCTGCCCATGGTGGTATTCACGATGAGAGTGCCTCCGTGTAGTCTGCATCTTTCCCTTTCTCCCTGCTCCTTCCCTGCACGCATGCACAGATTGGGTCTCTGAGTCTTCTCAGGTGCAAAGTGAAACAATTGCATTGAAGAATTCTGCTAAAAAGTGTCATTTCTATGTGACACTCTTATACAGGGACAATCTCCTATAATGACCGGTTCTTTGTCAAGATATGTATGGAGTTGGACATGGATATTCTATAGATATCAGGGACAGAAAGGCTGAAAATGAAGGCCCTAGAGTGTGTTGGGGAGATGGCAGTGCGGCAGTTACGATGTTATGATGACATTGTCTTGAATGTAAACTCAGAACTAACTATTTATTTGACATCATACCAGTAAACTCACGGTTTCCTGAACGTTTAAGTCTGTAACTATACAGATATCTCTTCCCTGGAGACATCAATCGGAACAGAAACACAGAATGACTTTTGGGAGGTGGACTTTGAAAAACTCTGCTCTGGGCTGGCAGGAGGGTTTCTGGAGTGAAAACAGATCATACTCTGTTTAAATGTGTTTTGTGTATGGGAGAGCTGTCACGGACAACTAAGGGCAAGATTGCAAGGCAATCTCAATTGCTTTGGACAGACGTTGTCAGAACTGTACTAGCAGGGAAGTCAATACATGGGAAGTTCAACTGCAGTCCAGTATCAAAGAGAAGAGAATAACAAGAGAGAACCTAACGAAGGAGGAGGGAGATGTGGGCTTCCGCTGACCTTGGAGAAGCACATGAAAGAAGATAAAAACCAACTTTCCCATGAACAAAAGAACATAAAAGTTGGACTGGTGAAGAAATAAGAGTGCGTGCAAAAGAATTCATGAGAGTTGCAGAGCAGGAATCACGAGGAAACTGTCTCTGAAAAAAGACCCAAAGCTCTAACTAGGGGCAGTTCTGCGTGACAGAAGCTACAGAGACAACAAATGCAGCTGGGAGGGAGTCTACTTGAGTAAAAACTGTCCCCTTTTCTGAGTCTGTAGACATCACAAACTCCTGTTTGAATGTACACATCCACTATCATCAAAGCAGAAAATTACCTTTCTCACACGATCTTCCTGTCCAGCCAGGCCCGCAAGTGCAGTTGCCATCCACGTGGTCACAGATACCACCGTTCTGACAGGTACATGTCAGGTGGCAGTTGGGGCCATATTGTCCCTGGGGACACACTACAGAGAATTAACAAAGTTTGAAAAAAAAAAAAAAAAATTAGCATCCCCCAAAAGAATGAAGGTGACAGGGAAAAAACACAAACGCATACTCCCCACAGAGTATCCCAAGTGCCTGGTGTCTCCCGAGGGCTGTGGGATACTCTACCCCATGCTTATTAGCAGTTTCATCCAAACACTCCCTGTCTTGCTGTATCTCCTCACTTGGCTTTGCTCCACATTTGTTCCTCCTGCTCTCATCTCTCAGGCCCTCTTCAGAATATCCTCTCCATTCACTTTTTCAGCTCAACCAATCTACTTCTAAGTTTAAACCCATCCATCCACTGCGCCCTCATGTTGCCCATGTTGTGTAGTACAAGCTACCCTTTTCCCCTTCTCTATCTTTGTGTTGTGCGGACTGCAATCACTGACAACACTGACTTTGGCTTTGTGGAGAAACCAGTGCAATGGTACCAAAGGTGGTGGAGGAAAGCAGTGAGATGTGGGCAGGAGACAGGGGCGGGACAAAGCTGGGGTGATGAAGCGGAGAGGGACAGAGGCCGAGTACACAGCAAAGAGCAGTGTTATCAAGCAAAGGCATTGGGAAACACAGCTATAAACAATGTTTGGCGCTGAGTTTTATTTGCTGGTTGTTTTAAGTATGTCACCAACTGACGAGATGACCTTGGGTCCCGCTTTGTTACCTTGCTGACAGCTGGGTCCCATTTGGCCGGGAGGACAGCTACACTTGCCAGTCCGTGGGTCGCACCGACCTTTACCGCATGCACAGAACAGGGTGCAGTCCTTCCCGTACCGATTTTCAGGGCAAGCTGAAGGAAACACAGCCTTTTGTTAAACACCCTGGGTATCCAAAGCCAGTTTTCATTTTCAACATAGGCAGGATCTTACAGGTAGAGTTGGCTTCATTTTTATTCCAGCTAATGTGCTTCAAAGCAAGAATTATGAAACAAAAACCCATCCAAAGACATGAGTGCTTCATCCTCTGAAACTTTACTTGAGGTTATAAATATAATCCATGGTTTCACATGGAACATCTATTAGGTTTCCTACCAAAATGGTGAGCGTACAACATTCAGCTGCTCATCATTCCAGCTAAAGATGTTTTTCCTTCCGTAATATTGACGCAGTCTTATGCCGAACAGCAAAGCTACAGGCTGCTAAACATTAAAGCATTGCCTTTCCGTGAATAAGCTGAAGAGACCTTCATAGAGTTCATAGCTTTGGAAATAGCACAGGAATTCAGCCATGAAATTTGGCTCTGAAGTAGAGAAGTAAGAGTAGGGTTGCCATGGAGTCTTTACCAGTTTTGCCATGACAAAACTTGATCTTTTTCCCATTTATTGAAACTAATGGCACCACAGTGTGAAGCAAAATATTGAGATAATTTCTCAACCTACAAGTTTTGGACAGGAAGAAGGAACTTGAGCAATTCATGCTGAGCTGGCTCTAGAAATAATTTTGGGCAAGCAGGTTGTAATCCTGGGATGAGTGTCTTGCTTCTAAGCACGCAGAAGAGAGGGAAAATATTTTGCAAGAGATTTTTTACAAAGTTGGAATCCTGATTTACAATTCAAGGAGGAGGTAGCTGGGATCTGTCCGTTTTTCTGCTGACAAGCTCTTATGCAGATTATTCTCTCTGCTGTTTTTTGAAAGAAGCAGAACACAAATGTTGGCTTACTTTTACTACAGTCGGCTCCAATGAAACCAGGCGCGCAATCACAAGTTCCCGACGCAGGGTCGCAACGGCCTCCATTCATGCATTTACAGGGGTTTTGGCAGTTTAAACCGTAAGTACCTTTTGGACACCCTGTTTTAAAAGAACAAAAAAGCAATTAGGCTATGCTGCTACTGGACCCATTGCATTTCATGGCTTTCAACCAAAGACAGATTTTCATTTTCTAACTCTATTCGCTTCTAGAGGGCCAGGAGTAGGCATTGACAAGCAGATGGTTGCCTCAGGCAACACATTCCTCAGGCCAGCAAGGCAGCGCTGATATGCAATGTCAAAGCCCTGGGGAGCCGGACCAACTACTGCTGCCAGGCCTTCTCCTCCTGCTCCTCATACGTGACCTTAGCAAGAAAAGCAAGCCCAGTTCCTCAGAGATTGTCCTCTTGGATTTCTGTTCCAAACCAACCCGTTCCCCCTTTCCCTCCTATGGCAGAGATGGAGAGATGAGGCCCTGGTCCCTCTTCCTTCGGGCAGCAACAGCCTGGTTTGCCTGAGATGGTGAGAAGCTGTGAGCCATCTCTGCCTCTTTTAGCAGTTATTTTAGCTGACCAGTTATGGGTACTAGGGCAGGCCTCGTCTTTTAAAAAAGTTTAAGTTGAAGAAAGTTTGTTTCCTCTATAACCTACTCTTTCTCTCCAAGCTGGAGCTGGCATTGCTCTGGCACATCTAGTGGGCTGTGGATGGAAGACATGATAATACCACAAAAATTCGGGAGACACCTTCTCAGAAGATAGCTATAGCTTAGCTCATGTCTTCAGGGTACTCTTTAGAGTGCTGGAAGGTGGAACTGAGGAAGAGAGCTGGGCAGAGCTGCTAGGCACATGCCTCTGTCTGTCAGGGTTGCCTCCACTGTGCCACCACTGAACTCTGGAGATGCAGGTTATTCTCCCAATTTTCCAGTGTACTAGAAGGGGGAGAAGCTGGTGCTTTTAGAGCAATATGATCATCATTCAACAACTACACTAGTGGTACTGTCTCTACACATCATTTCTTTGCTCCTTCCATCCTTCTCTTCCTCTGGCAAAAGGAAAGCCTATGGCTACTTCGGAAATGTGTTTGAATATATATTTGCACATGTCTCCAAGCAACAGATCTCTCACAATCTGTGCATAAATAACTTTATATATTTTCTCTCTTTACTGAAGGCATGAAAGCATGATCTGAGTGGCTGGAGAAATCTCTGGATTTCTTGAACTATTCAATAGAGAGAGAGAACTTACGGTAAAGCTTTAAAGGGATGCCTTTTAAAATAAAACTGAAAATTGGCTTCTGCTCAAATCAGGATAGCAGATCATCAAGACTAAACAGATACACACTTTTACAACATGCAATACTCTCCCCAGCCCTTCTCAACCATGGCTTCTTCTCAATGAATACTTCGTCACCAGTGCTTCCATCTATCAGTACAGAAAATCTGTTCCTTGTGCAAACCCTGGCATCAGGGAGTGAGCCCTGCAACATCTATTTCGCTTCCACCAAGACATCAAATTGAGGACACACCCAGAGTCAATGATTTAATTGGACTCCAAGTGAGTTTCTCTTCTCCTCCTCCTTTTCCTTTCAGTCATCATTTGGCTCTTCTCTTCTTTAGTTCTTTTTCCCACACTCCCAAACATGTTACTTCTCCCTGGCTAAGCTTTCAGAGTTGCTCCTCAGCTCAAGACTAGCAAGACCTGCTCCATTACTGAAAGGGATGCAGTAATTCCACTTTTACCAATTTATTTACCTTCGCAAAGTTTTACTTATTTTGCTTCAACAGGGAGCAGCTCATGCAGGGCAATCATATCACCTGCGATGTTCATGGGATTATTAACAAGGCCACCTCATCTGTTACTGCTTTGCAGAAGAACTATGCAGATAGCCAGGGCAATCTAAACAGTGCCCTGCCATTTAAGCTGGCTCTGCCCTTATAACGAGCATTAGCCTCTAGCCACCAGTTATCTCATAAAGACATTTTCTAATTTAACAGTTTCCTGTGCATCTGACTTATGTTTTTCTGAGAATGGCTGAGCAGCAGCCAGATTTCTAACTCCTTTCCTGATATTTAATTTCTGGTTTGGGTGGGTTTACCATGACCAAGAGCTCCTAAATCTTTTCATACCAACTGCATACACTAGGGCTTTTCTTACCAACGTTATTAATTACATATTGTCCAAAAAATTGCTTCTGAAGCGTCCTGTTACCTACAGCTTGAAGGTGAAGCTGGTGAGGTCTTTCTGTTCCAGGGTTCACCCAGCCCAGCAGATGTTAGAGAGATGCAGCATGGGGGTTTTTATCCATTACAACACCGCTTACTGCTTTTTATTCATGTCTTCACTCAAGTAGAGCTGCCTGTGCACCCAGTTGTGGGCAACTGATGGGAACCTCATTGCTAGTTTGTCTGCTTCCTCTGGATCCTGCCAAGACACTGTTTCAGCTCTTCACTCCAAAATTTGAGAACATGAAAGCCTCGTTGCTCTTGGCTCCTGGAAATTTGAATTCCCAGCCAACTACACCTTTTATAGATACTTTCTTGAACCTTTTTTCACAGTACTATAAATACAGCAGTTGTTGCCAGGAATCATTTCCAGCAGCATCCAACCACATGTTGACTGGACTGAAGCCCATTTCACGTCTTTGGAAGCGGCTCCCTATGCTGTTTTTAATATTATATCGAAAGCTTCTTCATCCTGGAGCAGCCCCAGTTCTCTCTGCAGTGGGAACACGGAGTATTCCCACCAAAGTCACGCTAGTTATCCTTGGTTATCAGACAGTCACTTCAGAATCAGGTCCATGATCTCTCACTCCACTGACCTGAACCTAAAAATAACTTCCACTCAAACTGTTTTTCTTTCCATTTTTGTGTCTGCCTATGCATTTGTCAGAGTAGCATGGGAAAGAATTGAAAAAAGAAAAAAAAAACCTACGTAGATGCAAGATAAATTTCCTCTCTCTGTGAAGCTCTACCGTTCCATTATCTCTCCAGTAAACGTCTAACAAAACTATATTTATTAAGCGAGAATTTGCAGTGCGAGATACTGTGTATTTTTGGTATCCAAAAGAAAACAGCACCATGAAGACTCATGTCTCATTCGCTATGGGTTTAATCCTAGCTACACAGGAGCCCATGGCAAAATCCCCTCTGCGTGCAATGAAACACTTTTCATTTTGTAAGTAATTTCTTTTGTATCAGAACTTCAGTGTAATTATTAATGCTTTAAATTTTAAAATTCTGAACTAAAAGCCTAAGGATCTAAGCAAGCTCGAGGACATTTACTATAATCTACAGAGATTTAGTACTACACACACAGGTAATGACTACCAAAAGATTGCTACTTAAAAGTAATAGGCTAGCCACGATTAAGTCTTTTAAAATGATACTGTTAAATAGTTGATCTCCCCTACCGCTTTACTATAATATTTATTATAATCTAATGTATAATGGATCCAGATGGCTCTAGCCTAGACGTTGAAAGCTGGATTTCGATCCCATTTACACTGAGAACTGAGGTACAAAGGAGGACAGAATCCATCCTTACATTTACATTTTTATTTGAAAGAATAACTTGTGATGACGTGACAGTAATACAAACGCCCATCTCTAAAATGAGCCTCATTCCTACTTCTACTCGTGGAATAAAGCAGAGGTTTAACCCCTACTAGTGCTGCACGTATTGCAGCCGGGTTTGTATCCAAATTGTCACCAAAAAAAGCAAGCAAACTGAACGGAGCCACGCCGGTTTCCTAGGAAAGGAAAATCAGCATTTGCCAAAGACTGGAAGGCTGAGCTTGAAAGACGACAGCTTTTTTTGTTTGTTTGTTTTTAAAAATCAGGCTATTACAAGCCAAGGAGTAAAAACAAAATTAAAGTTGTAAATAAAAAGGTAATTAGCTGTCTCCTTTTTTGGAAACTTTCGTGTATGTTTCTTATCTGTTGCCACATTCCACCAGGAACTTCACAGATGTCCTAAAATACCGGCATGAGGCATGTGGATCTGGGAATACTTTTTATGGAGACTTTGGCCAATTGGCATTTTGTCCTCTACACTAGTCACCATTTTTCAATCCCGAATAACAATTTGTTTAATTTGATTGCTCCTCAGCAGGTCCTATAACTTCACTGACTTTGTGATTCACTTCCATTTATTGCGATTTGCAGCTTGTTATTTTCTAATAAGCATTTGTCCTTACTGAAGCACGCAGATATTTCAGGAACTAGTTTGGCCTAGGTATTTGGAAATGAAAGAGCTACACAATATCCAGGTGTGGCTGAAGATGAGAGGTGTTGTCATTCTTCAGTGTGGCATGAAATTGGAAAGAATTCAGCTAGTAAATGGGTCTGAGTTATTTTTTAAATTTATTTAAAAAAAAATTTTAAAAAATTAATCCCCTGCAATAATACAGGTATTTTTATTATTATAAGTTAACCCAACCTATGCTTACTTTATCTCAGTCAACACTGAAAGTACTGATACAGATCAAGTCAAAGACCCAGCTTCTGCATAACTGGGTCCTCGCTCAGAAAACGGGCAGCCCAGCAATGATACTCACGGAGGCTGCAGCGGGCCCCGTAGTAGCCCGGGCGGCACGCGCAGTCGCCAGTCACTGGGTGACATTCCTCATTCTCGGCAGAGCACTGACACACCCGGTTACAGTTTTTACCATACGTGCCCGGTGGACAAGCTTAGGGAAGAGGAAATGTAAACGAATAAATTAAATTTGTCTTGGTAAATATAGCACTCAAACAAAGAGCCAGCTCAAATTTATTAAATAAAACCCCTGCCTACAGAACGACATTCTCCTCTGGGACTTTGGATTTATTACATTTACTTGGGGGTTACTTCACTGCTTGATTTTGTTTTGTTCAGTCAATTTGTGCCCAACTGTCAGGGGCCAGATACAATTTTCTTGTCACTAGAAAAAATCATAGGGAAATGTCAGGTAAAATTGTCTAAAATAACAGTATAATTCACAAGGGACCAGGTGTGTGGATAAAGACATTCTACCTTTTGCAGGGACTTTCAACTTGCAAAGCTGCCGTACCACCAACATCATTCCCAGGTTTCATTCTTGGCTGTTGCATCCACATTGCCTACAGGCTTTGGACTTTGACGTCTAATTCCTACCTCTCGCTTCAATTAAGGTGCCCTGGTTGTGATTCAGGATTTAGAATCCTTTAGTGGAGGAATACGGGACACCAACTTCTTTAATTCTTTTTTGTTGTTGTTCTTTTTGCTAAAGCGGTTCTCATGCAAAACATTGTAAGGAAGAACAACGTTAAAATCACAGAACGAGCCCTCTTTCAAAGACAGCTCCAGACGGCCAAACTGAACACTGAAGAAAAACCAGATCGTGACCTTTCCAGGAGCTCTGACAGCGGGAAGGGACAGTGTCTTGCAGGGACAAGGCCAACAGAAAGCAGAGCTGCTGCTGCTTTAGCGTGGCACAGCGATGGCCATGGGTGGGCTCTGCCAGCACCTCCTCGGCCTGTTTGGATCCAGCTCGGTCCCCGGCTTCTCCCCACCAGCCTGAGAACTGCGAACCTGGAGAGGGCAAACCTCGCCAGCCCAAACCGCACCAGATGCAGGGGACAGAGCCGGCCAAACCGTCTGGGTGAGTGACAAGCAGCCCTTGTCCATCTCCACTGCTGTGAGGTTGGTGTCTCCTCCCTCTTCGGGCATTGTATCATCAGGTTTTGATTTAAGAAATTGGTTTCTTCATTAGTTTACAAGGAAAGTATTTGCATTCTTATGACAAACTTACTTTTCTCGCAGCCGTAGCCAGTGAATCCTGGAGGACAGCTGCACTCTCCCGTCAGGTGATGGCAGGGGGTACCGGCGGGACACTGGCAGCGCCGGGCACAGCCCGCACCATAGCGGCCGGGCAAGCAAGCTGCAACGGTGCAACTGATCCTCGTTAGGGCACGGGGCAGACAGCACAGGGCAAAGCTACTCCCCTCCAAGGGATCTGCTGCACCCATCCCCGTGAACACCTCCAGACTGACCCCGCTGCGCAATGTGGGAGTGAAAGGATCCAGTCACCGGCTCTGGATCCATGAGGAACATATGCACTAGCCTGAACTTTCCACCATAAACACTCAGCAGACACTCACGTTTGTCACAGTGCCTCCCTCGCCATCCCTTTTCACAGCGACATGCTCCAGTCTGGTGGTGGCAGGACAAGCTGTGTACGCAGTCACATTGCTCCTCACATCGCTTGCCAAAAAGTCCCAGGGGACAGGCTGCGAGGAGAAGCAGGAGAGCAACAGGTCTTCCTGCTGCACTGAAAGCATCCACCATTGGCAAAGGAGCCAATATCATTCTTCTTGCACACAGAATCAGAGAATGCTTTGGGTTGGAAGGGACCTTAGAGGTCATGTAGACCAACCCCCCCGCAGTGAGCAGGGACATGTTCAACTAGACCAGGTTGCTCAGAGCCCCGTCCAGCCTGGCCTCGAATGTTTCCAGGGATGGGGCATTGACCACCTCTCTGGGCAATCTGTTCCAGTGTTTCAGCACCCTCAGGGTAAAAAATTTCTTCCTCATATCTAGTCTATATCTACCCTCCCTTAGTTTAAAGCCATTACTCCTTGTCCCATCGCAACAAGCCCTGCCGAAAATATTTTCCCCATCTTTCCTATAGGTCCCTCCAGGTACTGGCAGGCTGCTGTAAGGTCTCCCCCCAGCCTTCTCTTCTCCGGGCTGAACAGCCCCACATGGCGATGGATATTTAGAAGACTGCATACCCAGAAGATATCACTGGAGGAGGATATATTAAAAATATCAAAAGCATTTAGCATTGGCTGCTAATGAGTCTGCACATGAAAGTTTGCAAAGGCTTAGTTGTAGTCTAGGGTACAAACCCCGGTGGCACCTATAGAGATGGCGATGCCATTCACCGTTACACAATTAGACACAGACAGAGGGACAGTTATTTGAACAGTGAAAAGACACTGTGCCCATGTACTGCTTTCCACCCGACAGGTCTCTGCAAAATGATCAAAGAGAAAGTGAGGCCTGAAGAAAAGGAAGGTGGGCACGGCGAAGGCTTTATAGGTCACACTAGTGGCCAAGGCTTTGTGAGCTCTCAGCACCACAGGAGACATCAGAAAAAAGCTTCTGGCTTGCAAAAATCACAGCACCTCAGCAGCCGAGCTGAAAGCACATTTCAAGTCATCTGATACCTACTGATTAGGAGATTTTTATTTCGGGGATTTACACGGCTCTAAACATGCCAGACAGCTGCGTGAAATTTGGGCAATCTGGACCACGTGCAAGGCAGGTACAATCTGAACCACCACAGGCCATTTTGCTCAGCTCCCCTCGATGACCCACAGAGACGCAGCAGCATGTGGCTGATTTGGCAGACTCTCCTTACAACTCACTTTTGTCAGTTCTTCTACCCGTACAGTATAGAAATACCTTCATTTTGTTAGCAGGCAGGGAACAGAAGTAGGAGGAGATAAAGTGATTTGGACAAGGGCATGTGTTTGTGGTTGGGCAGAGACCTGCCTGAGGGGCTCCTGAGACACATGGCGAGTGCTCATACTGACATTATTTCTTATTGTCCTACAGAATACGGAAAAATTAAGATACAAGCTAGAAATGGACTTCATACTGAAGAGGAAAAAATGTCTGATTGCACATGAAAGTGTTAAAATAAAGCATGCCTAGAAGGAACTGCCCTTACCAACATCACAGCTGTCCCCAGTCCAGCCGGCGCGGCAGATGCACTTCCCCGAGTGCTGGTCACAAACCCCATGGTGGCAGCTACAGTTCTGCTCACAGCCCTCGCCGTATCGCCCGTCCCCACACTCTGAAATGAGATGGGGCAGACTGATGGGGGGCCAGGCTGGAGGGGCTCCAGGGAGATCACACTCCTGCCTCTGAAATACGGTGAGCCACCTAAGCTAGCCCTAAAAATCTTCAGTGAAGGAGATTTTGAAACTTCCCTTGACAAAATTCTCTAGAAATACATCGTTCTCCTCTTGGAGGATTTCTTTTATTATTTTTTTCTCCTGAAATTGAGGTCATTACTTATCTTCCCTGTCCCCAAGGGGCAGAGAATAGCTTGCTTCTCTCCTCTGTCCAGCAAGTTTCTAGAACCAGGGTACGTTCAAGAGCCAATACCACACCTCCCCTCAGTCTTCTCATCTCTGACCAAAAAACCCCAACTTTTTCAACCTCTCCACACCTGGTGCTCTCCAGCCCTCTGCCCCTCCTCTCTCTTTTTCCTGGGCTGTCTCAAACCAGACCTCACCAGAACCGAATTTCCTTGCAGAGTGACTGAATCGCGGCGCCGAAGGGATGGAAGCCATGCCGAGACTCACCCAGCTCACACGCTGTCCCTGTCCAGCCCTGGGGACACCGGCACTTGCCCGTCACCCGGTCGCAGGTCGTCTGGCCGTGGCAGACGCAGCGCTGTAGGCAGTTTGCCCCGTACCATCCGGGAGGACAGGCTGCAAGGAGGAGGTAGGAGAAAAGCCTTCTGTTAAGAGAGCAGGAGGAGGACACAGGTGAAACACCACCTTTCCAGGCTCACATCTCCTCTCGCCTGGGTGATCGTGGAGGTGCTGTGGGAGGCACAGCCGAGTAAAAACAGGGCCATGACTGGTAAGAAATTACACAGGCCACTGTAAAACTCCTCTGGGAACAAAGTAGGCGACAAAGCAAATTCGCTGTGACGCACCAAATGACCTCAAGATTTTCTGTTTGAACCCATGAAAAAGATCCCTTGGTTCCCACCAGCTTTCTCAACACTGAGGAGTGGAGTTACTGATTTCTCCATTTTCAGCATTTCTTTGTACAGTCCTCTTCAAATCCCAACTCCTTTTCTAATTGATCCTGATACCCACAGCTGGCTGATGACATTTTACAGTTTACCTAATTTTAACTGAGCGAGTTTATTAATTTCCATCACAACCTGATCCTATGGATAGAAGTTCATTTTTTGGCATAAAAAAACACACACACCTGTCATGTGCCAGAGTGGCACCTTTTTAAGATGCTAACAGGAGAAAGTTGGCACTCTGCAAAACCTCAGTCACCAGAGGATGGCTTACCCAGCCTCACACAGTTATTCTACCTCCTTACTTCCAAGGAGAAAAATATCCCCAACCGTACCACTAAAGGGTATGATTGACAATGTCTCTGTATTTGACAACTCCTTTTTTTAACTTTTGCTTTGTATTTGAGGCCTTCGTGCAAACCAGAAAACTATACATTGTGTTGTACACGTCATCATGAAGAACGTTTTCGTGCTTTCTCAACTTTTTATTCCTTCATGGAAAAAGCTCTTCATACTCTGTTTTAAAGGGGGACCCCCCTTCGTTTATATGCTCCTCTACCCCTGCCAGCTTTCATTGCCTTTCCCTAACCATCCTCTCGGTACACTGAAGAGCTGCTTGCGTGGAGATGCTGACTCCAAGCCCCAGCTCAGGCAGGAGCATCCGCAGCAGCATCCCCAGCTCCGTGGCACTGCTTACAGAGCCAGGTACCTTGCAAAGCACGCACAGAAAAAAGAGCCTTCTGCAACAGGGATGGGCAGACTTTTTCTAGTGGCTTGGCTGCAGGGGACTGGGATGTGTAACATAAGCCTTAGCGCAGCCTTTCTTTGCCAGGGTCTTTTCTTAAGGCTCCTTGGAGTTGGGCTTGTGTTTGAGTCACACGCACTGGTCTAATTGCCAAGGCTGGAAGTCCCAATGCCTTTCACATGTTCTGGATTTAGCCTACGTCTGGAACAGCATATGGTAACGACAAGGATCAGTTGGGCGCATGGGATGGTAAAGCAGGCCACAGAAAAGAAACAGTTTCACTTCAGTGTCATAAATGGGAGTTTTATGGACCTTTTCTCCCTTAATCAGCCCTCTTTCCAGTTTATGACTGTTTCAACCCCTGCTGTCCTATGTACACCAAGCTCCTACACTCGGCCCCTACAACATGGTGTCATGGATTTATTTAATGGACTGATCTGCGTCACTGTGTGGATATAAAACCAATGACAACACAGGGCAATGAGCTGATAATTAACACACCAACGAAGTCCCCCTGAGCAGAAGTTTAATTTTTCCCTCCTATAACCCCTGGTCAGGGGTTTGAATTTCTGACTGTACCTTCTTGGCAGGTGGCTCCTTTCCAGCCCGGGCTACAAAGGCACGTCCCAGTTACGTGATGACAGAGCGCTCCGTTGTGACAGCGACAAGCGTGACTGCAGCCTGGCCCATAGCTGTCCCCATGGCAGGCTGCAACGAGAAAAGTCCATAAAACCCCATCAGCAAGCATCAAAGGAGCCATTGCACAGAGCAAACCTGAGACGCAACCCAATGCCAGAGAAACCAGCTGGAAATTGGTTTCAGACGAGACACTTTTCACATCAGAAGGGCGCCTGAGTCCATACATTAACCATGCCTGACACTAAATGACGTGGCTTAAAAACAGGTATCATAGCATGTTCTGGAGTGGTTTTTATCGCCGGGCAGGATCGCCCGGGTGATGGATCAGCTGTCATCCCCTGCCCTGCGGAATGTCTTTGTGCTAAACTAATGGTCCAGCAGAACCGCCAGCCTGACAGCCCGGGTATTTATTTGCATCCTGGTAAGAGAACTGACAACTTCATTGTTTTCAGTGTTCATTTTTCACAGCTGGATGCCTTCTCTCACCAAGAGTCTCATTCTTTGGTCAGAGAGGGGTGATATTTCCAACTCATTCAGTTAAGCAGCTGGCTCCCATGTGAAAACTTAACGCAGCCATCTCACAAATGTACACTTGCTGCAGCTCTGTTTTCTGTGCCGCTGCCTATGAAAAACAGCAGTGATAAAATTCCTGTAGTCACCATTGCACTGAAGATTTGAATAGCTTTAAATGGTGGAACACAGACAGTACTGCTACCCCGTTTCTTTTAGGTATTACTCACAGAAGACAAAATGAGTCGATGCAGTGGATAGCCTCCTTGCACGGTTTTTGTGCCTGACTCGCAGAGGCTCTCCCCTTCAGCTGTACGAATCTGTCAAGAGCCTCTCCTCCCCGCAGCGCTGCTGGCACACATTGGAGATGCAAAAAAGGCTCTGATCCCTGATCCAGAAGAGCATCCTACACTCACTGGATGCGACACCTCCCAGGATCAGATGCAAACAGTGATTTTTCACCAAAACCCTCTATGCTGTTGAGGGTGCCAGTGTGCAGAACAAACTGCAGTGCTGCAGGAGGACATGTGCCTGGGGACCGAAGGGAGGAGCAAAACCATCTTGACCTCAGGGGTGAACTTGGTTGACATTATCTGACCCATTCTCAGCTCTTTTCTTCCCATCTGAGGACTTCCAGCTTCCCGGCACGGTTCTCACAGACACCATTTCTCCCAGGACTTTTCAACACTGTTCATATTTGTCATCGCTTGGACCCCATCCACACTGAAACCACAAGAAAGTGCAGGAGCTGGGTCCCATCACAGTTAAAAGTTTGTTCTGCAAATGAGGCTTGGTTGCCAAGTTAAAGGTTCAGCCCATCCTACAGAGCTCTGGCTCAGTTTTGGGAGAAGAACTAAATATTTCCACAATACAGAGCAGAACTGTATCACAACCAAGCCAAAGGAAAAACCAGCTCATAACCAGGTCCCCTGACTGGTTACTGGTGGTTCGTGTGAGGTTTTTTGGAGGCTGCATGCAAAGATCTTGTTACTCTTACCGAGAATACAGAAGAGTTTTCCAGTGAAAATTCCGGTAAGAAAGCAGAAATTTCTGGAGAAGAAAATTTTAATTGTCCTACTGGGTGCATACAAACGTTCCTTAGCTTCTTGGTAGGATAAAGTACTTTTCTGAAGAATAAGGTAACAAGTGATGTATTAAAGCTATTTTACGAAGTCCCACAACCGAATGTACAAATATCCCTGGGACTTTTCTCCTTTCTTTATGATGAGTGCGAAGGAAAGAAGCCATAGAAAGGTTTAATTTATTAGACTTCTTCCTGCTTCAAAATTTTCCTCACTGTGCCTTGCCTCTGTAAGTGGAGGATTTATTGACTTGCAGTCCTTAAAATCTCTTTTTTTAACCCAGAGTAAGAAACACGTGAAACTGGAGAACAAAACATTCAGACTGGAAGTCAACAGCCGTCAAAAGCGTCAGGGGGCACAGGGAAATGATGGGCACTAAGACTCTAAAGGGTGCCCAGAAGCTTTGATTTCATGCAGCTCCTGTGGATTCTTCTCCCCAAAAAGAAGCTTCAGCTTTAAAAGAAAAGGGATTTTGCAAAGTCAAGTGCTCACACACCACAAAATGTCAAACCCCTGGTTATCAGCACCCCGAGCAGAGACTCTGGCAGAGCAGATCTTTCCATACTCCTTTATTTTGCAAACCGATGTGGTCTTGTTTTGCCACAAGGAACTGCTTCTGTGAAGATCCTGTTGAGCTCCAACAGCTCCAGGAAGGGACATTTTTAGTGCTAACAGAACCAGGGCAAAATGCAGATGCTGAATTGGGTTCAGCTTCTACAGTCCCTACACAGCATGAGATTTTTTTTTGGTGAGTTATTTTTTTTGTCTGTTTTTGGAAACTGCAAAATTGGGATGAGTTTGTACATAAAAAGGAAGGTTACACCTCTGGCACAAAGAGATGTCAAATGTCAAGTCCTCACTTCTGTATTGCCGAGACATCCTGACACTCAATGGAATCGTTTATTTTAAACATAGGCAACACACCTTTCCTAAACCTTTTTCTTGGAAACCTAAAATATCTCAGACAGACACTCACTCTCCCCTTGCCTTCTCCAGGATAAAAAAAAAAAAAAAAAAAAAAAAAAAAA
>Ga0065711_1028111_pt1 | contig 43574 bp, 40 predicted proteins | sample Hoacrofraction12_FD_59098 | JGI IMG/M metagenome (GOLD analysis project Ga0065711, IMG submission 59098) | Hoatzin crop microbial communities from Cojedes, Venezuela - Epithelial fraction 12 v2 (version 2) | ecosystem: Host-associated > Birds > Digestive system > Esophagus > Crop | place... | reverse complement strand
GGCTTGTTCAGCCTGGAGAAGAGAAGGCTGAGAGGGGACCTTAGAAATGCCCATAAATATCTGCAGGGTGGGTGTCAGGAGGACGGGGCCAGACTCTTTTCAGTGGTGCCCAGCGACAGGACAAGGGGCCATGGGCACAAACTGAAGCAGAGGAAGTTCCAGCTGAACAGGAGGAGGAACTTCTTCCCTCTGAGGGTGACGGAGCCCTGGCCCAGGCTGCCCAGAGAGGTTGTGGAGTCTCCTTCTCTGGAGATATTCAAACCCCGCCTGGACGCGGTCCTGTGCAGCTTGCTGTAGGTGACCCTGCTTCAGCAGGGGGGTTGGACTGAATGACCCACAGAGGTCCCTTCCAACCCCCAACATTCTGTGATTCTGTGACATGCGAGGAGCTGCTCCAGCGAGGGGAAGGAAGGAGAATGTGCTCCTTCGCCCTGCCATGTGCACGGAAGTGCAGCCGCTGCCTCCACTTGCTGACCCACAGAGGGTTTTCCAGGTCTGGCTCATACATCATCTTGGAAACATTAAGTTCACAGAATGATAATAAAAATCTGACCCAGCTACACTCTGGAATGTTTTTATTATCTTGCAGCAGGTGAGGAGGGCACATGCCTTGCCAGGGCAAGAAGCAGCCTTTTTGCTCAGCATTCTGTTACCTGTGAACAGTGACTTTGTTTAGTCAGGAATCATTGTAGCAGCCTTCTGCTTCAGGTAACGGAGGAGATTTCTTACACCCGCATTAGTGACCTGCGGGGTTTGTTCTTGCAGGCCGAGCCCACAGCTCTGGCCCCCAGGCACCCCAGGCTCTCTGCCCCGCTGCTCCTGCCCCGTTCCAGCCAGGAGCCAGCGCTCATCCCGCTGCTGACCGGGGCTGCGGCCAAGCTGTCGCACAGGGATGGCTCCCTGACCTTAGGAAGCGCTGGGCCAGCAGCTGGGCAAAAGCTTGTCCCCTCCCCGCGGCCTGTTACCTAAAATGAACAGAAGAATCCCCCCTTTCTGCTAACGTATTTATTAACATTATTATTCACCCAATAAAACCAGAACCCTACTCAGAGGTCTGGAGCGGTTACTTCATGGTCTATTTTAAGCACGTTGTCCCTGTTCCAGAACCTCAGCAGCTCGGGGGAGCAGAGCCGACGCTTCTCACCCTGCAAACTCCAGCGAGTCGCCCTCACCCTGCCTAACCACCCGATTAGAAAAACATCACTTCAGCGTTCTGAGAGTATCTGGATGCCCCCGGGAAAGCTGCTCGTCTCCCCTGCTCTGAAGCCAAAATCAAGATACCATGCAAACCAGATTCATATAAAGAAAATAACCTTTATTAGACAAATCAATCAAACCCTGAAAAAACAGTGTCAGGTAAACATTACTAAAGGTTTTTCCAGCAATGCAGAAACCTTTGAAACTGAGAAATTCAGGAAATTTCATGTTCCCCTTGTTGTATTAGCAAATTCTCTCCCTCTTGTGCCGTGAGCCAGCCCAAAGATCTTGCATTTATTTGAAAACAGTAACTTGTAAAATCTTCCGTGCACAACTGCTTTGACACAGTTCTGTACAAAGGTGGCAAACTGTTCTCTTTGCTGTCTAAAAAAAGAACAAGGTTTTAAAAACATCCAGCTTCTGAAAAATCAACATGTGTTTTACGTACAGCACAGGGATTTCCAGAGGCCAAGGCAGGCAGTCTGGGCAGGAGGGTAACTCGGGCAGCTGAGGTTTGACATCTGAGACTACAGCGCTGCGCTGCCACGGGCCAGACAGCTCCCCCGCCCCAGCAGCCCTGGGGAAGAGCAGTAAGTCACAGCTCCATCCTCTTCCTCAGGCTAAGAGTACAGCCCCGCTCTCCCCTCTGGCACTCCGTAAACCAGGAGTGAGCAGGAGCTTGGCAGCAAGTAACCACCATTGCCAAAACCGCTCATTTTCATTTCCCCTAGGAGCAGGGCGAGGATGTCCCAGCCCCACGGGGACCTTTGCCGCTGCTCGCAGAGGGGCAGCCTTGGAACAGGGCATGGTTGGCCTCCAGGTGCACTGCACTGCTCGGACAGCAGGCACTGGAGGGGGGAGCGCTGTACTCGGCCCGTGATGCTCAAAAGCTGTCCGTCTCAGATGCCACCACCATCCACAGCTCCTCAAACGGGCCCCTATGGTGGGACCAACGCTGAGTCAGAGGCAAAGCAAGGCACCAGCCCCCCTGACCCTGAAAGCCCTGTCCTGCACAACTGGAACCCAACCTGACAGGGAGAGAGATGGGGACAGCAGCTACATGGGGCCAGGGGCTGGCACGAGGGTGTATGGTGACCCATGCCACTGCCTGGGCCAGATGGCTCCCTCTGTGTCACTGCTGGCTGCTCTGCACTCCCTGCCCAGCCTCGGCCCCCCGGCAGCACCAGGGATCTGCCCCTGCTCAGGGTTTACACGGAGTAGCTGGCAGCCAGTTAGCACAGGGACAACACGGGGCAAGAGAAGAGCTGAGAGATGGTTAAGGCAGAGAGAAGCTCAGCACTGAGGCACTGGAAGGATCATCGGAAGAAAGAATTCACCGTGACAATGAAATTGCTTTTATTAAAACAGAAGTGTTAAGCCAAGAAAATAAATTATTGCTATGATAGACATATTTAGAACATAAGGAAGGACATTAAATCTGGAGCTCCAGGTCAATATAACCCTGAAACAGAAAGTTACGCTACTTCTCTTAAATACCTCGGTTTCTCTTCATGCCCTTCCAAAAAACTTTATAAAATGTGCAGCTTACAGAACAAATAGTAACAGAGTCACTTGTAACAAAAATCTGTACAGCTCATAGCTTTAAAAATAATACTTTTTTTTTTCCCCTCCCCAAAAAGCTATGTTACTCATAAATACAGGGCTAACGCATTTCCAATGCCCAAGGTCCCATCCAACACCAAAGCTGTTACGTGGAGTTGACAGAAACCTTCCTGGCACTTCCCTCCCAGCCAGAGTCAGGTTCTGGGATGTTTGCAAGAGCCTGACTATATGTAAAATAAAAAAAAAAAAAATTTGTCTATATTTTTATCTTCCTGGGTGAAGACTGTCTCCTCTTGGTGGTCAGAGGCCTGGGGTCTTCAGGGAGTTTGAAATGGCAATCAAACCTGGAACACAGCACCGTGCAAGGGTTAGCCCGGCTGCACGCCTGACCCCACAGCTCCCTCTCTCCCGGCCAGCACCCACCATTTGTCAGAGCTGCGTTTGGGTGGGGAAAGAACGTTTCACCAGCAGGGCCTTGCAGGAGAGGCGCGGCTCATCCCCCAGCCGAGAGCTGCCTCTGTCCAAAGGCTACGTGCAAACCCCGATGCGTCTGGGGCCACTTCAAAGGTTTTTGTTTGTGACCCCCCCAGAAGGGGCTCTGGATGTTAAATTTTAGCCCTGGCTGGCTCTGTTTAGCTGGTTATGATCCCCTGCATCTGCAGACTGAAAACCGCGGGCCTGCGTGCTTGCGACACGGCCATGGTGCCAAACCTCGCCGCCACCCAGCGCCCTGTGCCTCCACCACGCCAGCCCCCGTCCTGCAGCCCCGCGTTCACACCCCTCTGCTCCCTGCGGAAGAGGCGGCTCAGCCCTCAGGACGGGGAGGAAAAAGCTGAGCCAGCAGCAGGCTAGGCTGAGCAGGGCGTGACGCAGCTTTCCAAGGGCTGCCATCCAGGATCGGGAAGCCCTGCTTGGCTCACCCCCCCTCAGATCAACGGCCATTTCCTTGCAGACGAGGCATCGTCCAGAGCTCAGCGAGTGCAGGAGCAACATCTGGCAGCTCCCCTGGGACACTCTGACCACAACCTAGCAGGTTCCTCTGCCCGGTGATGCGCAGTTCCCTTCAGAGGTTCAAAGGAAACTGTGGGATAAATCCAGCTTGGGGAGAACACCGTGGGTGCCCCAGGGCAGCTCAGAGGGACTAAGGAAGAGCAGGGTTTCAGCAAACAGCCTCAAGGAACAGATTAGTGGTTAGACAGCATGGCAGCATTCAGAGGAAAGGAGCTCGTCTGAACGCTGAGGACTAGGTGGTGCGCACGCCTCTGCTACCCGCAAGTGATTTTGTGTGGTTTTTGTTTCTGCTCCTCCAAACCCGGGAGGGCTCAGACCAGCTCCTTAAGGCAACGGCTCTGAGGGAGCCACATCTGTGGGAGCTGGTCTTCTCCAACCAGATGACTCCGAGCCTCAGAGACCAGTCAGGAACAGATGGAGAAAACTTCTCATTGAGAAGCAGAGGGGGAGGTTCTCCTGACTCAGAGCTACTGACAAACCTGACCAGCACTCAGAGCTGCTGGAAAATCCCCTTTGGGGCTACTTACACCAACTCCACTTCCTTAGGCGGTATACGTGTGCAGAGGGGTTCACACTACTGTCGAGGGACTTATGGTGACCTGGCCTCCTGCTTTCTGCAGAGGAGAGAAGCCAGCATTAGTACAGGGTTAGAGGACAACAGCATCAGGACACCATCCAGTGGGAAGGGAAGCAGCTGAGAACTCTCAGGAACGTAAGAGGAGACACACTGACATCTCAGAGCGACAGGCTCCCGCTCTGCCATCTCATCGCTCCCCAGCAGGCCCAGACCTCCCGGGAACGGAGCTTAGCAGCAACTGCAGCAGAGCTCCATCCACCCCAGGAGGTTACATCTGTACCCCAGCCCACAACAGCGTTACAGCTCCTGCGCCCAGCCTCCAGCACCGCAGGTCCTCTGCAGGGCATCTCCCTGGGGATCTCAGCCACTGTGGGAGCGGCTCTCACAACAGTGGGGCCCTCGCCCACCCCAGAGGAGGGGAGTCTCTGCCAGAGGACAGGTCACTTCCCTGCAGCCACTTCAAGCCTGAAAGCAGCATCTTCAGTGCCCCCGCAAGAGGCAGCGGCTTGGACCAGGGAGGCAGCTGCAGGAACCGGCAAAGTGAAGAGCGTGCTTTGGCTGCTCGCACTTACTGCGGAAATGTACTGGCTGTTTGCGAATCTGGGCTTCTCCTCCACGGCAGAGCTGTGCTGTGAGCCCAGGGGCATGTAGGGGGGTGAGACCATGTCTTCACAGAAGCTTTCTTGGGGGATGCTGGAGACACAGCCACTGTCGGAGCCGCTGGAGCCGCTACCTGACATGCAGTGTGATGACTCCGAGCTCTCTGTTGCTGGGGGAAGAGAGGAAGGTCACTCTGATGTCCACAAATTTGGCCTACGTGACCCATGCCACACACCTGATAACGTGTTTGCAGAGGCACTGGCCACACAAGCCCACAGATAAGCCCCGCTCCTGTCCAGGCCTCTTCAAAGCCACAGGCAACAAAATGACCCAAGGAAGGGCAGCAAACGGTGCTGGAGACGGGTACAGCCCTGGCCAGGGAAGCTCACAGAGGGAAGCCAAGGGGACACCAGACCAGGCTGGGGACAGCAAGGGTCAGAGGGCCTTGCACCAGAGAGGCAGGCAGACACAAGCACTGGTCTCCGAGGCCACAGCAGCCCCAGTACGCAGCACCCAGCCCACCACGGGACGGCGGCAGATCGGTGGGCACTTTACTGATCTGTCTGAGCCAACTCCCCCACAAATGCTAGACACAGCTGGCGTGGCACGGCAGGGCCCTCCTTGCCCCAGGGTGGCTGTGGGGCAGGAACTGCCACGAGCCCAGCGAGCCTGGTCTGACCGCACGGCACAGAGCAAGGTGTGGGGGGACAAGCCCACGCGTCCCGGGGCGCACCGCAGAGCAGCGGGCTCGTACGTACTCAGCGACGGCTGGCTGCTCGTCTCATGCTCCAGCTCATCTTCCTCGATGCAGGTGCCAATGTCAAAGGGGCGGCTAGGGGCCAGGACGCCCGGCAGCAGAGCCTGGTCCAGGTACATGTGGAGGTTGAGGGGCCCCAGCAGCGAGGAGGAGGAAGGGCTGTACGCAGCGGGGGTGCTGCCAGCAGAGAGCTGTGCCTGCGTCCTCTTGTATGGGTTGGAATGGTCAAACAGAGACACCGCAATTGATGCTCTGGTCCTGGCGCCTGCCAGAAAACACAGTGAAAAAGCCCTGAGCACCAGTCCTGCCCAGCTGACACGAAGCAAGGGGCAGGTATGGCTGGCACTCACCTCTGCCTTTCATGATGTAGTCAATAGCACGGTCATTGATAGCTGCCTCGCTGGGTTTGATGTCCAGGAACGGCTTGTTGCCCACACCCATGGAGACCATCTCCTGCATACGGATTTCTGGAGGGGAAGAGACCCGCAGCCACATCGTGAGCCCCACAGGCTCTACGCAGCGCCAGGCCAGAGCACTCCTGGACTACCGTGGTTAGATCTGCTCTCCCTTCGCTCCCCAGGTCTGAGGAGTCCCCACAGACAAGCAGTCACACCCTGCTCTGGCCAAGCAGCTCAGTGCCATGCCACCTACAAGGGTCGTGCCAAGCGGGAAGCCTGGGGCAGAGCGGAGGGACACAGCCAGACAGCTGCCACTCCAGCAGTGGCCTGGACAGTGGGGAGAGCCACAAGCCTTTCGCGAGCACAGCCCACACTCACAGGGGCAGGGAACCCTGGGCTAGTATCCCCCGTTTCTCTCGTGGAGTCCAGGTGGGTGCCTACAGTCACACAGAGCTCCCTGGGGTTGAGGGGCAGGGAAGGGGCATGCCTAGCCAAGCCCAGCACATGCTCCTGAGGCCACATGCCAGCACACAGCTGCTCGCCACACAGAGCTGCCTGCTAACAGGCTCCAAACCTACTCAGGACAGCATGAGCTGAACAGGGCTCCCGCACCTTTTGCGGCACAGACGCCCCAGGAAGGAATCACACCTTTATTGCGGGCTGCCTGCTGCCACAGGATCTTGGCGATGTCACTGGTCCAGGCCTGCTTAGTCTCGGCTGAGCTGGCCTGGAGGATGTAGGTGTCGCTGGACTTCCTCCTTCGGAACCAGATCTCAAAGCGCAGGCCACTGTCTCCAGAGTTCTCTGTCAGACCGATGTCTGCAGTCTGCCGGAGGAAGGAAGAGCAAAGCATCAACTGGGGCTCGACCAGGAGCAGAAAGCTTAAACTCTGCCTGCACCCTGTGCACCCCCAGCTCAGCAGACCCACCAGGAAGGAGCCTGAGAGTCCAGACAGGAGCAGGTACAGTCTGGACAAAGCTGAGCAGAGACAGCCCGGGCAATTCCCTGGTGCTTCATCCAGAGTCAGCACCACCTGCTACAGGCTCACACACAATGTGTGTGTAAGGTAGGGACCTTACACACACATTGCCCTTCTCTCACACTCCCTGTCCCTCAGAAGACCTTGGTTCCACATATCACAGCATGGAGGGGGCCCAGGCATTAATGGGTGAAGTATTCCCTCCTGGCTTCACTGGGTGGCCTGGAGAAGGCGTAGCAGTGGTGGGAGCAGCTCTTCTCCTGAAGGTGCTCCTGCTCCCCATTTTAGAGCCATGCATCCATGGGGAAACCAGCCAAGGATACATCCTGCACAAGAGGGAGCTGCAGGGCTGCCCTTACCTTGAAAGAGCGCTTGTAGATATACACGTCAAAGCCACCCTCGATCCTCTTGGGCTTGCTGAACAGGATCAGGTCCTCAAAGAGGAAGACGTGTCGCTGGCACTTCCTCCGACCCAGCCAGATGGTGAACTCATCCTGCCGCACCAGCTGCCCCTGCTCCTTCAGGTTCACCTGGACACAGGGAACATCCTGGTCAGACCCCAGCAGGATCAGCTCCAGGCTGCCCCAGGCCTGGACACAGAGAGCAGGCTCCTGTATAGCTGCGGCCTGGGTGGTGAAAGTGGCAGCTAGCTGTCAGGTTAGGAGGGGTCTTGAAGAGGTAGGGCTGCATGGCACTGCCAGAGGCCACATCGGGCTTAAACACCTGGCCCGGAGCTCAGGGGAAAACTGCGCCTCTCTCCTAGCCACAGCCCACAGACAACCCTCTGCTGTCACCCTGTGCAGATATGTGACAAACCTCTGGGGTGGGAACTGGAGGCAGCAGCCAGAGCTTTCTCTTGGAGAGAAGAAGAGCTTAAGAGGAAAGGAGTCCCGCCTAACTGCCAGGAGCGCATCTGTGTCAGGAAGCCAGTCCTTCAGTTCATCCTGTCCCAGACCCATCTTCCTCCACCCTGAGCCCTGGGGTTTCTCCTCCTCCAGTGGCCTCTCCTTCCAGTCCTACCTAGCTGACTTTAGCCTGCCCCTGGCATCAGCATCAGTTTGAATTCCTTTTTGCAAACTGCCTGACCCTCTTAACACCAGCTCAGAAGAGATGGAAGGGTCCAAGGCAGCCCACAGGACACCATCTGCAAGGGCCGCTGGCCGCCTCATGTCACCAGTAAGCACCTGGGAGCGTGTTTATGACAAGCAGCTCACCCAGCTCAAGTAACAGCATCCAGGCTGCCTGTCCTAGCAGCTCAAGGAGACCTTGCTCTGTGCCTCAGCAGTCCTGCTACGCTGTACTGGCAGACGGCACCCTCACCGCTGCGGGCATTTGAAGGGAGGCTCACTGTACAATCCAAAGACCCCAAGTCTAGAGAAGGGGAAGAAGTGTGGCTCTGCTCCCCTGGGCAGGGGAGAACACTGGAACGTACATCACAGTCGCGGATGGCATCCATGGCCAGCAGATCATTTCCGTGTCGGAGCTGAAACTTCACCATCTCCTCGGCTGCACGGAGGTAGCCCAGCTCCTGCTCTTGTGCCTCGCTGCACTCCTTGATCAGGTCCTTCAGGAGCAAGGCATATTTGCTCATCCGCTGGATGGGTTTCAGCAGGTAGGAGGCCAGGTCCATCTTATCCCCAAGCTGCACCTGCTTGAACTGAGAAAGGCAGCAGAGAATGAAGGCAGCAGCTTCCTGTGGAGAGCCCCACGTCCCCAGGCAGGCACCAACACCCACAGCTTTCCTGACTGCGGCACTCCGTTTGCTACACAGGGAAATGCAAGGCCACGGGACCAATGCTGCTGTGTGCTGGGCTCCTTCCCAAAGCACTCACCACTTCTCTGCCCCTGTCCCCCGACATACACTTGTGCAGAGAGCTGTGCCAGGAAAGCAGAGGTAGTGCGGAGCATGCCTCAGGCAGGAAAGGTGGGCTTCTTTACACAGATTGGTGACCCAAACACCAAGAGCGATCATGATGCAGGCGGTGGAATTTACCTTGAAGAAGGTATTCCCATGGCTGGCCAGCAGCGAGTCCGACTTGGGCTTGTTCTTGCTATACAACGCGTACATCCCAAACTGGTCTTTCTGCAAAGGAGATCCCCGCGTGAGACTGACACACACCCAGGACGCAGCAACAGCCATGCCCTGGGTTGGTTACTCTAGTCCTTCTGCCTCTCCCAGGCTGCAGCAGAGCCTCCTATGATATCAGGAATGACTTTGCTTCAAGTTCATTATGAGCCAGGGAGCATTCTTATCTTCCTGCTCCTACAGTAGCTAGGACTTTTTAATTCATTGTCCCATTACCCCTTGCCCCTTACATACCCCAGCAGATACCATTCACCTGGTAGCAGCAAACATGCATGGGGCAGCTGAGCTTAAGATCAGTGCCCCACACTTCTCCCTAGCAGCCCTTTCCAACAACAGCAGCAGGCCTGTACCTCTCCGCTCACTGAAGTCATTCCACACTGACACCACAGCCAGAAGACAGGGTAAGGGATGTCCCTGCAGAAGTAGGTGGGTTTTCAGAAGCAGACATTTTGCTTCCCTGGCAGTGTCTCTTGGTAGCAAAAAACCAACAGAAAATGCAAAGAGCATCTGCTGCTGCCTGGGCTCAGCCTCGCAGAGCCATCCCAGTCCAACCTAGCATTTGAGCTGGCAGGGGACAAACTGACCCAGAACAGGGTAGTCCTCCCGCTCCCAAAGAGCCCCAGTCCACTCATGCGCAGGTGAGCAGCCAAATCCACAGGCACTGCTGGGCACAGGAGCCAAGCACGTGCCCGGAGGACCCTGGCCGCAGGGGGAGGGTGCTGGTGCCTTACGTGTCGGAGGAAGCAGTGGCTGACCCGCAGCGGGTGGTTGCAGCAGCTCTCGAGCTCTCGTAGGAAGTACTGGCTGTGGAAGTCGTAGAGTTTCTCCAGGTTCCCAAAAATGACGCTGCGCTTCCCGCGCAGGTCCTGGGGGAGGTCAAGGCGCTCCATCTCAGGGAAGTAGCTATCGATGATGTAGCAAAGCGACCTCACGTATTCCCGCTCCGTGGTTACCATCTCGTCGATGATGTGCCGCAGCTTGCTGCAACAGGAAACACCCAGCCTTGATGGGACCCAGACTGCAGTGGGGTGCAGCAGTCTGAGTGCCTGCAAAGCACTGGGCTATCCCTAGGGAAGCTCTCCCGAAGACCCAACATAGAGGTGAGATGATCCCTTAGCACCACCCAAGCTCAGATTCAGAACTGTCTGTGACAGCTCTGACCCTGAGCACTGACAAAGCTCGTGGCTGAGCCAAGAAACTCTGCCAGCTTTTCTGTCCAGAAGGGTGAGCCCCAGGTTGGCTGTGGTCCTGACCCAAGCTCAGCAGGACACACACACACCCCCAGGCACACCCAGACCCTGCTCTCGACACAACAGGCTGCCCCACGAACAGCCACGCTCCTGAAACAGGGACAGCAGATGTTACAACAGCTTCTGTGAGGAGTCGCCAGCCTGACAACTGGGCGCAGGGCAATGTCAACCCAGGGAGAACACGAGCTCTGGGCCCAGATGCTGTTGGGCTTGTCCCAGTAGAAGCGAGAGTGGGAAACAAACCTCAGATCACTTCAAACAGCAGTTCCTAAGCACCAGTTGCTCCACACGTCTCAAACGATTGCTCCTAGGAGGTACTCAAGGTTTCCACTGCGCGGCAGTGCAGCACCAAACATAGCTACTCCAGCCTGTGCCTGCCTTCCCTGCCTCTCAGCTTTGCCCAGGCCAAAGCCTGGCTGCTCAGAGGAGCGACCGGCAGCACTGCCTCAGCACCCACAGAAGGGAGGGCTGCTGCGTGGCTCCCGCGAGAAGCAAACCGGGTAGCCTTCAGTCTGCTGGTGTTTGTCACTGTCATGACCTTTACCGTGGCAAAGGTATGCAGATAGCCGGCCGATACCTACAGATATCTGGGCTACCAAAGGCCCCTTCCAGAGGGCTGTGCTGTCCCCAGCCATTCCGCCCAGAGCACAAGCAGTGGAGGAGCTCTGTGATCCCCCTGCATCCAGCAGCTGAAAGACCTGCCTGGTGACTCCCTTTCAAGAACAGCTCACATTCCTGGACTCTCCACGTCTTAGGCACACTGCACTACGACAACAACGTCAAGCTGAGATCCCCTCTGAGGACAGAGAGGAAACGGAACAAAAGCCAGCTGTTGGCCACATATATAAGCAATCTTGGACCCAAAGGGCGAATACAAACACCCTCTTCCCTGTGAAGCAGCTGTCACAGGGTACTGGCAGTGCCCCCCACCAACCTGGGCATAGCCTCCCCAGAAGCAGGGGGATGATGTGCTATGCTTGTGCTCTCCCACTGCACTTGTACCACTGGCCTGCTAGGTCACCAGCGCTACATTTCTGCAAACCCTCGACCCCTAACGCCAGCAATGTTCAGAGACTCCCTCTCCTGCCTGGGAATGGCTCTTTCCCCCTCTTATGAAGGACCCATGCCGTGGGGGAAGAGGAGAGATCCTATTTCCCTACCTCCCCGCAAAGGCCAGTGCCACGCTGTGCAGGGACATGTCTGCGGGCCCGTTTAGCACCACGCACATGTATGCAGGGGAGCTGGAGCTCTGCCTCTCCATCCATCTGCTTCGCCCCCACTGGCAGCTGTCACCGCACAGCTCTTCACATCTTCGCTGGCTGCCTTCTCGCTACCCTGAGTAGCAGAGCACCGAGTGCCACGGCCACTTACCTGCCCCAGCTCTTTGCATCCAATGTGGAGAGGCAGCCCCTCTGTCCCTCCAGCAGGCAGTCTGCTGCCCAGCTGTGAGCTGCTTGCTGCCGCAGCGCAAAAGTCCTGTCCACCAGCTCAGTACTGCTCACCTCCAGCCCCTTAATAAAGACGCCGGTGTTGCCGTATCTGGCTGGCTCGCTCAGCGTCCTCTGGCAGCCTGACCACAGGCTCTCACCGCAGGGGAGGTCAAAGCTTTGGGCCTTCCGGAGTATCCTTCTAGGAGGTGGCTTCCCAGAGGCTGGAGTGGAGGTGCAGGATGGCTTCACCTCCAGGGTTTCCAATATGCTCTCCAGGTTTGGCTTTTCTTCCGGCAGCTTTGGAGACTTGGAGGCACCGCTGGCAAAGGAAACTCTGCTTGAGTGAGGACCAGGGCTAAGAGCAGCTTGGCAGGCAAATTCTTCCCCAGCACTGACACTGCCAGGGCAGCTTGGGGAGGGCGAGGGAGCCTTCTCCTTAGTCCACCCTGGAGAGTAGCTGGGCCTGTTGTAGCAGTGGGACACACTGTAAGTCCTGTCCCAGTGGGACCCGGAGGTGCCCCCCTCGGAGTGCCTCCGGTGGGACACACTGCCAGCCTCACTGCCAGCACGGGGCTGCTCCCCTGCAGCTGGTTTGTGGTCTGACAGCAGAGACCTTCTTGTTCTCAAGGCTGCTTCAAGTTTCTTTTCAAAAACCAGCTTGGTCTCCTGGCATTTGGACCATGCAAATTTCCACTGCTTGAGTCCCTTGTCGCTCTTCAGCTCACAGGCCAGTTCCTTCATCTCCTGGAATCGGGCATCGCTGATGTCCGGGTGCTGCCCCTTATAACTCTCCAGGCACTTGATCACACCTGCACAGTGTTCAGCAGAGCTGCAGTCCTCCATGCTGATGCAGGCAAGATGTCGCATCCCTTCCAAGGCCCACTCGTACGCCTGCAGAGAGCGAGAACAAAAGGCAACAGCCACTCAGAGGGATTCAGGGAAGAATAACCCTAATTCGGTGCCTAAAGCGCAAGACAAGAGAAAGGCTCAGTGTGTGGCCACTACAGTTCCTCGAGTGTGAGAGGAGGGGGGGCTGCTATTGTCAATGTGGCTTAACAATTCAGCAAAACAAACAGCTCCTTATGTAAAGGGCTTCAGCTGTGCTGGCTGCTCTGCCACAGCTCCACCTCCCCACCAGGTCTCTGTGATGCTGGGCACCCACGCTGCTGGGCACCCACGACGCTAGGCACGTCTGTCCTCTCTGGGCAGGGGGCCCCAGGGGAAGCTGCTGCCAAGACTGCAGGAATCCACACCTTGGTGTGGCCCTGCTTGGTATACAACCTGGAACTCACCCTCCTCCTTTGCCCAGCCATTCACACCGCTACCGCACAGGATGAGGCTGAGGGAGCACAATAAACTGCAGGGAATGGGACTGCTGCTCCCCATGCCGCTCCCACGGAGCTGACAGCATGCAGAGGCCTGGAGCTCAGTCAGAGCTGGGCTCTGTGGATCACCCTGAGTGATCTGACCCATCCTTGCAGCAAGCAGAAATCTGAGACCATGCAAGCCCCGTTGCAGCTTGCACATTTTCCATGCCTGTGGTGTGCTGTCCCTGCCCACCTGCCTGGCCTGGCTTGCTACCGCATTACACGCTTGCGCTGGTTAGTTGAATGTCGAGTTCAGCAGTTTATTTCTAATACTCTAGGAATGCTGGAAGCAGTTTCACGGGGCTTGGCTCTAACAGTGGTGCTTACGCCGGCCTTGCTAAAACAGCTCTGCCATATTGGCCAAACAAGAGAAGCAGGACAAAATGTGGTCCAATGTTACAGACACAAGGTAAAGAATACTGTACTGCCACGGCTGGGAAGCGGCTAACGAAGCACTATGTACTAAGACCTGCCTGTCATCAATAAAAATGAGAGGAAAGGCAAACATCTGAATCACTCAGGCTCATAAGCCACTGCTTTCTCTATAAAGCAGGGATGATGACAAGGTTTAACTGCAGAGTGAGTAACATGTGACCAGCTGCCATAGGCCTGGCCAGGGAAGTTCACTGCTCACCAGTGAAAACAGTGTTATTTGTGAAAATGAGATGCACAAGGCAGGGAAAACACCCAGGGCAGGCCTGCCAGGCACCTTCCACCTTCTGCCCAAGACCAGTGTGTGTGCAGAAACACCACAGGCCGCCCTTGAAGTGAGCCAGACCATCTCTAGCACTTGGCCTGCAATGTTTCTGCAGAGAAGCACCACTCACACTTAGCGCCAGGAACAAAGTGACCAGCCTTAGACCACCATCCACCTGCTGAACAGCCTTACCGTGACAGTCTTCACTCAGAGAACTTAAAGCACTTATTTTTATGCAGAATAAAGCCTTAGACACCAAGAAGATCCACCCACGCTTTATGCAGACACAGAGCTGACATTGCATCCTGATCAGGGATGCGGTAGTCAAACAGATCAGGTGCCAGGCTCTGCTGCTGAGAGGTAGGCAGGGCAGGAGGTGCTTCATTCATGTGGTGCCTGTCCCCACCTGGGGAAGGCGACGAGAGCCAAGCGTCGCTGTTTGTATGAGAGCTGAAGGCCAGCACACGAGGGTTAGCTTGCAGACTGCGCTGAGCCACTGCAGGGGTGGATGCCACAGGAGCTCCCACGGCCATCCACGTCGCTCTTCAGAGCTGCAGCTGCACAGCGTGCGTGCAGCCAGCCCCATTACTCATGTGGAGCAAGGAGCTGCTTCAGAAACACCAGCAGCTGCTCAGGGAAAACGCTTCACAAACAGCCCCACGCAGCCACAGCACAGCACAATCAAAAGAGCAGCAGCCCCCTCTCCTCCCATTACCCTGCCCAGCGCAGCAACAGGCCCCTGACCTGCCCCTCTCTTGATCCAAGCTTTATGCTTTAGACTTGCCCACTGCCAGGGGCTGGGAGGGGCATGCAGAGGCAGAGGACATGCCAGACCCCAGTGAGGATCTGCATTTATCTGTGATGCGGAGGGTCTTTTTTTTTCCTGGAGGCAGAAGCCCATCAAGGCAAGGTGAACGCTGACTACAGCAGAGCCCGGCAGATCCATCCGGCAGCGACAGATGGCCTGTTTTGCCGGGGTTTTTTTTGAGCTGCTCCCTCCAGCTGTACGCAAAGAAACATCAGCCCCTTCCAGCTCTGCCCTGAGCAGGGGCTGGCCGCCAGTGCAGGCTAAGGGCACGTCTCACCGTGCTGGCTGTGGAGGTCAATGGGTGATCCTGAACGACGGTGGCATGCGGGCAGCCTTTCGCTCACTGATGGGAAAAGCTGAGCTCAAAAGGCACACGGGGCTCTGAAAGCGGGTGCTGAGAACAATGTGCAGGAGAGACACAGCCAGCAGGACAAGCGGGCCAGCCTGGCCTTCACAGCAGCCAGTCGGGAAGGCAGCTGCTCTATGAAAGCCTTCTCCGAGGCCAGGGACCGCACTTCCGTGCACAGATGGAAGAGAAAGAAAAGAGGCTTCTTTTTTTTCTAGGAAACGCCACAGATCTGCATGGGACACAGTGAGGGGGAATCAGGGCTGCAAACCGCACAGGGAGGCAGTCCCGCCACCTCTCATCTTCATATGGTATCTGTCTGTTCCTGGCAAGGACCCCGAGGGCTGCGCAGAAATGACTCTAAATCTGGATGGCATTTCTTCCATGCCCGGTGCCTGTCGCAGGCCAGCGAACAGCTCAGCTTTGTTCCCTGCACAATGGGAACAGCCCTCTACACCCTGCAGCTTGCTTGGTAACATGTTAAGTGGCCACCAAGGCTTTCTCCAGTCACATCATTCGCTTCAACTGCCCCTTTTAGCACAACAAATGGCAGCCTTCTCCAGGGCTGTGTGGTCCAGCACCCAGGAGGCAACACCCTCACGCAGGCAGGGGTATCACCATCATCTGCATCCCAGTAAGGTTACAAGTCACACTCAGCTAAGCCAGGATACTGCCCTCCAGCAGTGGGGCTTTTGGGGAGCAGGCAGCCCCACAGCTTCTCTGCAAAGCTGCAAGGGCTGCTCATATATAAGAAGAGGCACCTGTGTGCAGGGAAGCTGAATCTTCCCAGCCATGTCTGCAACCAGGCAGGAAGGAGCCTGTACCTTTTAATCTTTACAGACAAGTCGTTACTGAAACTCAATTACAGGATTACAAGACAAACATGCTTCCTGCATACGCAGGATTGACCTATCCAGCAGCTACATGAGGAGTCAGCAACAGGTTGGTCCTGCCAGGGTGCCCGGGGGAGGCAGGGGCTCTGGGGGACCTGCTGTGCCATAAGGAAGAGCCAGGAACTCCACTGGAGCACGGTGCAACCCTCAAGCCCATCACCCTGTGTTGGTCCCTGCTGACTTCACCACGGGTGAGGCTTGCAGTGTATCGACAACAGAAGCTCCTGGAGTCTGTTCTCTTTGGCACCACTGAAGTGCCATCTGCAAACACAGGCCAAGAGAAGCTGCTCTTCCCTGGCTCAGAATACTGCATAGAAAGCTTTCCAGGGTCCTGGATCCGCACCTGAGCCACCACATCACATCTCCCCAGCACAAACCTAGTACAAAGGCACCAGATTCCTCTCAAATTCAAGATCCAGTTATCTCTGAGACACCTTCTGGGTAGCCAAGGAGACAATCACTGTGCATCTGCAGGCATATGCCAGAACGGGCAATTTCAAGAAGGGCTGCCTTCGGCCAAACCTTCCTCATCTCTTCCTGCGGGGACATGATGACTATAACAGTATTTTTCTTGTAACATAGGAAACTAGGTGTCTGAGTAGGCAGAGGTAGGTAGAGTAGGAAGATCACAAGCCCTCCAACTTTCTGTAGAAGAAAAAGGCATCTAGGTGGGTGACTAACTCCTGTGAGAAGGTTTCCTTGGGTATCTGAAGTGACTGCACAGAGCAGCCGAGAAGGGGGTGATGAACAGCCAGGACTGATCCTGATGGGAGCAACAACACAGGCAGGGATGCAATACAGCTGTGGGTATGATGACTGAAGCACAGCAACAAGACAGACCAAGTGCCCCATCCTTCTGTGGCGACGTCCCAGGACTGCAAGCCCCCCAGCTCCCTTGCTTTCTACAAGGCAGAGAGAGGGAAGCAGCACAACAGCCTGGAACATTGCCAAGGACAGCAAAAAAGAAACCAACGTACTCAAGCCCAGATCCAGATTGCATGCAGCTCCTGTACACAAGCTGTGATCCACTCTGCTGTTCATTAGTGAGTCACAACTAAACGCAGGTCTTTGTGGCAAGAAACAACTGCACAGCTCCCCATTTAACAAGACCTCCTCTCACCACCACTAACTTCACTGTAAGTGCCCTTACCTTCAGCTGTGAGTTTGGAGAGCAAGCTGAGGTTGGCTTGCAGCAAAGGAGACAGAACTGGTGCAGTCAGAAAAGGTCAAAGCATCTCGGGTACTGCTGTGAACTGAGCCAAGCGCTTCCCAACAGTTATACATGGTGTCACGTAGGCACAGGTTCCCGCGGCTTCCCAGGGGCTCAGCACTGAACCCTGCAGAGCTGAGACACCAGTCGCAGCACTCTCAGCACAACAGCAAAGAGTGACAAGGCACTTACCAGAACACAAGCTCAAAGTAAATGCTGCTCTCTTGCATGAAAACACCTGTTCCCAGGTGTGCTCCTCATTACAGGTGCTCATTTGGGCTTATTTGCTCTAAAATCCAACATGGCTTCGAGCTGCTTTGAGAAGTGACTCCTGCTCACACCACCCATGTGTCCCTTGTCACAGGCTGCTTCACACATTGTATTAGCAGGAACCTGTTGCTGGAGACTGCCTTGCATGCTGACATTTCAGAAGGACCACAATGAAAAAGCCATTTTACGTCAAAATATATTGAAAGCAAAATTACCCAGGCTAAAACCTTATCGTCACAAGGGCTGTCAGGTGGCAAACAGCGACAAGCCTGTTTCTCTGCTAACTCACAGGGACCAGGTAATTGTAGTAGCAAGCGGTCGGCTCAGCACTCACTCGGATCTGCTTCGTGCTTTCCTGAGCTCCCACCCACCGATACCAACAGCACCCACAAAGGAAGGGGCAGGGGGAGAGCAAGTCTCTGCAGGTGTACCCCTGGCAAGTTGATTAACCGGTTACAGACAGACCTCAGCCTACCTTCCCATCTGTACAGCGGGGGTCCATATCCTGGCTGCGCCCAGCTCAGTGCTGTGCATCACCATCCCCTACGGCCAGACTGAGGCAGGGCCATCGCTCCAGTGCATCATCTCAGCTCCGGCTATTCACAGCCAAATGCTGCTAGCCTAAATACCAGATTGAGGAGCCCTGGTAACCAGAGACATGACAGAGGGGGAAGGGGCTGCGCTTCACATGAGAACTACCGAAGTGTGCAGAGAACGCCCTGACTGGGAGCAGGCCAGATCCTCTTTCTTTCAGTGCAAAAGCAGGGAGAGAAAACATCCCAGCTGACCCCAAATTCAAGCAAAATTCAAAGCAAGCTGCCACCCGACACATAAGAGCTTGGGAGAAAACAGTGATCCCTCCTAGACATGGCAATACTTTTTCCACATCTCTAAAAGCCAAAGCCCCTGCTCACTTCTAGCAAGATTTGAGGCTTTGCAAGGAGGCAGCTGCCCTTGGAGGTACAAGAAACCATACAATTTCAGAGCACAAACATTTCGGCAAAGCCACCAAGTTGGAAGTAATCTCCTTTCCACGCAGAGGTTCACTGTTCCTCTGTTCCCCACCCTGCAGCATTCGACTTTTCCAAACTGCATTTGAGGCCCTCCCTGGGATTCATTAGCAGCAGAAACCAAACTAATCAAAACCGTCTCCTACACGGGATGTAGCTGGTAAAAGCTCAGCTTTAAACACAAAGGCAAAGGACTCACTCTCTTGAAGTAAAATGCTAAACCATTTCTGAGTTGCTGTGTAGCTCACACTGCCTCCCCTCTTCTCTTCGAGGGAGGGGAGACCACCAAAATCACCAGTTTGCCTAAAATCAGCTGTCAAGGAAAACAAACTTTAAATCCTGTATTTGCATTTCTGCCTGCTACCAAGCGCCAGATGCTGTACAGACACTGTGGGAGGGCAAAGCACGAGAGACAAGCACAAACTACAAACTCCTTAGAGTTCAGCGTAAGACAGAAGAACAGGTAGATACCCACAAGCTGGACAGGAAAGAAGAACAAGAGGTCAGGGACACAACACAGGTCAGGGTTGGTCTCAGCACGCGGCAGCCCAAGCACCATCAAAGGGTGCTCATTAGCGCAACGTGCTTGGCAATCCTTTCGCAGCAGCACTTGGGGTGAACATGAAGAGAGCTCAAAAATCCCTTCATTTCCCCTCTGGGCAGCTAGGCTTAACAAGTCCAGGAGAGTCTAATTACAGGAGAACATAATTGGGTAAAATAGGATTGCACATGATTTCTGCTCTCTTGACGACAGCACGAGGACCCAAAGGGCAAATGTGGCTCGTTGTGCTGGCGCTGGCGTGCAGGACGCGTGCTTGCCCTTCTTTAACTACTTCAGCTGCCAAGCAACACCTAGGGTAGCTCCATTAGGAACAGGCTGACTCAACTGATGAATCACGACAAGCCACAATACTCCCTGCTTCGGTACAATTCAGAGCTTCCACAGAGCAGCCTGTGCTAGTTTCACTGTGTATCTATAAACAGACACACACGTATGTATATCCAACACCCACATGTACATGTGTAGGTATGTGTAAAAGGATTCCCTAGGAAGCTGGGCAGCAAGCCTCTGATATTTGCCCTCCCCACAGCTTCCACTGCTCTGCAGCTACAGATCTCCTAACAGCCAACAATGTGCCGTGTTCCCTCAGTTTTTCCTTTTCACTCTACAGTCTCTCATGACTTTGCACCCTTGGGTACATGCTGCACTGATTTTTCTCCCCCTCTTTTCGTGTCCCACCAAGGAGATGTTCTCAACTTTTAAAAGCTCCTGAGCCCAGAGGACCAGGCACTGAGTTTGCTCCCAGTAAAATCAGCACCTTTGCTGCAAACCAGCCTCTCATGTCTGAGGCACTGCCCATCTTTTCATCAGCTTCGTGTACTCACTGCAAAGGTTTTTTTTGTCAATGAAACTCTGTTCACAAACCCTTCTTACCAGAGTAAGAGCAGATGCTGTTTTCACTGCCTCGGTGAATATTATCCTCCCTCCTTTGTGATGCTTCAGCAGTTACAAACCCAAACTGCATGCTGAGGTCTGATTTGGCCACTGTCCTTCTCTCCGGCTGTCATTAACAACTGTGATCTGGTGGCTGGCCCTTCACTTGGCTACGGCCTACACCACTCACTGCAGAGTCATGACACCACCTAAAGATTGACTTGAAAGAAGTTTGAGTTGAGTATAACTCACTGATGGCACAAAGGGGTGGATGTACAACCACTGCCTAGAGTAGGAGGAAGAAAAGGGCACCACATTTTCAGGCTTCTTTCAGTGAAGGGGAGAACTCCCCTCTTTGGAGGGAGACAAGAGCCTCACGTTACCAGTCAGATTCAGGAGCAAGCCACAGCGAGATACGTGAGTCACCGAAGCCGGCAGCTTGCACAACAGCAACAAATCACTCTGAACAGAGACTGATGGCACCTCCAGAGGCTTTTTGCATACCGCGCTTTTACATCTGTCCCGACAGCCACATCATTACGCTGTACAAATACCCTGCTGTACCAGAACACGCAGACCAGTGAGGACAGACAGGACTGTGGTAAGTGTCTCCTGGTCTGCTCTGCGCTGACTCCCTTCTAATGAGGTCCTCCATGCCCAGCTGGGGATTGCAAAACCTCCAGTAGGCCCTTGGGCCTGGATGGGGGAGCATGGCTGCTTCCTCTGTAGTCTTCAGTTCACATCCTTTCTCCTGTGACAAGCCGAGCCAAACTCCACTTAATTATTCAGTGATGTGCTGCGATCTCTCTGCACTGCGCTGTGGGCACCTGCGCCTTGGGGGATGTGGAGCTGAAACTGAACCCAGACACCCAGTGCATCTGCTGGGCCTCCCTTCTTCAGGGTAGCAGACAAGGCCAGAAATAGCTTCCTGCTTTAAGAGCACACTAAGATGCACTCATAGGATGCAAGGCCCTGCGAAGCAGCCACAGGAGCCTGCTCAGAGGCAATGGGTGCTTGGGAGAACCCTGTCCATATGTCCAGGGCTTTGATATGCAGATGGAAGCCATTGTGAGCTTCAGCCCCATCTGTACGCCGAGGGGAGCTTCATGTCCAGATTGCTTGAACAGATCTATTTAACTCCCATGACTAAAGGGAATTCCAGCCTCCATGAGGATTCGAGCATCCAGATGGATGCCAGCACACAAACATTCAGAAAAATCTGTCACCCTGTGCAGCTCCCATCTCAAGATACGAGTGAAAAAAAGCACCCAAACCCAACATTTTGCAGACATGCACAAGGCTGGGGTCAGCTGAGGAGTGATCTCTGCTAGCATCAGATCTTACACCTCGAGTGCAACGTGCTCCCCTCACAGCTCAGCTGTGCAAGCTGGGAAATCCCTAGACCTGCTGGGAGTAATGCCGCTTCCCCGCTGTTAGCGACCAGCCACCAGTGTCGTGATCCTGCAGGAGACCAGATCCTACCCAACTCAGAGAAGGGGAGGCCCTGACTTTCAGACAACTGTCAGTTCATACTCAAGGGCAGCCATGGAAATTGAGGCTTATTTACTCCAAGGTGCTCTGGTGATCAAGCATGAAGGAAGTAGATGCTTTCAGCATGTCAGGTATTGCCCCCCTGTAAGGAGAGCAGTGGCAGAACATGTTGGCACTCCTGTGACCAGGGCAGGCAGTTGAGGGATGAGCAGCCTACATCCCAAAAAGATGCTGTGCGCTGGCCTGGTACAGGATCCCCCCACCTCTCCTTCCTGCCATGCCATCCAGCGAGGGGGATGATTCGGCCAGCGCAGGAGGAGGGAGAAGGACCCCAGACAGACAGATCAAGGCTTTGCCCCCTTGCACGTGCCACAAATACATCACACAGACCTCGTACTGCACCAAAGCAGAGCCTGAGGTGCCGGGTCAGGTGCTCAAAAGCATCTCAACCCAAGAATCCCTCACCTTCAACTGCAAATTGTGCTTGAATTTAGCAAGTGAAAACCCCCAATTATTTCACTGCTGCCCTGTAATGCTGAGAGACCAGCTTATGCACCAGTCTCACACCTGCGTTGTTCAACCAGAAAGGTACGATTTAGCATTCACTTACCTGTCATAGAGCTTGCAGGAGCTAGGGGCACTGCTGTGATGCCAATTCAGCATTAAAGTCATTGATGAAACACAAGAGAAACTAGCCAGGGCACCAGCAGATGCAGCAGTCAAAGCAGCACAATTTCCAAACAACTAATTTTGCAAGACAGAAAAATATGGGGGAGCTGGAGCAGATTGGATTCAAACGGTTGAGACCTCTTGTTTGTGCAAGAGGGCTATCTCAGACTCCAAGGCAAAGCAGAAACTTTCTGATACATGAATACCCTTTGAAGGGAAAGTAAACATTAGAAGCTTATTAACCTTGCAAGACTTCTTGGTGGTGGGAAGGGAGAGCGACAGATTTCACGCATTAACCTTGCACGAACTCTGCCAGAGGATCGATTTTCGAACCTCAAGGCTCTTTCCCCCAACTGCTCCAGGCTGTGTATGAAAAAGGACACCCCTGAAACAGGAGAGCAAATCAGACTAGATGTCTGTCTAGGAGCACGACTTTACAAGCGTAACTGAGGAAGGAGAGAAGAGAGAGAGAAGACAGCTGCTGTCAGACAACAATGGCTTCCCTTAAAACTGTTCTATAGCACCAGGAAGGCACCTATATTCCTCCCTGTTGTGCTACTCAGATCTGACGTCATCTTTGGTACTTGCACCAGCAACCAGACGAAAGCTGTTATTTGGGAATTTCACACAGCCTCTCCCCAGAAAAGTAAAGCCAGTCTCCATGCGGAGGTAGAGAGAGAACAGTGCGTGTTAAGCTTCTCCCAGAGACGTTATTACAAGCCACAGCAAAAACCTCATTTGCTCAGAGGTGCTGGGGGGCAAAGCCAAGTTCTGACCTGTGCAGGACTGCTAGCAAGAGACAAGCATCATGGCACAGCAACCTGCGTCTCTGTTCATAAGTACACCGCAGTAGGGACACATCAAATGCTTCTTTTTCCACTTTGGAGCTAACTTCTCTGCAAATTTCCTTCAAGCACACTCCCAGACCAGGGAATCCTAATGCCCTTTCAGCAACATTAACTCTCAACCTGGGCCAAACAGCCCACGATAGAAAAATCACACTTCTAGGTCACAGCCCCCAGCATCCTTCCCAGCTTCCCGCAGATCAGCATTCACAACCCTTCTTTCCTCATCAAAAGCTATGCAAAAACAAACATCAATAATTTATTGCCTGAACGGGACTTGATCTTTTTTTCCTCCAAACCGTCATCTGTGACATTGCATCTGGTAAATCCTCAGACACCAAGCACAGCAGAACACGAGGTATCAGCAGGCCACTGCTCTGAATCTTGTGGGGAGAAGTGGGAGTTAGTGACATCTGCGAAGGCAGCTAATGTATCACGCTCTGGATTGCTGCTGCCACACCTAAGCTCAGGCCTGTCTCTCAGAGGGGGGAGCACTGTGCCAGCAGGTCTCAGTCACTCCCGGGACAGGAGCCCAGCAAACCTTGGAGCAGTCGAGGAGACAGCCCCCTCTTGTGCTGTCCACAGCCTTTAACAGGAGTCCAGACAGGTGGAGAGGTACCGCCTGCCCTGTGCGTACACCCAGCTAGTCTGGAGCCATGCAATCCCAGCAGCAGCTTCTAGCCACAGTTAAATTCCGCCCACTGAAGTGACCATGCAACAACCTCTAATGAAGAGAAAAAGGGACAGGCGCTGCGGTGTTACAGACAGCGCAGCCCTGGGATTCGGAGGGACCCTGCAAAGACGCACACAGCCCACGGGGCTCCGTCTGAGCACACAAAAGACACACAAAGCACTCTGATTCACGCTGCATGCGTACAGACGCACACAAGCAAGTGAGTGAAAAGCCTTCTCTACATTGTTTCCAAACAATCTCAATACAAGTCACACGTCAGCCGGGGCGCTGGACACTTGGTACTTACCAGAGGGTTGGCTGTGTCTGTCTGCTGCCGGAATCAGGACGGGTGTATCTGACTCGGAGGGAAGGTGCATGAAGTCGTGCAGGGAGGCTCTCCTGCCAACGGGGCCTTGACGGATGGGAAGAAGGGCCCCAGCCCCTCTCTGGGCCCCAGAGGCAGCAACACTTGTTCAGGGGATGGAGCGCAAAAAGGCTGGCATTCCTACAGCAGCAAGGACAATGGGGAGGGATGAGGAGGCGCTGCCATAATCAAATGCAGGCCAGCTGGCCCTCCCCCAGGAAGGGCAGGCACCTCCTTCACTTGCCAAAGGCTTTGTTTTTTAAGCCACAAAGAACAAAGTGGCTGAGGAGGAGAGGGAGAGGAGGAGGAGAGCGAAGGACAACCGGCTGTGGAGACAGATCCACATGTAAGTGCAGGTAACCCACTCAGAGAGATGTCAAAGATGGAGAGGGGTTGGGCACCACTCTGCCCACTCCAAGCAGAGCTAGGAAGTGGCAGCTCCTTGAGTGCAGCAGAATGAAGCTGGGGACAGCTGGAGATCACCACTGAGGAACCAGAATCAGCAGAGTCTGATGGCCAGGGGTCCTCTGAGGGAAGGGATCCGAGGGTGGCAGATAGAATGCCACTGAAGGAATGGCTCATGGAGCAGAGCCCAGAGAAATCCCAACAAGGGAAACACTACCATTTCTCAGCCAGCCTTGCCCCACCAATCCTCAGCAGTGGGACTGTGAACAGCTTCTCTCCAAAAGCAAATGCAAGGCAAGGGCCCAAGCTGCACGAGGCTCTCAGGCCATGGCTGAGCAATGCTCACACCTTCCCTGAGCACCAAATGAGGCAGCATCTTGCACAACATCGTGACAAGCAGGAAAAAGCCCCCGGGGCCACCTCAGGCCCTCCTGTAATGATGCAGGCAGCCCCCCGGGGCCACCTCAGGTCCTCCTGTAATGATGGAGGCAGCTCGGCCGTGAGGCTCCGGGCACCACACTCCCACAGGGTATGCAGTTGCTGAGCCGGTGTGATGGGACTCTGCCCTTTCCTGCTGGGTCAGTGCTTTCTTCCAACAGAGTGACTTTTGCCAGCAAACATCATGCACCTTGGCTACTGACCTTCTGCAGGACTCGTGATCCCCAGGCTGGCAGAGACCATGCTGTGCGCTCCAGCTCATCAGACATGCCACTACAAGTTGGGTAGCTGCAGTCCTCACAGGGCACACGGCTCTCGGGCCATTTCAAGCCTGTGGACACAGGCAGCTGGTCACTTTGCTCATGGTAAAGTCAAGAGCGTGTAGAGACCAGGGGATGCAAGAGTGACCTGGGAATTAATTTCACTCAGAGAAAGCTCAAAAGAGGAAAAAATGTGAAGGCTACCAAGGTAAGCAAGGAGAGGGTGACTTGCTCTAGCTCCATTGGGTAACGATGGCGTGCCTATGGCAGCATTACTGTGAAGCCAGGACAGGCAGTGAGAGGAGGGTACTGGCAGCCACCCTTGCAGGCACCCCAGAACAAAGCTGACATCAGTGCTTTGGTACAACGTGCACCCTTGCTTGCTCAGCTTCCCAGTTCGACCCCAAAGCACTGTGTGGTGCCAGATCCCAGCACAGTCTTGGAACTGAGTACACAAGGGACAGCGGCCAGACCAGGCTTGAAGCCACAGGAGATGGCAGGTCCCCGAGTATGCCCACACTGGGTCTGTGGTACTGAAACGCAATCCTCCGCCCGCAGTCAGAGACGGGGAAGGCAGCTTCCTTCACCGCTCCTCCCGCCTCAGCCCAGCCGTCATCCAGCCCTCGTCAGGCACCAAGAGCTCCTGCCGCAAAGGAAGCGGGGACAAATGGAAACATCCAGCTTGGCACCAGTCATGGCTTTGGGGAGGGAACCTTGCCAGCCCATGTGCAAGCTGCACACGGCCTGGCCCAGCTCAGCCTGCCTCATCGCAGGGAGCTCCTGCAGGCCATCAGGAGCTGCCAAGTAGTGAAACACACAGCACAGCGTCTTGACGGACCGTGTGGGGTCGTGCTGTCCTGTCCCACGGTCTGTCTGGCAGCCACAGGCAGCATCCCTTGAAACACTCATCCACCACATGCAGAAGGGCCAGCAGAACGGAGCGTCCCATTCCTAGTAGGCAGTGAGGTGTGTGAGGGATGAATACCATGAGCCCCGCGGTGGGCGCTCCACTCCCTTGGCGTGTGCTGAGATGTTTGGAGAGATCTGAGCTTGCCAGCTCATTACCATAGCGTACATTGCTTACACACCCTCAGGCTCCTTCCCCAAATCCTGGGGTCTGGCACACTGCAGGCTCTTTACAAGAAGGAAAATCAAGGACTTTGCTTAGTTTAGACTCCTGCTCTTGATCTCCTCAGATATTAGGGAAGAGGGTCAGGCAGGCACTGACAAGATCGCTGCAGGAAGGTCAAAGCAGCTCAGCATCAGAAGAGTGAAATGAGTTTACATAAAACCTTCTGCTTTCCCCCCCACCTCCCAGACCACACCACTGACTTTGCTTTGGGAAGGCAGAAAGCACTCTGGAGATCAAGATCAAAATAATCAGCACTGAAAGAACTTTCATGCCACACAGCAATTTCTGCACTCATCCTACAGCTTCAAGACATATCCCCTCCACACCCCTGGTTTCGGTTGGCCACCAGTTCACAATACACGTTTTACATTTCCAGCACTAGCATTGTTTATAGTTCTACTGAAACCAGGGAGATCAAAGTCTTCCTCCCTCACCAAGCAAGATACCTCTCCTCCACATCAAAGCAGTGTGCAAACACATTGTGCCACTATCATTCAGTTTGCACTGGGGCTGTGCAGCATGAAAGGCACAACCAAGAGGGATGCTGCTGCTGCCAAGGACTGCATCCACCAGCTGCCATCCACCAAAAAGAAGCTGTTTGATTGGTGCTACGATGTCCTAAGTGGGCCATCATTGGGGTCTGCGTAACGTTCGTGCTCCCAGGAACAGCCCAGGCTTTGAAGCTGTGGAAGAACACCATTGATGTTGAGTCATGTCTGACTACCCGGCGGCCCAAGAGCTACTACCGCGATGTAGTTTCTAAGTCAGAACGGAGAACAGAGCAGCCATCATGTGCCGCAGTTCACATCTGTGCTCCAGAGACCTCCAGCTGGCTGGGTTGGTTCATACAGGACCGACATTTGCCTTGGCCACAGACCTTCACGTGCCTCAGTTTATCAGATGAAATATGACAACCACCATCCTTACCATTATCCCTGCCAGGATCCCCCATGATGGCAGTGGGTGTTCAGGGACCAGGGCAGCCCCTGAACTTGTGCTCAATGAGCAAGCAGAGCACATGTTCTTGCCATCCTCCTATGCACAGAAGGCACTTCACTGGGGGGGAAAGAAATTTTTAAAAATTACACATTCCCACAGCAATAGGGTCCCCCACCTGCACAGCAAACTGCACAGATGAGCTAGAGCAGACCTGCAGAGCATCACCAAACTCACTCCATCCTCACACGTCCTGACAGTGGTGTTCTGAGCTGCCTTCTCCACTTTCCTCCCTCGCACAAGATGCTTCTTGATGTTTTCGTGTTTAGCCGAATTTCCTCCCCCCTCCCTGAGCACTTCTGGTTGCCAAGGCAGCTCAGAGACAGCAACTAAGTGGCACCTACATCTGGTACAGCTTAACTTCTAGTGTCTGTTCTTTCTAGAATTTGAGAACTTCAATACCCAATGTTTGTACAAGTGTGGAATAAATGGAGCACAGACTCCCTGGCCTTCTGTGCTTGCCAACACTGTATTTTAAAATGCACTTAGAAGATCCTACTGTTTATTCATCTGCAGCTTTAGCAACTAAAGGACACCAAAACCAACTGCAGTTCTGCTGAACGGGTGCATTTGCATTAAACCCAACAGGTGAGAAGGCCAGGCACTCACAACAGTCACCACACGCATCCTCTCCTCCTGTTTCCCAGATGCCTCGGCCAACCCAGTGCCCCTGGGTCCCTCAGCCACACTGCCCAGCACCCCATTCTGGTCCTCCATCTCCTCGCACAGGCCTCCACAAGAGAGGGGATGGGCTATGTTTAGCACTGAATAGCAAAGTACCACTCCTGAGGGGCCATCAGGCAGACCGTACGAACAACAAGCAGACAGCTTACCCTGGCCTGATGGCCAAGGCTGGACACAAGCAGCCAATCTTTCAGCCCTTGGTGTCTGAGCCAGCACTACCACTGTGGCCAGGAGAGGGACGTACAAGCTGCAGCTCAGACAGCAGAAGACCTCTACTCTTAACAGACCCACGTGTATTTTCTTGAATACACACCCACCCCTTCTTCCACATACCCACTTGAAAAAATCACCGCACATGTAAGTGTGAAGAGGCTTTTGCAGGTCATAGATCCAGCTCCTTGTTGGTGCACACACTACATTTCACATCTTTCATAAACAACCAAGCTCTGGACTGAGTACAAGCAGGCCTTTTACACCCTCCTCCGTGCAGCAGACGCCTTGTCTTACCTTGTCAAAGAACTCATACAGCCTGACTGTCTCACAGATCCGATGCCTGTTTTCATCCAGCTGAGTGCAGAACTCTTCCAGTTGGTCTCTGTAGGTCTGCAGCTTCACCCTGTAAGAATCCACATCCACAGAGGAAAAGTCTTCCCACCGATCCATCTTCTTTAGTGCTTCCTGCCCCCTCCTGCAATATTCCTGAAAGCAAAATGCGATTGCGTATGAGGATAGAGACTGGACGTGGACAGTAGATAGTCTTCAAGGTCATTAAGAGCTAGGACTAATTAGACTATTTTTCAAGGTTCAAATCACATGAGCAGGGGTGTACTTGTTTACAGCAGAATTCTGGAGAGTCCTGACCTCTGTTATGATTTACATGAGGCACACAGCAGCTTGTAAAGGCCTACACAGTAAGGCCACAGGTCAGTTAGGATCAAAAAAGACAGTGTTACAGGCACATCAAGGGATTAATAAAAAAAAAAAAATCCATCTTCCATCACAGTAGTTGTTTTCCTTAAGACTGGCAACTACCACCTACTGAGGGGTTGAGCCATGGCTTTGTCTACAAGGAGAGCAGGGAAGCCAAGTAGTGCAAAGGAATGACACACGTTGGTGATGAACCCTCTACCAGTGATGTCTCGGCATCGTGGCTTTGGCTGAGCACATACAAGGCACATATGCTGCCAGCTCATTCTCTGGAGAACATGTTTTTCCAACCAGACAACACTTACACTGGCAATAAGATCAAACTCCCTGAACTGCTTTTGCGCTTGAAGCAGCATCTCCAAAGAATCGTCCAGGTTGATTGTTTCCTTCAGCCGTTTTCTGCCAACATTCTCAATCCAACTGCTGACCTAGGAGAAAATGGAAAAACTCCGCCATTAGTCAGTCTGTGCTACTCACCAAGGTAGGCCTTTGTGTGGAAAGAGCAAGGAACTGCTCTTATAACACTGGTCATTTCATCACCGGAAAGAATGCGTACGCACACTTCTCCCCCTAGTCCTGGCATTTCAGCCTGAGCCTCCTGCTGGGAGTTTTTCCACTTCAGGTTACTGAGTAATTGCAAAGCTCTGCTATTGCTCACTAGCCTTAGGCATAAACAGGGCAAGTAGCTGCCTGGGCTCTGTTTCGGGTGAGCCATGGTCTAACACAAGCCCTGCAACCTGCAGGCTGGCCTGATATTCCTATTATTGTTACCCCCAAGTGGGATAAAAATCTCCCTGCTGCCAGATTTCCTACACCACTTCCCTTTTCTGACGGGCAGGACACGAACAGCGTCCGTGTGAACATACTGACAGATTCTCCCCATCTGCAATATTTCAGTGTTCCCTGGGCCTCTCAGCTACTGGTTTGCTGAAAGCAGCTCACCACGAAGTCGTGCAGTAACTGCAGGTTCCTTAACAGAGCCCAGCGGCTGTTGCAGTTATAAGCCTGTATCCTCAAACATGGGTAGAGGACTGACTAACAAGAGTGTCCTAAAAGCAAAGCAGACACAGGAGGCCAGGGAGGATAACACAGCATCTCCATTGACAGTGGGTTTTAAAAACAGGCTACTAAACTTGTTTGCAATGCTTCAGGCTTAGCTGCACCTGGGGGAAGGGAAAGATTAAATATTTCCTGATGCCCACGCATCCCATTTTCCTCTATCATCTAAATCCATGTCCCAGCTCAAACCCACAGTCAAAGACAAACTCCTAGTCTTCTGGACAGAGAGAGTCCGTGCCCGTGGAAAAAGTCCACTAGCAAGAGGAGGAGATGGGGGTGGGTTCCCGGGCTGTGACCCGTACTGCAAAGGAGCACACCACTGCTACCTACAACACCTAGGCAGGCTTAAAAGCAGGAGCAGCTGCTGCCAGCAATGCTGCCATGACTGGTGATCTGCAAGCAAAGTAAGCTGTGAGGAGTCAGTTTTGCTCAATTCAATCAAAAAGTTCAGCTTAAAGCAGGGACAGGTTGCAGAGCCTGCCTGTGTGCCTTTTTTCATTTCTGTATAGTATTAAGAACCTGTGCATTTAAGAGAGCCTGCACTAGGTTCTTGCATCACACTTGCCCTGAACACATAGTGCATGTCGCCTGAGTGTCTGCCTCCAGAAGTCATTAAAACTCTTGGATCCACCTCGGCCTGTGAAAACAACCGGTGAGCTACAGCCTCCCCTGGAAATTAGTTCTCTCCAGAGGTGAAGAACCCAGAATCCTAGCAGAGCAATGGTGAAACTGGTCCTAGTACTGATCTTTCAGGCTGCAGGTTCCTAAGGTGAGCTCTGAACAGCACACAACCCTTCACACACACAGGGTAATAAGTAATACAAAAAACTTTTCATTGTTGATGAGTTACAGCATTATGACTATGCACATATTATGCACCTCCGGAATCTCAAGGTAAAGTTCAGGCTTAAGGACTGAAAGAACCGATCAAATCTTGTAGGACACTCAAGACAGCCTGAGCTATTTTTGACTTTTTAAGGTGCTCTATCTACGTGGCTACAGGTTTCAAAGGTCTTTCTGAAAACCAGTGCCTGTTTGCTTCAGTTATCCCATGGCTGTAGAGAGTTTCAATGAATGCCACATGAAGGGGAATTTTAAGCTTCCACAGAAGTGCAGAGGGGTGGGGGGGTTGAGCAGAAATAAGCACACCCTGAAGGATCCACAGCCCAGAAGGGACACGTGGACTCATCATCACCTTGTTGCCATCACTCCGCTGCTTCTCAAGGCAGAGCATGAAGAATGGCTCCCTCAGTCTTGCTGGGAGGGTACTTCTGCTAACCAGCGTGAAAAAGACACCCCACCTCCAAATGTACTGCAAACCAACGAGCCACTACACTGCAGTCTTTAAGTGTGGATAAAGATCACAGATGTTTGTGTGGTTTGACTGATCCACACCTACACAGCAGCCAGGAGACTTCTACTTGAGATAACAGGCAAACAGTGACTTGGTTCTCAGCACATCTGAAAACGTATCCCAAATTCTAATGTTCAGCTGTTGATGTTCTTTTAAAGGGTCTACAGGCATCATTCTACACCCTCACAGGAGAGCTCAACAGGCCCAGTACCTGCTGTGGGATGTACAGTCAGAGGGTGGCAGCAGGCAGTCACTGGAACTGATGAACAGGCCTTACCTCCTTAAAACATTCTTCCACTTTCTCGAACTCCATCACCAGCTCCAGTTCCTGGATGCGTTTGTTCGACAGCATCACCAGTCGGTGAACGCCCTCATCAACTCGATTATAGAGCACACTGGCAGCATCAAGTGCGTCTCTGCAAGGGGACACAAGTCTGGTCAGGGCTTTTGCATTAGGTCCTTCCCCCAGCACTTCACGCAAACATGACCTGGCTAACAGCAGCACAAAACTTGGTGTGCTTGTCACACTTTCAGATAGGATACTTTGCTTTTCATAAACACAGATTATTGCATCAACAGGCTTTCACAAAATACAGGCTTAGGCAGTCTCAGTGTCTAAAACCACCATTTGAATTTACTGCAGATAAACAAATAAGCAATCACTAGCAAGAAAATATCTCCTAAATGACAACAACGGTATAAAGCACTTGATGCCCCACTCACTCTCAGGAATTTCCACCAGCCAAACAAATACGCAAAGCGTACAGCACCCCAAGGCCAAGAGAAATTTAATTTTACAATGCTGTGCTGGAAAGATTCAAAGGCTGAGCTCCCCACCTTCCACAAGCAGCCGTGCTGACCAAAGCCCAGCAACAACAGGCAGCACTCTCCCGGCCAGCCTGGCCACAGCAGAAATTATGGATGGAAAGGTTCAAGCTGGAGCCCAGTGCCCCTGGATGGTGAAGCCAGGGAATGGGCACAGGTTTGACCAAATTTGAGCCAGAATCCAGAACAGCATTCATGCTTATTCTTTCTTTGTGTCCCTGAGCTTCTCATTTCTTCTGCTTCTAGATTTCCCCTCAGTATGGACTCAGACACCTTCAACAAAAATACTATGGCCTTCTTCAGCTGTGCTCTATACCAGCATGTTCAGCTGCCTGAGCACCTCCTGCACTCACCCTAAACCAGCTTTCATTTTGCAATTGTCTTACAACCTTCCGGCTTATAAGAGCACGGCTTTTTTATCGCATTACTGAAATTATCCAAAGCACTTGTGAAATAGGTAGCTAACAAAACTGACAGCTTTGCTAATGTAAATAATTGCTAATGCAAGCAATTCAGCATACACATTTATTTCTGTCTTAGGTGACAGGCAATCTTGAATCTACAAAATGCAACTGAATACGAGCATTTAGTGGCAACCATCCTGTAGTTTTTAGATAGTACTTAATTGACGTGAGGTAGTGCAATAGGTCTGGACAACTAGCTCTGCATAGCAGAAATCCACAGGATTTTTCCATTCAGAATTCCACCCAGTGTGCAACAGCCAACTTCTCAAACCTCAGGCTCTTAGATACTTTTGTTTTTCCTCTTCAAAATGCCATTAGTCTGAATTAATTTCTCCAAAGTGCAGCCAAAAATACCCGACTTGTTTCTGGACTAAGATCAGTGCTACTGCAGTGCAGAGAAGACAGGTTCTCTGCAGAGAATCGACAAGCTTCAATGGAAAGATCCGAGCTGTAACACTGCTCCCGCGTTTCCCGAAACCACTATAAACAAACAGTGATGATATGCGCCTTCTGTTTTGTAATCCTTTCCTGGGGAACCAACCCAGCAGACTTGCAGCAGCAGAGCCATAACCACTGTCCAAGCTGAGCTCTGGAAAGTGTTTTTACAGAGCAGGTTGTGAAGGCCAGTTCCCGTCAGCAGCAGTGACACAGCTAGGACAGCTAATGAGAAACAGCTCAGAAGATCGCTGGAAGTTATATTTGGCAACAACATTAACACTGTTGGGTTTTGCGCAGCAGAGCGTATCTGTCAGGCTTCGTTTCTGAATAAGGCTCTGGCATACTGATGGCCAGACAGGCAGACACCCTTTGGTCTTCCTCCCATGGGTCTGCAGTCCCTGATGGCACGAATACTCTCGTCCACGCAGGATAGCACACCGACACAGCAAATGCACTGCCTGCCACCAGCAGAGAAGCAAGCACCTACAACTTTAGACATTACAGGGCGTTATATGCAAACATTTGCAATTATCTACTCGAGAGGCAAAATATTTTTCCAACCTTTTTCTGAGCTTCCATGGAAATCACTTAAGTGTTGATGCTACTTCCACCATGGCACTCAACAAGCTAGACTGACCTGCTAGGCCTTTCTGTAATGGGAGTTCTCATGTTCACCCAAGCCCACGATAAAGAAAGCATGCGTGGTTTCAACGCTTAACGTGATATTGCAAGATGGTAACCTCATGGCATAGCAACTTGAAACAAGAGTTCCAGCTCTTGCCTTGGCTGACCTAGCACAGTGTGATCTGACACAGGGGAAGGGAGCCAGGGAGTCCCACTCCACTCCTCTCCATACCTGGTGGAAGAAACTGGACTCCAGTTGTCTCAAATTTGAACAATTTTCCTTGATGGGAGTCAGTCATAACCTGAGCTGCAAAGCTCTAAATACTACAGACTCCCATGTAGAAGACAGCATGCTTCCCAAAGTCACAAAACACAGGCTCTCCTGCTGACAATGCTGCAACTATGTGAAAAATCACCCCAAGGAGGAGGGATAGGAAGCAATGTTTTAAATTTTTTTGGGGGGGGGGGGTTTTGTCTGTTTTTTTGTTTTTGGTTTTGTTTTTTTTGTTGTTGTTGTTTTTTTTTTTTTTGTAGACAGAAGTAGGCTTATCACAAGCTCACTGTGCAAAGAAGTGAATTCACTGTGCCAGTGTGGACAAGACCTGTCTCTTAGAGCACACTTGATACCGGTATTTGCCTTATGAGCAGCAAACCACTCCAGGGAAAGTAAGGTTCAAAAATGCAGTAGTAAAATACTCCTGGTAACCCACCGACTGAGACCCAAGGAGCCAAATTCAGGACAAGAGAAGGGGTTCAGGTGAGCTGCTTGCTGATGAGCTGAAAGACAAAAATATCCGTGCCAAACAGCACTCTTCTGGCTCCATGCATGTTCCCTCCATGGAAGAAGTTGTCCCAAATTACTGGCAATGCTAGAACATAAAGAACCAGACCCTGAAGAGCCCTTTAAGGCCAATCCTTCCCTACATTTGCAGAAAGTCACAGGGAAGAAGTAAGCTAGAGATTCCAGTTTAGGAATGAACGCTCAAGTCCTCTGTGCCACTGGTTGCAATCCATGTCCCAGCAAATAACGTGACAGCTACTCACATCCATAGATTTACAGATACTCTGTCATCTTCCCTCTGTCTCAGCTGATCCAATGGTACTAAACATGACATCCTGCTACTGAACACATGGAAAACCTTTGCCTTACTGGTCCACAGGCATCTCAAACTTACCTCGAGTCAGTCCAGGACGCATTTGGGAGTTTATACTACAAGCAGGGACTGGACAGAGAATTCTTTCCAGGTTAAGAGGGCTAGAAATTAGCTGTTCTTTATAGTGGGGCTGTTTAGGGTATGCGAAATTATCTTAATTGCTGACTCTTCCCACTTAGGCCATTCTGTTTTCTGTGCATGCTTACCACAGGCTAGTAACACACTTATCAGGGCACAACCCAATACCCAAGGCTGCCCCTTCTCTTGGTCCTGCCAATAGTTTGCAGAATGACCGCACGCAAGCCATCCAGAAAAGAAATGTTTCCAAATGGCTCCTTTAGGCTCAGAGCCCCAGCAGGACTTCAGGTGTGGCCTTACACCATCCCTCCTCCTCTCCTGAGCCACTCCCACACCCCAGCCCCTCAGCCCTTTGTTTCAAGGTCCAGCCACGCTGTTTTCACATGTTCTGGCTCGCTTGGCAGGCATTCTTTAATATCTCAACATCTAGCTGTTGCTCTTCTGTTGCATCTCCAAGGTAACTCCATTCATATGTTGTCAGCTCTTGACAGGTCACTTTTACCAGCCCGACAGGCTCTCTGACTAACATCCATCTTTTACTCTCTCACACAGAGAAATATATAACCCCTTCCACCCTGTAGTATAAAGTAAGGAGACAAACTGAGTCAAACAAAGAAATCACTCACAGTCCATGGGAAAGTTTGGTTTTTCAGTTCATTTGGGCACTTCCAGTGCGCACAGAAAGAACCCATTGAGCATTAAGTGCATTCTCCCAAACCTCTGTATATCTGTTTACCTATCTACACACGCCCATCCATTTGCTGATCCACATCTTAAAAACTTCTTCCTAAATTATTTCTAGTATACCAGTAAACTCAAGGACATCCTGCAACAGGGAGTTTCACGAGAAAATGATACCCTGGATAAACAACAACTGCTTTTTCAGAGTCAGGCTTGAGAGTTTTTCATTCCTGTCCTTCATTGCTTTCAAGGCAGCTTGGGTAAACAAACCAAATATTGAAAATTTGGTTGAGGAAGAAAAAAGCAACTTCCATCCTGCCATACAAAAGGAAACACCTGGCTGTTAAGCACCTTGAAGATATTTTTAATAGCAGCCTGAGCAACCCTGAGGAAGAAAAAGCAGAGAGTTGTTTGAAGTCAGTGGAAAGTCTCATCTAAGCTTAGATTTGTTTGGATGTATTGCAATTTCCCCACACGAGTGTGGTAATAAGAGTCTTTCACTACATTCTTCCATGGTCAAATCACCCAAAGTAATTTTGCAATAGTGCAGAGTCAATATAATTTATAGCAAAAAAGGAGTAGCCTGATGTCAGTTTATGTTTCCCCAAATCCTGTTTTCATTGGGCAATTATCATTTCAGTGCAAAAGGTTCCAAAGTCTTCAGCGCTCTGGAGAAGTGCCAAGCTGTTGTATAATGGTAGGGTAATTTTAAACCTATAATTTAGAAAGACCATTCTGTCTGAAGCCATCCTTCAAAAAAGTTAGCCTTGGAGAGTCACACTTTAGTTTTCAACACAAAATACCCGATTTGTTTTCAAAATTAGATGGCCACAGAAGTCATCTAGCAGGCTTGGAAAAGCAGGTGCTGCATGAGCCATGTCTGCCAACGCCAGTGAGACACACAGAAGAGCGAAGGGAGGGAAGCAGCAGAACCATTACTATTCTGCAACTTATTGCTTGCCTCTTGAAAAACTGCTCTAGCCTACAGCAAGAGCAACAGCTAAAGCGAAGGCTACAAATCAGAGCTTATCCTCTAACCTGGGTCCATGTTAAAAAAGCAAAAATTCATGGACAGAAGGAACACAAGACACACTGCCTTTTGCTAGTGTATTTGATGGTTTTTAGGCAAGTATATTCCAACTAACTCGCCCTGGAAAACCAGATATCCCTGATCATTCTGTAATCTAGAAGAAACATAGCCAGATGTTAGAACATTTGCCTCATCTAGTCTTCCACTCCTGGTGCTGTACTTCCCTCATGGTTGTCTTACAGGTTTTGGCAGAAAAGGAATAGGATCTGGCAACTCAGAGATTTAAAGGATGGTTTGGTCCAAGGATGTCACCCAGATCATTTGTGCTAATGCCTTGGCTACAAATCATTTACACATCTTGAGTAATGCATCAGAAAGATATCCTTCCAGCTTTGCAGGGAAAGTCCTGTGCGCCCAAGGGGTGTTTCGCTGGAAGAGAAATGCATTAGAGCCTTTCCTGGTCATTAATGCATTTTGGTAGCAACCTACATGATTGTCATATTTGTAATGATCCCATAAAAGGAGGTCAACCTCAAATGCATGCTCCTGCTCTTCAAGCTGAAAACTTTACACGCAGCTGAGGTTAAAATTCAAACTGGCCATGATGAAGCTAATACAGATATTGCTAAATAAACTATAATTATTTTCTGCAACACACCAACAGCTGCAGTGGTTTTAATTACCTAATAAAACTCCTTGAGAAACTGGGTACAGTTTTTAGAACCCTGAAGTGTCCTTAGCAAGGCACAGAGGTCACACACCCAGTCTGGGGCTGCCTGTGGGATTCTTGCCATTGACGATGGGAACAGTGGCTCTAGCTGAGATCACACACTTGACCAAATCCCTCCTCACTAGGTTACCTGACAAGCACATGCACTAGAAACAACCCATCCAATTAGTAGGACACACCACAGACCATAATTGCAAAGAGAATTCGCTTCTGGAGTGCAGTTCATCTAAACATGTTTTTTCAAAGAAATACACTCTGAAGTCCCTTTAAAAGCAAACGGATTGATGCATACAGTTAAACAAGTGTCCAAGTGTGGTCCCAAGCCACGACCTTTGATTCTTTCCCCAGCCTGCCTTGAATTCAGTTACAATAAAACTGCATGCAGATACTGGCTGATTTTACATCCCAGTAAGATCCATAAAACTGACTGGGAAAAAAATAATATAAGAAACTCCAAACCAACAATTAGCCTACTTATGGGGAAAGCTCACCCCGCACTGGAGCCTGAGATAGGCTGTGGAAACACCTTTCTGGGAACGCCAAGCATCAAGCTGTGGTTTTCTCCCAACTGTAAAACACTCCTACCTCCAACCTCATCCCAGGTACGTTAACCTATTTCTACCTGTTAGACTAGTGCAGTCAACATAGATAACAGCTGCGTTCTTCAAGTTAGGACCACCAGGTTTTCAAGATACCCTGCTCAAATACATACCCACTGCCATTTAAATCCACACACTTATTTCCCCGATACATCCTCCTTTTGCCCACTCCAGTGTTTAGGATACAAAGAATAGCAGTGACTGTGCTATTGCATACCCCAGAAATGGAAACATCTACCCCAACTTTGCCATATAAAAAATGGTGCTTGTGGGATGGTCTGGGCTGAGCCAGGAACTTCAGGCGGTTCAGCTAACATCCTATACTGGAAACTTTTTGCAATTTTTTCCATAATATTTTTAAACAGATAAAACACACAATGTGTCGTTAATTACCTAATACCCTGTTGGCATGACAAACATTGCAAACAAGAACAAGCAAAACCAGAAACTTCTGGGTAAATTCCCACTGAAGCCAGGAAAATTTAGGACATAAAACAGCAGAAAGTAAACAGCAGAAAGGGAGCCGAGGGGGATAGTCTCATGAAAAGCCTAAAAGAACAATGAAAACTTACCTAGACAGAACTCTGCAATCTTTTACCTCTCTGCAAATGCCACAACTGGCTCCGCACAGCGCTTCCTATGCACAGAACGGTAAGGGCTCCACACTCCTCTATGTGCAGAGCAACAAGGTTTGTTTAATGCGAGTGCAAGTGCTTTTTACCAGGCTAAAGCCACCACACAAACAGAGGGAACAGGTTAGACAGTAATGAAAATGAATACCAAGCAGCACGGTATGTGTTTGGACAGAAATGTCGCCGTGCGCTCCTCCCTCCACCCAACAAACAAACGAGACCATGGAAGAGCACTGCCACCCATGCACTGCTAAGGGCCGAAGGCTTAATGTTCATCAGCATCTTCTGTGTCACCAGCAACAGTGCAGAGGTGTCCTGTAGCAGAAAGCTGCCAATCGTTAAGGCCAGGATTTAAGCACGTTTTTTCATCTCACTTCAAGGTATACTGAGAGCTTGTCCTAACTAAGAGATGCAGGTTCTCTCCACAGGAGAGACATGCAAAGGACACCTGCCAATGCAAGGTGCCTCTCGCAGACCATGTCAGGCATGTGCACTATGGCAAGTGGTAGCATGAGAGGTCCCCAAAGCTCCCAGAGAGGCAGGAAGATGAGCAAGCACTAGCTCAGCAAATCAGGAAAACAGCATCAATGAGAGGGGGACAAGCACTGCCTTCTTTTGAAGTACATACAAGCACACAGAGTAGCAACCATCAAACTGGCCACAGCACAGACAGAAACAAACACATCTTTAAAGCAGAAAGGGGAAGGCAGAAGACAGTAACACCTCCAGGAAGGATTTCCCAGTGTAAGTTGCCTGGCTATGACCACCAGCATGTGGCAGCGGCTGTCAGCTTGCAGGTGCACACCTTTTACCTTCCAAACCAAGAATGCCAGACATCTCAGTCTCCCCAGACTGGGACTTGCACATCAGACACCTGCCTCCCCTCTACCCTCGTCCCCAACTCATCCCACATTTTGGATAATCAGCTTAATATCTCTGACTCTACCCCTGACAGACAGAACTTCAGATAGTGCCTGTGCAGTCCCTTGGCAGGCCCTCCTGGAGCCCCTGAGAGCCTGTACATTATACCAGTTTACTTCTCTGAAAAGGAGCTTGTACACCGCTCTGCAGAGTGGCACGTGCCTGCCTTGGAGCATCCCAGGAGTTGCTACTAACAGGAGTCTTGCTAAAGACCTGCAAACTTGAGCTCCTACGGCACCACACAGCTATAACCCACTGCATCATTAACTGGCCACCAGCTTCAAGCAGACCTAGTGCCTTAAGACTGTGTGTGGAAGCCAGGCGCAGGAACTGTGGAGGCTGTTAGCCGTGAGATCACCTTCTTTGTTGCTGTAATTGAGTCAGGTCCAGCATCAGGAACCTGGCAGCTGCTGCTCAGGAAGTCTGTTCCGCACTGCCCATTACCTCTGCTCAGCTCAGGTCCCCACCCAGGGCTTCCAACCAGATCACCAAGCCACACTAAAAATAGCCAGCTGACAAAACCAGCTCTTGGCTCTAGCCACTCCACCCTCCAAGTACAGAGACTAACTACACTGCTTTCTGCAAACAAAAGGAGAATTCACTCCTCCATCTATTTATAAGCTGCTTATTCATAGCTTGCAAGTGCAAATTCTTTTCAGATGAGGAGCTTGGGGGAGGAGATTATGATTTTTCTGGTTCCATGTTGCACAGAGCACAGCACCCAACCTGGTCATGCCTTCACCATCTGAGGTTTCTCTTTCAGCTCTCACATCTAGTCTTCTGGCTATCTTGCCTGCCAACATGCAGAGCATAACGCAATCCCACTCCCGTGCCACACTGAGCATGCAGGTTCGCTGGTAAGAGCCAGGCATGTGCCAGGTGTGTTCTGCTTCGACTAATATAAGACATTTTTATATTAATATAAAATGTTTATAAGTTCTTTAGTCCACTTCTGACTCATAGCATATCTAGAGGACGAAAGGCATCACTGGACACCTTGTCTAGGCAAGTGCTCCCAGCTCTCGGCTATGCTGGAAGAGCAGCAATAATGAGAACAGTGGAAAAAGTCTGGCTAAAGACCAGATTAAAAGTCTCCCTGTCTTGCTGCCCAGCCCTACGCAACTGCCTCATTTAGTAAGAGCTCCCACTGCTGCTGCCTAGCTCCTGTCAGTTTCGCCAGACTTATGACGGAGGTGTCAGAGAAGTCTTCGAAATCCACCGCAAAACAAACAACACATTAGTCCACCTTCCACAACAGGCTTAGAGAGTTGCCTTCAAGCCACAGGTTGGTTGATCAATACACAAGATATTCAGAAGCCAAAGATACACCTGCTAGCCATCCCTATGTAACTTATGATAAAGAATCAGTTTATTAAAGATTACCTATCCAAAAGTACAAAAATAAGTATTACTAGCCTTAAAGCATTGGATGTGTCCATGACATTTGTTCACACTTACCGACAGGAACTTCAGCTAGGCTAACAGCTCTGCATTTTAATCCCCAGAAAGACTGGCACAGTAAAACCTGGAAGCTTTCAGCTAACAGACCTGGAGAAGCACCGAGCCATCATCGCAGCAGATGGTGTGAGGGTAAATGTGCTGGCTTTAAACCCAGCCAGCTCCACCAACAATGCGTATGTGGCAACGCATCCTTCAGCGGTCCACCTGCACCTTCGGGTGGCCAGCCCGTGCTGACGCTATCATTGCAGCGCTCAAAGAGGTACCACAAAGATACTGGCTTATCGTACCACACCCATGCCAGCTCTTTCTGGAGGTGGGAGAGCGGTGTGGGACAAGCTGAGCACACCATATCCCCTTAGCCAGCTCCCTGTGACAGTCTGCCTGCAGGACTCGTATTCTGCCAACAGAACTCCCACTTTCTAGGTCAGGAAAAGGCTGAAATCCACAAAGACTGCTTGGAGAAGTCTTTCTTTTCCTTTGTGGACAAGTGGCTGGATGGGCAAGACTATATTATACAGTAGCAATTGGTGGAAAAAAGGAGTATGGAGACTCTTGGTCAGCTCACATTGGGAACAGAGAATGTGTAGAGTTACTGCTCAAAGCTACCGCTGTGGTGCTACAGCATCCCTCAGGATGGGACCATCCAGGAGGGACTCCCAGAGGCTCTTCAAGCATCTGCCAGAAAAACAAATGGGTGTGCCACAATGTATCTCTCCTCCATGACCACATCTGATGGGATGAGTTCAATTTCTGCAGGAAAGGAGCTGTGTGACTGGCTTAGCAAATTCTCACAAAGCCTGGGCCAGACCTGAGCAGCAGTGAGATCCCACAGCTCTGTGTCATGAAACACTCCAAAGGGCATCTCAGCTCTCCATGAGGGCAGAGCAGGGAAGCATGCCAAAACCAACCGCGGGGAGGGGGGGATGGGGGGAAGAGTTTCATTACTAAAGAAAGACTAAAGCAAGTCTTGTTTGCTATGTGCTCCCAAAAGGCATTTGGCAGATAACATCTGACTGCACTGAGCATAAGCCTGCTTCCTTGCCTGTTTTAGCATACTATCTCTAACCTGCAGTCAAGTGTTTTCAGATGGGTTTGTCCATCTCTATTCTTACCACCTCCTGGTATTCTTTTTGCCACGTGCAGCCACGAGCTAGCAAGAAAGTCAGCTGCGAGAGCTGGCAAAACACATCCCCTTCAAAAAAAGCAAGTCAATCTCTTGCTTGTTTAATGACAGTGCAGCTGGGCTTGTCTGCTTTATGCCTTTTGAAGATCAGGTTTTTTACCTTTAGTTCTGCAATTTCGGTTAGCATATTTTAATTAAGGGGAGCTAAGATTCCAGAAAACCGCTCTTAATTTTTTTCCCCTCTATTTATATGCAGTTCTCACATATTTTGACAGTTACCTGTTCACAGCTGGCCTCAACTTCTAAGAAGTCTTGGCAGTCACAACTCTACTTGATCAGGCTTTTGCACCACAAGAGAGAAGAAAAAACAACAGGATGTGATTAACACAAGGACCAAAAGCTGGCTCAGAAGGGTGAAGTCTCTTGACTTGCTTTTGTAAATAATTTGATTTCCAGTATTGGGGGAGGGGGTGTAGAATTAAAGACTGTTACACATTGATCAATATTTTACAATTCAAGGTTCGGAAAAGCAATACGACGGGCCCTGCTGAGTGCATGGACACAACCAGTCCTGTTCCATTTTCATATGTCACCAGCCAAAAATCTAATATTGGACCCACACACACCAAGAGTCACTCCATGCTAGCTTAGGAGGCCAACTACCATATTTTGTCCCTACCCTACTCGGATCCTATTAGTTAAAGAAGCCTTTGAAAAATCATAACCACAGGAGCCTTTACAGGGTTAGCAGAACTCAGAACATTTAATATCTGTACACCAGCTTGGAGAGAAGGAGCAAGTGCCATGGAGGATCTAAAACCAGTAGTGCCTTATACAGAGTTCTTTGGCCAAAGGACAGAGCTTTTTCCCCATGTAAAAGGATCCTGGAACAGGGAAGAGCTGACTTCTTCAGTTCTCTGCCCCGAGTTCCACAACAAGCAGGCATTTCCTCAATCAGAACACTGCATGGATTTTAGTTTCTGCAAACACTCCACAGGCGAGAGGATGAACTTTCTCCTGCTATATTCATTTATGCTCCTGGAGAGCCACATATATTTGCCCTGTAGCACACACTCTCTCTTCATACTGGCAGGCAACAAATATAACCTGAATTACAGAGAGAACATGCTACCCAGCCTCGGCATGCGCTCACACACTGTGCAATCAAAGAATTGTGTGTGCATCCCCCACTCCTGCCCTTGCTAAGGCAATCAAAGCAGTAAGTTCTCCTTACGGGCTCTGTCAGATCAGGTTTCAAAGTTATGCAGGGAAACGATCACAAACACAGACTTATCTTAAAACAAAAACAAAACATAAAAAGCATGCATGTTCTCCCCATTCTCCTAGGGCTCTAAAGTCACTGTATGTTACTTAAAGTGAAATAAATTTAGCAACAGGACAAGGGGCAACGGGCACAAACTGCAGCAGAGGAAGTTCCGTCTGAACAGGAGGAAGAACTTCTTCCCCCTGAGGGTGACAGAGCCCTGGCACAGGCTGCCCAGGGAGGCTGTGGAGTCTCCTTCTCTGGAGATATTCAAACCCCGCCTGGACAAGGTCCTGTGCAGCCTGCTCTGGGTGACCCTGCTTCAGCAGGGGAGTTGGACTAGATGACCCACAGAGAACCCTTCCAACC
>Ga0065711_1028110_pt1 | contig 43578 bp, 29 predicted proteins | sample Hoacrofraction12_FD_59098 | JGI IMG/M metagenome (GOLD analysis project Ga0065711, IMG submission 59098) | Hoatzin crop microbial communities from Cojedes, Venezuela - Epithelial fraction 12 v2 (version 2) | ecosystem: Host-associated > Birds > Digestive system > Esophagus > Crop | place... | reverse complement strand
TCGATGGGCTGAGGCCAACTGTATGAGGTTCAACAAGGCCAAATGCCGGGTCCTGCACTTGGGTCACAACAACCCCATGCAACGCTACAGGCTTGGGGAAGAGTGGCTGGGAAGCTGCCTGGTGGAAAAGAACTTGGGGGTGCTGGTCGGCAGCCGGCTGAACATGAGCCAGCAGTGTGCCCAGGTGGCCCAGAAGGCCAACGGCATCCTGGCTTGTATCAGGTATAGTGTGGCCAGCAGGAGTAGCGAGGTGATCATCCCCCTGTACTTGGCCCTGGTGAGGCTGCACCTCGAGCACTGTGTTCAGCTTTGGATCCCTCACTACAAGAAAGACATTGAGTTGCTGGAGTGTGTCCAGAGAAGAGCAACGAGGCTGGTGAGGGGTCTAGAGAACAAGTCTTAGGAGGAGCATCTGAGGGAGCTGGGGCTGTTTAGTCTGGAGAAGAGGAGGCTGAGGGGAGACCTTATTGCTCTCTACAACTACCTGAAAGGAGGTTGTAGTGAGGCAGGTGTTGGTCTCTTCTCTCAAGTAACTAATAATAGGATGAGAGGAAATGGCCTCATATTGCATCAGGGGAGGTTTAGATTGGATATTAGGAAAAATTTCTTTACTGAAAGAGTGGTCAGGCATTGGAACAGTCTGCCCAGGGAGGTGGTGGAGTCACCATCCCTGGAGGTATTCAAAAAAGGTGTAGATGTGGCACTTCAGGACATGGTTTAGTAGGTACGGTGGTGTTGGGTTGACGGTTGGACTTGATGATCTTAGAGGTCTTTTCCAACCTTCATGATTCTGTGATTAGCAGAAGCATAATTACCAGAGTTCTTGGTTACAACCAACATTATCAAGTGTATCTTCATAGGTGTGCCTAGAGTTTGAGTATTGATTCACAACTATTAAACTACTTTATCATCTAGATATCTTATCTCATGTCAAAATGCTTGCTTTTCCAACACGTGAAGTTTAATCATAGCTTGTAATTTCTCCATTCTGAGTTCAGTTATTAACCAGGAGGACATTTTATTTTTGCAAAGATGTTTCGGAAGAGAAGTGTGGTGATGGGAACTTGCAGACTGTGGCAGTGGCTGCTATGGCAGACAGTGCAGGCAGTTACGTTCTACATCCAAAGGCATCTCTCACTCATTCGAAAAAAACAGCTACCAGGTGAGTCAGGAGTTAGAAGGATGGACAATCACTTTGATGTACTGTTAGTACTGTCTTTTTTTTCTTGCAGTTTATTTTTGCAATGGTTATCACAAAATTACCGTAGAATAGAGGTTATGAACCATTAGTATTGGTGAATGATGTGTAGCTAACTGTGTTTGCAGGGAGCTTTTGTATGTGCCAGAGCAGTGGAAATAGCAGTTAAAGTGCCTGTATTCCAGAGTTAGTTGGATGTATTCTGACCAGAGCAATAGGTGGGAATTTAAAGTAGCACAGTGCAAATTACTGAAATTACTCCAAATAAACGCTGATACTGCCAACTAAGAGCTGAAAGTGATCCAGTGAAGGAATTGCAGGGAAAGTTGAAGTTTGGGGGACCAGAGTTTCTTGTATGAGTATATTAAAACCTATATAAATCGTCCTCCCACGGAAGGGTTGATTGTAGAGATTAGCTTTTTAAATAGATATCTCAGTAGTTGGCATGAACAGGGGGAGCCTAATCTTTGTTCTTGGGATAACTTCTTCAGCTTCCTTTGATAAAATATGAGAAAGTAGCGGCTAATGGTGTGTTCTGGTGGAACATATAGACAGGCAGATTGGTTAGCAAAGTTTCTAAAGTTAAAATAGTTGTTATCTTTTTCTTCTCTTGATATCCAGCTGATTCTGTCCCTGTGCTAAGTGATGTCTACTGTTTTAATTCCCGAATACTCTGGGATTCTTCTGCTTAAAAACACCAAACCAAACAAACAAGACAACAAAAAAAAACCTCAACCAAAAAACCCCTCAAAGTAGACATTTGTTCTGTGGGGTGCTGGCTGGCTTTGCATTGGTTTATGCTCATTTGAAACCAAGATGTATGTTGTAGTTTAACCCGGTAGCCCGCAACTAGGACTAAACAGCCGCTGGCTCACCCCTCCCTTTCCCCCTCAGTGGAATGGGGAGGAGAAATGGACAAAAGGTAAAACTTGTGGTTTGAGACAGACAGTTTAATAAGACAACAAAGGAAATACTACTAGTACTAATAATAATGAATATGCAAAACAAACTATACACAATACAGTTTTCTCACCATCTGATGACTGAGTTGCAGCCAGTCCCTGAGCTGCGACCGTGGAACCCAGAACTGGCAGATTTCGCTGAAAAGTTCCAGCTCCCGAAAAAAGAGGCAGAAAGAAGATATTTCTGCCTGTGGGCAACCTGCATTTATAAACTGAGCATGATGTCTATGGTATGGAGTATTTCTATTGGCCAGCTTGGGCTAGCTGTCTAGCTATGCTCCTTCCCAGCTCCTACATACCTGGCTGTGCTCCTTCCCACCGCCCACACACCTGCTCATCAGCTGAGTATAAGAAACTGAAAAAAGTCCTTGATTTCTTGGGAACAGCTAAAAACATCAACGTTATCAGTATCCTGCTCCTACTATAGCAGCTACTGGGAGGAGAATTAACTCTATCCGAGCTGAAACCAGGACAATGTGGAAGAGATTAGAAAAATCTCACTACAGCACAAATATTCAAGAAATATATAAAATGAAGGAAAACAGTTTGTGAAGGTTTTCTGTGAACATAGGCTGACCATGCTAGAAAAATAATCCTGGAAAGGAGACATATTTGTATGGACAGGAGGTGATGCACTTGAGTTTTGTAATAATGAACATCGAGTAAGCATAGTTGCTGCCCCAGGATTCAGGGAATGGGGAAACTAGATACTTACTTAAAGTAGTTATTGGAGCTGGTTTTCAGTAATTTAAAATATACTAAAATATGCAGCATTTAACAAGTATTTGGTACTGGTTTTAATCTTTAGCGTTCTAACATCAGCCTGCATAAGAAAATTACCAAGACAATCAACTGGTCTATTTCACCATGTTTTGTCTATTGTCGTCAAGCAACAATACTGAGAATACTGAATACTCAGAGGTCTTCTTGAATGTAGAAAGCAGTGTTTTTTTTAAATACTTATATTTACTGTGAATTATTTTAACAATTAAACAAAATATGGGGAAAATAAACCACAGGATTTTAAAGCAAGTAGATAGAATATTTATAGTTTGATTATATACTGTAGGGTTATACATAATGCACTGATTTGATTTGTTACTTGTAATTTAAACTAAGTGATTGCTTTCCTGGGTGTCTGTGTGGACTTTTACTGTATTGTTTTATTTTTCAGGGTAGTGGAAGATCCCTTTCCCATCCCTCTCCAGCCATTGCCACCAAATACGCCCACATGGGCACACCGTCTCAGGAATTGTGAGGTGGGCTGCAGAGAATTCTGACTTCATGTTTTATTGTGTAGATCTAAGATATTGATCCTGTTCTATGAAAGCAATAATGTTCATAGTTGCAGAAGTTGTGTTCAGGCTTCCTGGTAATTATGAAATTGTACTGGTGCTAGCACATTTAAACACATAAAATGCTATGGAATCCCTTCCTTTTTTTGGATTACTAGAATAACTGTCCATCAACAGCTCCTGAAGCAAAAAATGTGCTTCTGAATCTCGATGCTGTTTTTGCCACTGATCCACGCTTTGTGTGCTGTGTTAGAGTTCACTCTTGAAAAACAGAAGCAAACTTCACTACTAGGTGAAGCAAGCTCTGCTGTGTTTTGTTGAGCAAACTGCTTTTTGTTGCCCTCAGTGATCCATTAATTAAAGAATAAAATTGCGTTTGTATGGCCTGAGTCTGCAACTGTTCATATTAATTTGTGTTGTCACTTAGAAATCAAAATCGATGTGATTTGCCAGGGTCAAGTCTGGGACTTAACAGAGCACCTTAATGTTGATGTTTTTCTAATGATTGTAGATATTCTCACATACATTCTTTTTTTTTTTTTTTTTTAGTATCAGCATGATTACCTGTGCTTGTTTTCTCTGTTGTTAAAAAATGCTCTGTCTTTATTCCCTGTGATGGCTTTTGACCTAAACACAACTCTGTCTTTATTTGTATGTTGTTAGAAGTCCCCTATTCCTCTGGGTTTAGCACTACGTGGCACATACTTTCCTGTCTTGACATTGATGTAGCTGATCTGAATCATTTATTTCTGGCTTCATTTTATAGGAGGACTTGTATTACAGTCTACTTGGTCTGTCTGAATCTATTACAAGTAATTTTACCTTCTGCGTTTAAAATTCACAGCAGCAGCATTTACAGAAGAGTTCTTATTTTAAAGAAGAGGAAATTAAAATACTGTTTGAATGTGTTCTGAGGATATAATCATCTGCCTCTGCTGTTCAGCAAAACTGTTGCCTGTGTGCATTAATCCTCCCTGTTCCTTTAGAAAAACAAAATAATTTTATTGCTGTTCTCCCTGCAGAGTCAGCCTGCCCAAGGAGGAATAACCCAAATTCTCTTCCTTCTTGTGTGTTATCGGCAGAGCTGCTGGCTGACTTTGTCAGTTACACAGTGTAAATCCACTGGAGACTGCTGGGTGCATGTGCCTTTTCATGGGTACAGGCAATGGCATTTTGAGGTGTCATGTATCTTCCAAGTGTGACTGTCTTGCAGAATGTTTTGTTACTAGTAACAGAATAGAAAAGTCCAACTGAAATTTGGACATCTAGTAGAGGTGCAGATAAATGTGGCAACTCACAATTCCACTCTTTCAGTCATGTGCCAGAATAGAAACAAACCGGATGGAGGTCTATGTGAATTTCACAGAAGATGCCAGCAGGTGAAGCTGTGGCATAGCCTCGGTGCATGCTGCCAGTTGTATATCCCAAGGAGTCAGCCAAGACTGAACTCCAAATGGCAATGGCTCCTTTGGCAGTTAGTACTGCAGGCAAACACAGAGCACTAAAAGCTGCAGCTGTCCAAAATTAGCACTAAACTCTGTGGTGTTGATTCCCTGACTGCCTAGAAATGTTCAGCTTATACTTGCTGTGCCTAGACAGTGTAATGCCTCCAGTATCCCGCTGTTAGTTCGCTCAAGGAAAACTGCTGTCTTGGTATATGTGTACTTCAGCGTAAGCTTTTATGTATACTTGCTGAGATAAGTCTAGGGGAGAGAGAAGGACTTGCTCCTTTTTTTTGGCTTGAAGCTTGGCTGAAGTTAAAGGGTTGGAGGGTATCAGATTACTTCAGAATAATTACGTTGTTAATAGAAAGCAGATTTTAAATTTTAAAAATAGAGAAGTTATTTTATATAACCAACTTAGTTTTCAGTCGTCTGATGAGAATTCATTTCCATCATGTATCAGCATACTGAAATAGAGTGTAATTAAAAACTGCATTAATTAATCAACTGTACAAAGCGAAGTTCATTTATTTGTGTGGGGCAAATGGTCTCATTTGTTCTTTTGTTTCTACTTGGGAAGCTCCTAGAGAACAGGGATCCTATGTACTATATGGTTTTCTTCTTCCTCTCCTCCTCTTCCACCAGTTTTGGGAAAATGATCTATCTTGTGCAGAAGTGAAGCCAGAACAGGAGACGGTGCCTTCACTGTTGTCACTACTTTTCTGGCACAACAGTTTTTATCACTCTTCTCTCATCTCCCTAGACCTATTTACAGTGACAGGTATGAAATGTTGAAAGAAAAATGCTGGTCATGCAGTATTCACTGTGTGGAGTGGTACTGTAATTTCTCATGCAAAAGGGGGCATCCCAGGCTTCTGGAAAGAAGATACTTCAGGCTGCTTTAACTCTCCTGGATTTTTCAGATCAGTTTTGGGGAAGAAATGTTATTTATAATTTCTGTCTATAAAATTGCTAGCTTCTCTTTCTCATCACAGCTGTGTGAGTGCAGCCTGTGTAGACTTTCTTAACCCCTCAAGCAGTGTGCCTGCAGTGCAGTGAGCTGCTGGAGTGTAAGCAACTGGTATCTCAGAATGACTTGTGCAGCCGGTGCATACAGAGCCCTCTGCTTTTGGGCTGGCACTGGCAGCAACACTGTGTTGTCCCAGTTCATTCACAAGGTGTTCATTTGTTCTTTGTTGACTTTAGGTCTTGCTAACCACAGACCTTTCATTTTTATTAGACGACTATGCGTCAGGTTTTATGCAGTTGTCACTAAAGTATTTGTGCAATAATAATCTTGGAGAGACACTGTTGCTGCTTTTGTTGTCAGTATTATTTAAACATCTGGCTGCTCTGTCACTGAAGGTGGCAAAATAGATCCATTGGGTTTTAGTACTTATTCACCATGCATTTGCTCCTTGGGTATCCTGTAAGGTTGAGCTGTCTGTCTACTCTGGGTGTTACTTCCAGCTGCTTGGTCAGCCTGATCCTGAGCTGCATATGAACGGGGGCAAGCGTGGTGTTCCGAATTTGGATGGAAAGCTCTTCTCTGTTCGGTGCTTTTTCTGCTTGCTGTCTGGCCCTGGTGAACAGGCACTGAACCAGCTGTGATGGCTCTGGGTAGCTGAACAGCTGTCATGGGATGTTGCAAAGTCAGCAAGTTGTTTGTGGTTGGTTTTGTTTTGTTTTGTTTTTAACTTTGAGCCAGGTTAGATGTAGTTTTTCTGAAGTTGCCTAGAGCTTAGGAGAGTGCATTGGAACCATCATCAGTCTGCGCATGGCAAATCTGCTATATTATGTTCCTGTGTAACGTTGAGAATCAAAAATGCTTTGAAGATTGGGAGGAGTATTACAAGAGACATTCAATTCAAAGTTAGTGCACTCAGTGGGTGAGGCGGTTACTGGTGGTACAATCAGGTGTATTCTTCTCCAGCTCAGTGCAGCGTGTGTTTGTTGAAGTAGATGCATAGACATTTCTTAGTGCTTCAGATATTCTTCTGTGGGAGTCGAGTGAAAATGTTTGCCTAAGATGAATTTGTGTAGGATGTGACTGCAACTGAAGTGCCTGTGGGGGAAAACAACAGGAGTGAAGTTGTCCTATGAAAATGAGAGTTTTTCAGGGGTTCTTGGTGTACTTAGGGTCTTGGAGGGCTGATGAACTCCTGACCCTGGTGGGAACTGCTCTGGTGTTAGGTCCTATGGTAAATCTGTTTGTGAGTGTATTAGTGTGGGCTGGGGGGAACAAAACACCAAAAATCTGAGCCTGTGTCATCACCTGCCAGAGTCCCTGACTGCTTTCATTTTCTTGTGTCACGTTCAGCAGTCAGCTGGGTGAATAATCCTATTATTTCACCTCCTTTCTATGCAGAAAATTGGGGACTCGTACCGCGGCTATTGTGTGAGCGAGACAGAATTAGAGAGTGTTCTAACACTACACAAGCAGCAAACACAAAGTGTGTGGGGGACGCGCCAGTCTCCAAGCCCAGCCAAACCCGCCACACGGTTGATGTGGAAATCTCAGTATGTCCCATATGATGGGATCCCCTTTGTCAATGCAGGTAACTTACTTTTCTTTTAATAACTACTTTCAAAATTAAATGTCAGTTGCCAGCTGGCCATAAAGAAGGATCTTTATGGTGTTCCGTAGTGTTGATAAAGTCAAGGCACAAACATAAAAAAAAAGCAGCTCGGGGGACACAGTCTGAAGGAGCTTGTTTCCCAGAAACCGCAGGCTTATGTTTTGTTGTGATGAATTCCTTTTGTTCTTTAGAAATAAATTAGCTAAGTAGCATTTGATGGGCGTTCTTATGGTGAAATCTTTAGATGGAGGTCCCATCTGCCCTATCAGGACGTGAAAGCTCTCATAAGGGCAAGAGCTTGTTCGAGTATTCTTGCTTAACTTGGAGGTCCTTTGAAGACTTGGTTTCACAGGAGCCAATAAACTTTTTAAATGGCACCCTTTAAAAAATTAAATACATTTGAAAAGCAAAGTAAATGTCAACATACCTCAGCAGAGAGTTTTTTTGGTTTGTTTTGTTTTAAAAACGAATGTGCAGACTTCACAGGTTGGTAATTACATACTTAGCTCATGCAATGCATGTGTGAAATTACTAAGAGTTCATTCAGATATGAAATGAACAGGTTTTATTTGTTACATGGAGATCATGAATGACTGGAATATAGGTTAGGTGCTTGTTTTGTTCTTTTTTTTTTTCTGAAAGTAACTGAAAAAGTGAAATTTAGCACCAGTTTTAAAGCTTCAACCATAAACTGTGAGGTGTAAGAAAGCTAAGAACAAAGCCAAAACAACTTACGCTTTTATTTTTTCCCCAAAATGTATGAGACATCTTTAGTTTCCTGTAAGATCTGCCTGATATAAGAGTTGCCCCACAGTAAGATATTTCGAGCAAAAACACACATAGATTTTAATTTTCATTAAAGTGTTGTAGACTAATAGAGACTCAGATAATTAAGTTGTAATATTTTTTGCTTTGCTCAGGCAATACGTTTTGATTTAGTTTATAACTCCTCTATGAAATTCATGAAAATCTTTTGCAGCTACAGAGCAGAGGCTGTAAATATGATTTACTGAACTGCAGTTTAAATCCCAGATGAGTGAATTCTAAACTGTGCAGGGCAAAAGTGTTGTTCTCAAGGAATTTATCCCTACTGCTTAAGTGGAACCAATCTCTAATACTTTCCCTGCTCTGACTGAATGGCTTCCATGCTGTGCTTCAGCTATGGGGAAATACAGAGAAGCAGAGTAGCTCCCTGTAGTGTAAAACATGCGCTATTCATCCAAATCTTGATTGTTATTTTTAATAAGAATTTTGGATAGTTGATACTTTTGTAAACCAAGGGCCCCATCAAATTGCTTTTGAGACTCATATTAGCAAGGACTAGTTTAAAGCTGTCGAAGTCTTTTTAATCCTAGAACTTCAATTTTAAGTTTCTTTGTTTTTTAAAAAAAAAGAAACAAGATACCTGTTTGTTATAGATAATTCTCTTTTGAATTTCCTGTTTCCTTATTTGCATTGATTTTTTAAAATTATTTTATTTTTTAACACTCCAAGGCAATAAAGCATTGAGTATTTTATGGAAACACATTATGTTGCTGTTGTGATACTTAAAATGTTTTGATTATATCACTTGTGGTATAGGCAGCTGTTTGCCTGCATACTGGAGTATATGGATTATAAATAAAAGATAAGTAAACATGACGTGGAAGAAATTTGGAAGAAGTTCCTTTCTTGACTACTTTAATACTACGCCCGTTACCCTTTTTCTTAGAGGTCTGACTAGAAGAAACTACTTCAAGTTTAGAGCTGAGCAATATTTGTTTAAGTCTGTCTGGTTTTGTGTGGGTATGCCACACTGAAACAGTGTTATTTAGCAGATCAGATCGGTCAGACTTGCAAGTAAGAGTTTATTGGGACAGCATGGTCTGAAGTGTTGATTTAACAAAGGAGGCTGGAAATAGCTGCTGACCTTTCATTTCAGCTGTCATTTTCTCAGTTGTTTTGGGGATGCTGCTTCTCTCATGTTTATTACCAGCATTCTGCTCCTTTGTTAACTTGCAAGGCTGCTCACCTTGTAAACTATTGGTATTCAACAGGGCAGAATCCTGTATTTTGCCTTCATATAAGTTGTGGGGGTGTTGTGAAGTGTAGTAGGTTTGGGAAATGCTTTGAAAATGCTCTGTGTTCCTTACATGCTGTGAGAGAAGCATTTGCACTGTATTTGAATGCTTGCTACAGTTAAGTGTTCTGCCTCCTGAAGAGTCTGATGGTAAACAGAAATAACTGTTTCAGAACTCTCATCTTTTCTGTAGTTACTGTTTTACTGTAATAGCTTCAGCAGTTGCTTGAATAAATAGAGTGCATTACTTTCTGTTCCCAGGAAGCAGAGCCATTGTAATGGAGTGCCAATACGGGCCAAGGAGGAAAGGGTTCCAGCCCAAAAAAGGTGGTGAGCAGGAGAGCACCTCTGGCCATCTGTACAAAGCCACTTGTCCAGCAAGGTGAGAATTGTCTATAAAGCTGGAAGAGCTACTCTGCATCCTAAGAAAGTGTTCTTTCTGTGAGACTTGACAGAGTACTGTGCGGGGGTGGTAGCTGGTACGCACTGTAGCCGTTAGCTTCATCTCTTGATAACTTGAGGTTGATACTTTTTTAATGGGAAAGAGGAAATGCTCTCCTGGTAAACGGAGTAAGACTGAGATTTGATAGGTTGCCTGGATGCAAAGTAGCAGTACATCAGGATATCAAATATGAGTGCGAATCATTCTCTACCTGAGCGTTAGGTAGTTACTGTGGTGTCCTTTAGTGACCATTTTTGGTCCAAAAACTTTGTCATCTTATTTGTTGTTTTTCCTTCAAGCTTTTAATTGCACTCATGTCAGTCAATCATCCTAATCTAGTAGATGCCCTGTTTGCTGAAGGAGTTAGTTCTGCTTCTTCACTGGGGACTTCTCCTTATCCAACACTAATTTTTTTTTTCTTGTCCTTGAGCATCCTCCTGGGTGCTTATTCAGTTTTTACTGAGCTAAAAGTGTGTTTTCTTGGACACTTACAGTAAGGTATGTGTGTGCTCAATTCTGGCTTCAAACTGGGTGAACTACAGCCTGTTCAGCAGTGGTGTTGTGCTTTTACTGTACTGAGGGACAGAGGATTTTAGCTGAGGTGCAGAATAGCTCTGAAAATTGGCTTCCAGACTGGAACAGAAGTATGTCTATCTATATCCATCTGCATCCGTCTTTGTTGATGTGTCCTTAACAATTCTGTAGTTCTCTTAGAAGCTCCTCACACCCTGCAACACTCTGCTTGAACTTTGCTATACTGATACGAAGTAGGTGAAGTTTTTGCTTTGCCACTGAGGACAAAGTATACTGAAGGAGATTGTTTTGTTTTGTTTTTTCATTCCCCCCGCCCCTTGGAAGGATCTATATTAAAAAGATTCAGAAGTTTCCACGGTACAGAGTTCCTACTGACCCTAAAATTGACAAGAAAATTATAAGAATGGAGCAGGAGAAAGCATTCAACATGCTGAAGAAGAACTTGATAGGTGCTGGTGGTGTCCTCAGGTGAAGATTCCACTTTCTTTACCTTGACGAATGAAGCAAAAAAGAGATAATTTGCTTGGTTTGCCCTTGTTTTTACTCAGGCACTTTATTAAGGCTCTTGCTTAATATCATTAGTAAAAAGTCCCACAGTGTCAGTACAGCCACACTTCTGTGGCTCTGGAGTATTTAGTTTGCTAAATGTGTTCAGCACCACGCTGTGGAACTTCAGCAAATGTTTTCAAGCAGTAGATAGAAATAGTTGTATTATTTGGGGGTTTGAGATGGTTTATTTTGCATTGAAAGATGCGAGAGGGCCCTGAGCTCTGAAAGACAGTATCTTCCAACTCAGGGGCTGTAAAAACTTAAGTCACTCTATCTAGGTTGTTTGTGATTATCAAGAGACTGTTTTTTTGCCTTTGCTTGAGAATTGTGTGTGGAAACTCTTTCCTTCTTGCCAGGTGGTATATACAGTTACCCACTCAGCAAGCCCACCAGTATCATGAAATGGAAACTTCCTGCCTCCCATCTTCACCGTCCCATTTTTCTCTGTCTTCTCCTGAGGAGGAGGAGGAAGTTGTTAGAGATGAGAACTGTACTCTGCCCTCCCGACTTCATCCTCAAGTGGCAGACAAGATCCGAGAACTGGTGTCTCAGGGAATAGAGCAAGTTTATGCAGTGAGGAAGCAACTAAGGTACAGAACTGTCTGGCACGCTCTCAGCTTGTGGTGCTGTATATACTTTTGCATTTGGTTCATCTGGTTTGCAACTAAATGACAGTGCTGGTGCGTTACTGAAGATCTTTCCCATATGTCATGAGAATCTGTTTTTCCTAGCTTTTTGTCTTCTCTTTCCATTTCGTTGTAGGTTGTACTGTCCTCTTTGTAGTTAGTTGAACAAATGGGAATTTTAAATTCCAAACTCTGTAGCAGATGCACCAAGAATGGGGTCAGAAGATCATCTAGCTTGATCTTGTCTTGTCATTGCAACAATGAGAGGGAGGAGGTAGTAGTGTCTATAACAGAGGGAAATAGCACAATGTATTTTAAATATGCATATTTTAATATCCTTTAACATGTGACAGAAAGTATGTGGAAAGAGAATTATTCAAGCCTGATGAAGTGCCAGAAAGACATAACCTGTCCTTCTTCCCCACTGTGAATGACATCAAGAACCACATTCATGAAGTGCAGAAATCCCTGAGGAATGGCGAGATGGTGTATAATTCAGAAAGTATCCCAGAAACAGTATGTTGGCCTTTGTGTGTCTTTTTAATTTTTGGAGTTAAATATTGGAAATCTTATTTTTAGTTTTTACCACTTAGCTGTATTTCATCCAAAATTCTCTATGACTTTATATTTCAGCAGCAATATTTTCAGTGGAATCTCTGGCTGAGCAAGATTGGATTAAATGTGAATAAAACCTTATGACCTTATTCAATATTGATTTTATCAGAATTAAATTGCTATTAGTTGATTGGCAAATTATACAATACTATCACTTTGTGATGACTGAACTGGAAGCCATGTGGTGTAGAAAAATTGTCACGTGACAGAAAATTTTATTCATGGCTTTGTCATTGTCTGTGTTTTGGGGAAGTTGCTACCACTTTTCTGTGTCTGAAAAATGGGGATGAAATATGTCTCAGGTGCAGTCTGAATTAGGGCTTGCACATTTTGAATGTGTAAATATTAATAAATGGACCTTATAGCAAGTGAAGTAAGTGTGAACTAGATACTTCAGACTGCTCAGTAACTCTTACATGTTCCTTAATTTTCTACAATCTGTTGAGTAATAAGGGATGCACAGTGATCATAATTTTCCCAATTATGAGGCTGACTGTTAAGGAATTGCTGATTTAAAATCAGCTTTGACAAAATGTCCTGTTAAATCATGCTGTGTCATCAGCCTTTTCCCTCTCCCTACACTGCTCTTGGCCCAAGTGAGCAGGTGATACTTGTTAGTTAGCCAAATAGTTTGACTGTTTTCTGTTTAAAGTCTTTGAACTGTCATGAGTAGACAGCCTTCCTGGTACTGTGCACATTAAAAAAATCTTTTACAGGTTTGTTTTTTTTTTTGTAAACCTTGAGCTCCCAAAATACATAGTTATAAGAAAATAAGAAAAGGTAGTTTTAGACACTGTTTTCCTATGGGTCCTGTATTGAGCCTTTGTTCCTGTAGTAGACAAACTTGCACTCTTTGTGAGAACTGAGATATTTTTCTTTCCAGCTGCAGTGGACCACAGACAGTGGGAATGTTCTCACAGAAACAGTGACTGTTACATTTGCGTCACCACCTTCAGATGGTAGGACTGCGTTAATAATTTAGCTGTCTCCAAATGTGATTTGTTTTATTAGCTATGTCACAGAAGTTCAGTTTCCTTCCAGAAAGGTTGCTGTCATGTTCTGTCACTTGGCTGAACTTAAGAAGGATTATTTTGGTGTGTCTGTTTTGGCATACTTTTTTAAAACTATTTGAATGCCTGTATGGAAGAATATGTGTAGTCATGATGGGGTTGGCAGAAGTATGAAAATTATAAATTTGGCTTTTATTTAGCATCCTCAAGCAATTGAGGATTTTAGCAGGATGATTAGTTGGAAGGAACATTTTGCCTTGGATGAAGGTGCTGTTAACACCTGTGTAAACAGAAGTAAATTCGCACTGGGCAGATAGATCTTTCAGGGCACACAATACCAAGAGCCAACTGGATACTTGAGTTTCTTGATGCTTTGTACTTCACACATGCTTAAACATCTTGCTTAAAGGGACTTTAATGCGTATTGGATTCCTGCTTCTCTCAAAATCATTGGCTTGATGAGTTCCGCTGCTAGGATCAGGCCCTGAACAATGAATGCTGTATTTCAGTTGTCAGAATTGAGAGCACTCTTTTCCAGTTTCCTTAATGCTTAGAATAAAAATAGAAACATGGACGTTTAGTGGCAGCAGGGCTGTGAGATATGTTTCTTCTGTTCTTTGTGTGGTGTAACTTCGTTACTAATGTGTGAAGCCAAAGGAGCATCTCGTCCCAGTGACTGCTGAGCCACCTAACAAAGTATTAAACTTCCTCCCACTTGGCTGCAAAACCAGACTGTAGATTTCTGTAGAAGCTTGGGTTTATGCGTTCATGGTCAAAGGTCTGTTTTTTTGAAGATGCTAGTTATACTATTTTTCCTTTGTTGAAAGTGGGTTCCTCCTACTGTAACTTCAACTTCAGAAAATGTATTAAAACAAAATACAGGTGTTTGTAACTAGATCTACTTGATACCCACATAGTTAGAATTACACATAGGCTGAGATGCTCCGCTAGGTTGTGGAAGCTGATAATAAATTTAAAACGAGCTTATTCTGCCCTTTTCCCTAGGTTTCAAGGATTTGTCTAGTGTGACACCGAAAGAACTTTCCTGCATGTCTGTGGATGCTGTTGCCATCCCTTGTTTAATAGGTTTGATGTGCAACTCATCAGAAAAGCTGTTGGCCATTAGCAGGGATATGATTGCAGCAAGGTGGAAGAGCCTAATTGTTTGCATACATTAAGATCATGGTGCAGACTTCTTAGGTGTTTTTAATCTCAGTGGCACTGCCAGCTCGTTTCCTGATTTAACTGGAACATGGTTGTGGGTACTTTTTGTTCTGGACACCTGATAGAGAAGTCTACAGGGACCAAAGGAGCACTGCCATAATTGTCATGTTTAAAAATTTACTTGTGTTGACAGTTATCCTCCACTGTGGTTTTTGCCTGAAGAACTCCTGATGTGTTTGGGTTTCTTTCCTCTTTGGCCTGTCCCTCCTTGATGTATTTCTTATCTTTGTTGTAGCAGGAAGGTTAAACCCCTGGAGGTTTGGCTCACTGCGTGATTTGTTTTAACTGACTTAGTGAACCTGATTTATGTGGAGCAGTTCCGTATATACCAATGCATTTACAGTTTATAAAAAGGCCAATGGTGGGCTTTGTTTTGTTTGGGATTTTTTTAATGCTTATTTTAGCTGTTGCTACAATGGATCAATTTGAACTGAAAAACGTAATATATGCTTGGTGCTCTTAGGGTAAGAATTTCAGTGCTAACAACTGTCAGAGAACAAGAGGTAGATTTTTAGGCTCAGTTTGAATAGTGTCCCTCTTTTTTTAAAGAAGTCATGTTTTTTAGGAAAAAAGGTTTTTGCAATAGGAAGAGACTTAGTGTGCTTAAGCTTGCATGTCTATGTTTCCATTACTGCACTTTTATGGAGCGAGACAGAATAGTTGTGCCTTCAACATCTCTGCTGCACTCTATTCAGATCTGACTTTTGGTATGAACTGTCTGAATGCTGGAGAAGGTTCAGGAAGACCAATTCTTGTTTTGTCTTTTCAGATAATTTTCTAAGGCAAAGTAGCCTATCAAATGTGTAAACATCCATCCAGTGGCATACTGAGTTTTAAAGCAAGCTAGAGAGTTAGATTTATTTAGTTTTCTGCACATGTGCACCAGTTCAGTGAATATAAGCAGATATTCTAATTCCGGCATATCTTGTCTCCCCTTAAATATGCGGGTATGTCTTTATACATATTGCAAACACTTGTTTATAGTTGTCTTAACAAGCCGAAGCAAAGAAGGAAGCCTGACTTTGGAAAAAATCAGCTCTCATTAATGTATGTGAAATGGTAGCAAAGAAAAACAACAGTGACTTTTGGAACTACTGTTTGTGTACATTTTTTTTCATTTCAACTTGTGCCGAGTAGGGACAAATTTACATTTGAGATATCAAACAGTAACAGAAGTTAACTCAGCTGTTTGTGTTCTTGTTGTGCAGAACTCCATCTCTCCATGTAATACAGCTTTCTCTGTGTAATAATCACTGTAATTGTCAAACTTAAATGTGTTCCCTTTTACATCTTCTATGAAGTATAATGACAAGTGAGATAAAGTACCCATATATACATTTATTTACATGCACAGGGCAAGCTTTTCTTTTACAGTTATAGCAGTGAAACTGTGAAATAAGAGGCTAAGCAATATCTACTTATGTCTGGATAAATCTTGTACAGAATATTCTGGGTGGCTCAAACAGGAAATGGAATGATCCCATGGGAAGTTTTCTTGCAGAAATTGCTACGAGTGAATCTCAATTTTTACAAGTCTTCAGGAAATTAAGTCCGTAATTCTTGCACTAAATTAGAATTTTGAGGATGTGATGTAATCTGTAGGCTGAAAGGCCTCCAGATAAATGAACTTTTGGTGTGATATTGCATAGAAGTTATCCTAATTCTACAAACATGTTTGGAAGGGAGTGGTGAGACTTAGAGGATTTCCTGTGTAGATTTTTGTTTTGGAAGACAACGCTGTCTTTTGATGCCTATTATTGAGCCCTTACTGAGGTGTATGTATTGTCAAATTATTTGATTGCCGCTTTGAACGAAATGTTTCAGCCTTTATGTTACAACTAGAAATTCAAAGCATGGGGTAGGTTTCAATTACTTTGCTCTCCAAAATCGATCTATTGGTGCTTCTTTTTTAGCTCTGAGGCACCTACAGTCTTCCTACAGTATTGTCTTTGTCTCATACCTAGCCTTTTTTCTTTAGCATCCAAGTTCTTCTGCACAGAGAACAGCATATGTGTATGTACATGTCTTCTATATGTCTATGTTGAGATTGAAGGGGTTTCTTCAGCTCACAGGGGGGACTTTTAAATGCGAAGAAGAAATTTGTCATCACTGTCTGCTTCCTCTTTGTGGTACTGTAGGGAGCTCAGCAGGGGAGTCAGTTGTCAGCAAAACAGAATGCAAGCAGAGCGGGGAGTCCTTGCTACCAGGAACAGCTCAGCTGTTGTCTTCACTCTCTTCACTTCAGCCGAAGATATTTGCACAGCTTCAGGTACAGTCAAGTCGTTTACAGCAAGATAAATGTTCTGCTCTGGGAATGCTGAAGGCGAGCTGAGAACAGCAAGTTCCCTCTTAGCTAATGATCCCAAACGCTGACTATCATGTAGCTGTGGTGCAAGGGATCCCACTGCCGTCTTTTGATGCTTTGAAGTTAGGGTCTTTTGTGAAGGCAAAACCAAGAAGATGAAGGTAGTGGGCTTCTGCCTCAAACCAAGCACCTACTCATTTGCCACATGGTCCAGTCACTTCATAATGAAAATGTTGCAAAACTGAGGGGAGATAAGTCAGTCTTACTTACTCCTTTTAAATCCTCCTCCAGCCTCTGAAGAAAAAATGTTAAAATCCTAAAACTGCTCGCAGCTCAGATCTGTAAACTTAGAGGTTGAAAGGCTGAAGAGTGGGGATATGAATGTCATGCTAAAAGAGCTTCTTCTAAAGCTCTTCTCCCTTCAAAGCTGGTTCTCTTAGCCTTCTTCCCTAACTACTTCTTTGAAAAGCTACCTTCATACTCCCTGAACCCCAATGAAATGCATGATCTCTTCCCTAGAAATACAGTCTGCAGTAAGGTGCTGTTCTACTTGCTGTTTCCCTCTCTTTCTGAAGGCAGCCTGGCTCCACATTATGCTCGTTTGTTTTTTTTTAAAGCAGTGTGCTTAGCTTTTAGTGCCCACCTCTTGTGGGAATGGGCAGTATTGGGGAATGGTTTGAAACTGAGTATTGGTCCAAAATTAGAGCTTTATGGTCATTAAGTAGTTGTCCTGGTTTTGGCTGGCATAGAGTTAATTTTCCTTTCAGTAGCTGTTTTGGATTTAACAGGAGAAGGATATTGATAATACTGATGTTTTTAGTTGTTAAAACCCACAAGTTTTACCTTTCGTCCAATTCTCCTCCCCATCCAGCTGAGGGGGAAGGGGAGGGTTGAGTGAGCGGCTGTCTGGTGCTTAGTTGCCAGCTGCCAGGTTAAAACATAGCAGTAGTCTTCTAGATGCTGCTGGACACCATTGTCCTAATTGTTTTCTAATAGAACTTTAGCTTAGGATTGCTGGGATTGACTGTTCAAAAGAGATGATGTATAGGAAGTCAGAAGCTATCCAGTTTCAGCTCTGCAAAATGAGTGCCATTAAATGCAAATTCCTCCTGGTGTAAATACTTGTGTGTTAGTTCTTACGCCTTCTCTTTCACAGGGATTACAGCTGCAGTCAACTTTTACTTCCACAAATGGATCAACAGCCCTGATAGCTGTAAATAACCATTCCCCTCCCAGCCCTGCAAGTCTCCTGGATTCCATAGGGAGTGCAATAACTGACCATTCTCTAGTACTTAGTCAGGAACATAGTCTGCAAGTAGGTGCTGGCCTAATACAGCATAGCACTGCTGCCTCTGCTTTTGGGACTCCGCCTGGCTCTGATCAGAATCTGATCACCATGGGCCAGTTGGTAGCCGTTGGAGGTGTAGATGACTCCAGAAGCCGAGAAGGAGTCCGTCAGATTCTCTTGGAAGATGTGCAGACTATTCCAGTACGGATTGTGGACAGCCATCCAGCACTTAGTAAGTTGCAGTCTCCCCAGTAATATGTAAATATAGAAAATACGGTGGATTTTATTCTGTGTGTCTTGATGGAAGGCGAGAAAAGTGTTGATAATGGGAAACTCCAGCATAGACTTCTTTCAACTGATTCTAATTAGTTTTTATTGTGAAAGCATGCTGACTGGGAAAGAAAAAAAACAACCCACAAACAAACCAAAACAAACCAACACCCCAAACAAACAACAACAAAAAAACCCCACAACTTAGTTTTTGCTGTAAAAGGATGACTTCTTAGTTAAACTGCTTGTCACTTTCTTTGACTAAATACCACCTTATTTGATGAACGCAGTATTTTTGCCAGAAATTCTAATATTTAGGTAAAATCATGATCGTCAAAATAATTTTTTCAAAGGAAAAATAAGAATAGAAAATAACCAATATTGAATCTAGTTAGAATTGTTTGGAAAGAAATGGGGGGGTTTTGATGACTTCTTTCTTTGCACCATCTCAGCAGATTTCTGGGTTTTTTTAAATAAACTTTTACTGGGATCCTGTAGTCATGAATGTGCTTTAGAAGTGATTAGTTGGAGTTGTATGTAATTGCTTGGAATGTCAAACTTCTGTTTGAAAATACTTTTTAAAAAATACACAATAAACACCATAAATAACTTTCTCTTTACCAAAATAGAAGGCTCCTTAAAAGCATTTTTATCATATGTCGATACAGTCTTTGAATTGTCAGCCATGGAACCTGATCGGGAATGAAAGCTTGTGTTCCCAAAGAATGAGTTTTCATTCTTGGTGAAGAAAACCTGTTAGATAGGGATCGTATATAGATCAGTGCAACATGTCCTTTTGACTTTCCTGAGAGTCTGAAATGTGAGCTGTGAAATGCTTTATTATTTCTATATTACTTTCCTGGTTATCGATGACTTCTAAAAAAGCAGGAACATGTAAGTAAAGATGTGCTAGATCATAGCCTACACCTTTGTAATGCCATAGCAAATCTTCATATGCCCTGATGACTTTTGCAGATCAGCAAAACTTAATCTGCGCTAAATTCTGTAATATTCTGAAAATGGGAATACAAGACCACATGAAGAAATAGAAAGGAAATAAAGGGTACATGAGGAAATGTACTCAAATTCATACGTGTTAAAGTAATATTGGGATATTTTACTGTGGCAGTATTTTCAAAGTTAAATGTAAGGGATTTTCTGCCTGCTGTACTCAAATGTTCGTGTAACTGGTTGTTTTCCCTTTTATAATGTAATTTGACTAATCTGAGAAGTTCTGTTTTCATTCAGGGTAAAAGAATTTCAAAGAGGTTATCAAGTGCACCTCTTCATGCAGTTGTTTAACTCGTGTTCAATCTAGATGCCTCTCAAAAATTTTTGTAAGTGATGAATGTTGTAAGTGGGTTTTTAAAGAAATACTAGTTTACACAAAAAGAAATGTAGTAAAATACTTAACTGCAAGGACTAAACTCACTGTTCCTTTGGGATTTCCTTTTTTTTTTTCTGCTCAAGGTCTCAATCTATCATCATCAGCCTGAATTTGGAAATTCTGAGAATATTGGTGCCATTCCTAAGTTATGTAAAGAGTTGCCCCCCCCCCTTCCCCCCCAGACAAGTTCTGTGTCTGGAGAGCAGGAGGACAAAAAATAGTCTAGACTGAAGAGGGAATAATGTTACAGAGCTTATCTGGAGGAAACACCATATACTTGAACTTAGCAGTTCAGTCAGTGTGTATTTCAAGATTTTTTTTCTCCTGTTCTGGATTTTCTGTTGTCCAAGTGCTGATTTAAGAATAAGCTTTTTCCTGCTGAAAATGTATGTGCAGTCATTGAGAAGTGGCCGATCATGCCTGAAGTGTAAGTCATTCTCTAAAACAACATGCTTTACAGTTAATTTTTTCAACAATGGCACCTCTATTCCTCCATTCCCCCTAAAAAGAAAAAAAAAAAGATGGTAGTTTTATTTTTCCTTGGGAAAGAGGAAAGATATTTTGTGTAAGATTAATTTTATACCTCCAAAATTTTTTTTATAAAATGTTTTAAATATTCTAACTTGAGAGGGCCCTTACTGCCGTAAATTTGTGTCAACTTGCAAAGTCTCATAACACAGTAGATGACATAACTGGCTGTCAATGTAAACAGCTGTTAATTTCACAAATGCCTTACCTCTTAGCTTCAGTTTATGAAATATTTTACTTTTAGATGCATGCAGTTATTGGGCTGAAGCGTTATTGGTGGAGTGTGAAATTCAATGTTTGTTTTGTTCTGTTTTTAAGCTGAAGAAAATACAGAGGGTGTTACCTGTGTGAGCCAAGTTAAACAAGAGCCAAGAGAAAAAGCATTGTCTATGGAGCCAGATAAAATCAGAGACTGCTGTAGTTCCTCACCTGTTTAAATCTGTGAAGCCTGGAAGGATTTTTCAAATCGGAGAACTCTAAATGTCTTGGAAGGAAAGGCGGGTGCTCTCAAAGTAATGCCATTCTTTTTAAGTTGTGTTGTGACATTCAGACTAGGCATATTTTACACTAGTTCTGACAGTCAACTGTTTTACTTTATGACTGATGTGGCTCACTGCCAATTCCAGTTTGATCAGTTGCCCTGTGGAACACGACCTTCTCTCTTCTATTTCAAGTTCTGAGTAATTTGGATGCTATCCACATGGCAGATTTTGGTTAACATTTCTGAAGGTCTTCCACAATTGAATTCCTTAGCTTTAGAATGTGGATCACAATGCTGGGTTTGCTTTTCTCCTTGAGACCCTTGACTTTTACGGCGCTACTGAGACCATAGAATCTGCCAGCTACAAGACCACAGAATCCAACAGCAGAGAGCATCAATACAGCAATGGTTTTGTGACAGAATTAAGGTCCAAGATGCTGAATTTGAAAGTGGTGAAGGACACAGATGCTTAAGAAAATGCAGCTTTAACCTGATCATAATGTTAATGGTGTGAAGATCAAGGAGAGGAGAAAGGTGAGGTTGCCAGGTGAATGTAAGATTGTATGGTGAAGAAAAGAGTGTGAATTATAACAGTGAATGTTTGCAACTTGGACATCTTCAAACTTATGTCGTGGCTTTATAATGAGGCTTGTTGCAGCATGCAGCCTTTGCAGTGGTACTGTATTAGCAGTTGGTCCTAACAACTAAATGCAGGAGTCTTGTCTCATGAAAATGATTGATACTGCCATTTCAGCTTATCTACCTTTTGATTTATGCACTTACGCTGTCAGCTCAGATAAATATGTTTTAACCTGCTGCTGTTCCTTATGTAGGGCTATGGATACATTACTAACAAAGAGAGGCCCAAGAAAAGAAAGCAAGTAATGTAAATCCAAGCAATATGTGCAAGTGTGCTGTCACTAAAACATTCAGAAAACAAACTCATCTTTTTCAATGGTGACACCTTCTAGGACTAAAGTGCTCCATATTTCTTAAAATAATTACCAGGAATCTTTAAAAAAATGAATATGATAAAGAAGTATCTTTTAGCAATATTTAAGCCAAAGCCTCAATAAGTGACAAGCATGGAGTTGTGTAATCTGTGACAGACATATTTCTTTAAGAAAAAAATACACCTACAAATAACTAGGGATCCATTTAAAACAGCAAATGAAATGAAACTGGTGCCAACATAAATATCAAGTTAAACAATAATATTGTTTGTTTCAGATGTTGAATTCTTAGAGCAACATTCACAGGATTTTGTATACGGCAATATCAGCAGTTCTGTTATTAGTTCCTACTAAGTGGTTGAGCACTTTACCGTAAAATTAGGGAGTTTTTTCTACATGCTGTACAAGAGTGCAATCTGAGGACTTACTCTTTATCAGACTTAAAAAAAAGAAGAAACAAAACAACAAAAAAAGCCAAAACCAAAGCAACTCCCCCAAAAAACAGGCTCATTTGTGTAGAGGAGAAAATGTTAGGAGTATTATATGAACATAAGGATTAACATTTTTAAATTGTAAAGTTTGCTAACATACATTCAGGGCATTCGCAAACATCATCTAAATAGTGGCCATTTAAAATTAATTTTTAATTTTCTTTTGAGTATTTGAAACTAAAACTTTCAAAAGTTTTAGTTTCCCATTGCACTTGGGTTCCTAACACCTTTATATGCAGCATCTGTTAGTTAGGTGCTATATCTTCATCTTATCTTAAAATATATTAACTTCTGTGAGGTTAAATAACACTGTTAATGCTGTTCATTTAAAGCTAATATTTATGGGTTAGTTTAAATTTGAATTTTTGAACAGAATCTTGCTCTTGTTAAATAAGAGTCAGTATTTTATCATGCAAGTTCATAGAGAATCTCCGGTTCTTTGGAGTCTCATATTTAGTTTCTACACTGGCTTGTTCTGTGGTATGCCCTACTCATTTCTGGGTAGGTAAAATCCCACAAGGTTCACCCTTTTGGGTTTTTTTCATTGTTGTTAATTGTGAAAATATCTCCAAAATGTGTGTTCTCTGCTGGAGTCACAGTTCTGGAGCACACAGGCAGCAATCACCTTTTCTTTTCCAACTCAGTAACTATATACCAGAACGGCTACCTCCTTCCACGCTGCTGTATTCAGTGATTCCATCACCTTCGTTTTTGCTTAGATTTTAAACTAACACATTCCAAAGTACATCACCTTTCTCAATATTACTCATTTTTTGAGAATTGTTCCTCGTTTTTGAGGATGCTTGTTCTCAATAAATTACAGCTAAAGATTACCAACAAGAGGTTATTTCAGTTTTAGTTCTCTTGAAAGCAGACAATACATTTTTGATTGGAGTAAAAGCTTAAGGAAAGAGAGTTCACATTTCTGTCAGTTCTTGCTTAGTTCCCTCATTAACAGATCTGTTCGTTAACAGTCACTGTTGGTCCCACCATGAGCTACGGTCTCATCCTGTGCTGAACAATATTTCTGATGGTGCTTCTATTTTTGATTTAGTGCTCACAGCTGGAAGAAATACTTGTTTAGTCCATCTTGAATTGCAGGCTGTGAAATTAATTTTATAATCTACACTGATTTCCACAGTACCCTGAAAACAATAGAACAAAAAATTGGGAGAAATTTAAAGATGCAGTAAAGAATTAGTTGTTTTTAAAAGCTGCAGATGAGAGTTGCAATTCTGTTCATTGGAAAATTTTATTTGAAAAGCTTCTTCAGCCAATAGTTACATTTTTATTTGCAGTTTCCTTCATTTTCACAGAATTTCAGTTCTTTGTCTTCCAAATACGTATACCAGTTTATTACTGTGCTGTTTTTTTAGTTTAGCGTAACCTTTCATCTTTAAAAAGTATATTTACATTTGTTTTGTGCATGTTGCTAGTGGAGGAACACTAACTCATCAGCCATATCCAGTCTCTATATTCAGCTTAACACCTTAGTTCACTAATGTCCGCCTAAATTTTACAGAAAATACTGTATTATGTATATGAAAAAAAATCACTAGTAAACAATACCACTTCTAATGCAGTTAAATCTGTTTGAATAGTATACTTGAGGCTTATTTTTCAGGGAGAGCTGTGTAGCTTGGTGCAAAGTAGTTGGTTATTTCTTTGTGTTGGAATTGTAGATATTTTTCTGATGTTTAGTTTGTTTTCCTGTGGCTATGTTCAAGTGTTTATTTTGCAAACCTAGAAATCCTGAGTTTCCACAGTATTGTAAATGAACAGAATATTCTCCAATTTATCCTCATTGTTGATTGCCCGTAACAGTGATTGGTTGGCTTTACAAGAAGGGCTGTGCTTATGTATGTGCATGCAAAAATAACTTTTTGTTAAAATGTAGAGAAGACATGAAAGGGCACACATCCATAGCTCTCGTGTAAGGCTGGGCGCCTCTTGGATGGAAGCCAGTAGTGTTAATAAGTCTTTTTTGTAGTGTGAAGATTGTTGCAGTTTGTACAAAATTTAGAGAGGCAAATATCTGTTAATGTATGTGTGTATATATATATTTATATAATGACTTAATGTATAATATTCCTATTCAAATGTAAACTACTTTTTCTTTTAAAGTAATGGTCTATGTTGTGGTTATGGGGGCTCATGGGGAGAAATACAAGAGCTACTTGAGGGCAGTGGTTTCAGGGAGTGAAGGAGAACAAATAGGACAGGTCCAGGGAGACCTGGTGGAAGAAGGTCCTGAAGGTGTGTGAAAAGCAAAGGTCCTGTGGGGAGGTCTGGAGGAGGCTGTGCTGGGGGTGCTCTGGGGCCCTGGAAGGGGTTTGCAAGCCCATGACGAAGACTCAGTGCAGCTCCTGAATCTATGCCAGTAGTGGACAGGGTAAGTTCATGGTAGGAATTTAGAGGTATGGAAGAAAAGGGAAGACTGGCCTTCTCTCAAAACCAACAGAGCTGCTTGAGTTTTGGTGAGTACCAGAGGCAGGTAAATGACTTCCTGTAGTCTGAGACGCCCATTCTTCTCTTCTAATATGGACAAGAAGCTCCTTGGAGCTTCAACCCAGGACCGTAGACCCTTGTCCTCTACATGCTGCCAATGAAAATATACCTTTTCTTCCCAAGTGAATTAACTTGCTGCTCTCCTCATCCCTCTGACTGCAGCTCTGCCTACCTCAGGCATGCTCAGTATCCACCCCAGTCTCTTCCTTCACACTTACTGGGGCTTCCACCCAAGTCCCATGCCCTCAGACCCTCCGATTCTCACTGTTTCACTGCTATACTGTGGAGCAGCTGGTGAGTTCACTGCACAAGCAAATAGTGATGTTTGCTCTTGTCAGTTTCTCTTCCTTCTCCAAAGGATCCCAAGTCCATGTGTTCCTTTCCTTGCTTGCCTTGAGGCTTATAATCCTTACCTGGATGAGTGTCAGGCAGCCACGTTTCACAGGACACTTGTTACCTTCACAACAACTGAAAAGTTTTGAGATAATGAGAAATGGACAGTTTCTGCCAGCTCTTAGGGCTTTATATTGAGAAACTGGCCTTTTTCATACCACTTGAGTTCCTGCTTCTGGCTGTGAATAGTAGCTGACTGTTCAGATTGCTCACTTTAAGCCTGTTCAAGCAGATATATTCTCAGAAGGTTAAGCAGGAAGAATCTGTTCCATTAGGGACAGAAAGTGTGGTATAGCTGAGGACACTGCTGTGGAAAGTTACTGCTCTTCATGGATCACTGATGAGAAAATTCTCCTTGATCTGCCCTTCCCTTCTGAACAAAGCTTTCATAGGAATAAACTTTAGAGCCTGTCCTGTCAGTAATGATTACCTTTTCCCAGCAACAGTGCACCTCATTAATCAATGAAACAAACATTGTGTAAAGCAGCCTGTGTTGATTTTTTTAGGTCAGAAGCTAATCCAGCAGGTCTGTCCAACAAACAACAACTAAGGTATGATTTGGGGGAAGAAAGGGGAAGGCAAAAATCTCATCACATGACAGGAGTATGTGTGCATTTGTTTGGGGTTTTTTTCCAATGTAAGCTGTTGCACCTTAGTATCTCATTCCATTTCTAGTGCACGTGACAAATGACATGTTTATTTTCTGAAGGGACTTCAGATAGGTTTTCTGGAGAGTCTTCAAAGGAGTGATCATAAATAGTACTGCTGTATCATAGAAAGTATTAGCGAGTGTTTGTCATCTAGGACTCCATCCTGTTCTAGGACACAAGGGGTTTTAAAAGCATGGAAGGCTTTCTGAGGACAAAGACTGAGTGTCCTTGTCCTAAGGAGTCTTCCCTGGACAGAAAAATCCAACAAAACATTGGATGTTGTGGGAGTAGTTTGCATCAGTAGTCAGTTAGTGTGTACTAAATAGAAGACACCTTGTGAAAGGCATGTATATGATAACCTCTTTATGGAAAAAGTTACCTTTCGAGTCTTAATAGCTTTAAGTGATATATGCATACAGGGTTGTATGCATCCAAAAAAAAAAAGCAAGGAAAAAGAAAATGGAGAGATGAATATAGTTGTTTGTATGTATTTCTTTAATACAGCTTTAATTACACTTAACTGTGGTTAAATGATGCAGACATTTTAGGGCACAGGTAATCAGTTCTTTTAATGTGGATAATTGTAATTCGTGTTTTTACTACAACCATCCTTAGCTCTCTGCAGTGCAGCTCAGTTGGTCATTTGGCATGTACTGGGCTTCTGTTAATGACAGTCTGCCTGTTTAAACAAGAGCATGCTGTTCTAAGCAAATTAAATTTCTCTCTCTTCCTGATCTTTTTTTCTAGTAGAGATTGATAAGGCTTATAGGAGGATGAAAATCTGTTTGTAGTATAATGATTTCATAGGAGTTGATTTTTGGATCCTCACTGTGAAGGAACTAGAAAGCAAAATCTTACATACTATTGGATCTACCATTTCATCATTTTTGTAATGTACTTGGATTTCTACAGCAGGACAGTGCTAATACAGCATAAACTACCACTAAAATAATGTTAAAATTTTAGCTCTATCCTTTGGTTAAATGTTGATAGTTCAGTGGCTCCAGGAAAGATAGGGGTTTGCATCTGCTCTTTGTAGAATAGTCTTTGTCTCTAGATGCTATATAAAATGTAATTAGGTATGGCAATCAAATGGCAGTAGGAGAACCAGAAACAGCGATGTGTGTGTTGGCAGATCAGTGGAAGAGGGAGGAGTTCAGTCCCAGTGTCCATATTCCAGACTAACATTCTCTGTGCTAGTCCTGAATGCACCCCTTGAGAAACGGTGATGATTTGTCTTTGTGTTCTGACATAGCTGTTCTTTTCTGCTTGCCCACTCAAGAAGTTGTACAAGCCTGCAAAGGACATGAAGAAGGTGTGTAAGATCTTATGGGAGGACCTGCAGAGGCGGAACAGAGGAGATTCAAGTTTGATGACATGCCTTCTATGAAGCCTGCATTCTTTGGTGGGAGGAAGAGGATTTTTCAACAGAGAATAAAAGTAAATCTCCCTTTTCAGAAGTATTAGTATGTGTGTGTCTGATCTACTTGACAAGATGCCTAGTGTTGGACAGATCTCAATGTTTTTATGTGTATGTACCAAAATGTCAGTGAATACTTATCCATGCATTGTCATCTTTGCACATCACACTGAAACTGTAGGTCAGTGGTGCCTCCTGATCATTGTATTGTCTGTGTACATTTTCTTAAAGTAAATGAAAGCTTGTTTTAACAGTGGAATGCTTTTGTCTTAAGTCCTTTCAGATATATGCTTTCTACAGAGTAGGCTTTAAGTTAAAGTGGACAATGTATTTCTGCAGAAATTCCTTATGAGGAAATGTTAGTGTATATGTCTATCCCCATGATAACATAAAACAACCAAAGCTTTTTCCATTTTTTTTTTCTTTTTATCCAGAACAGGAAGCATTCCAAACTGTCCTTCAAAACCACCATGTTCAGAGCCTGAAAGGTTTGGCACTTTTCTTCCTCTGTAGGTGATCTTCTATCTGTGCTGCAAATCACTGTGTTCAGGGTCTTCCACAAAAAAAAAGAACAGCAATTATAGAATGAAACTCGCATGGGGGAAGAGGTGGGATGAGAAACAGGGATGACACCAGAATACTTACTTGCAGTGTCTCACATCACATGAGAGCACATCCTTTTCATTTGTATAATCTGACCTGGTCACTTGACAGCATGTCAGTAACAATATCTGCAAACCATAGTTTGTTTATAAACATCTGTGTCACATCAGGTCTAGATGTGACAAATTTTCTTTGTGCTTGGAATTTGCATTGGTTTATTGAAACCAATGATGTCATAAATGGTCAAGTCTCAAGAACTGACCAAGCCTTCAGCTGTGAATTTGGTCTTAATCTGAGCCCTAACTGAGGCTGTGCCCATATGTTCTGCAGTACTTGTTGAGCAGAAGAAAAAATCTGTTTCTTACAGCTCCCAAGAAGAGCTGCATTTGTGTTTCTTACCTGGTACACAGCTGCTCATACTTATCTCCTCAAGGATGGCTCATGGAATTCTTCTTTCTAGCTTAAGGGAAGATAGAGATCTCCCTGTAAAGCAAACTTGATAGACAGTATTACATAGTCTGAGTGAGTTGGGAGCACCTAGAACAGTTACCCTCAAGCATGCTGTAATTTAAGCTTTATTAGGAATGGAAACTGGTAGAAGGACATAATGGTAAAAGTAGGCATTCTTGCTCGTCATGTGGTACTCTCCTCACATAGTACCTTTTCTCAAACTTCGTGAGAGAAACACTGGTCAGCAGTGGGAGGAAAACAAATATCAATTCCCACCCCTCCCCCAAACTTATAGTTTAATAGTGGTTTTGTGAGTTAGCCACAAATTTGGCCTAAAAAGTATCTTCTATCCTAGATATAAATGTGTGGTGTTTCATTCCTAAAAGACCATACTAAAAATTCAGTTGTGCTTTGTCAGGTCACTGTTTGTTTAGACATAAATTTGTATTTTTCTGACAGATATTTCTCTTAAAGCTAAAATTAAATAGGAGAGAGAATTGTAAATTAAGTAATTATGTTTCTTACAAATTACACTCTTCAGTTTTTGAAGTGTGCAGGTGTTTCTTCCTTGGCTTCTACTTTTACCTCTTAGTCACTGTGTGTTGGATGTTTTCTCAGGATCACTTACCTCTGAGAGTACTCCAGATAACTGGCAAGAGACCAGAGCAGAGAACAGAAGAAGTAGTGAAGTTTGTAAAAAGCAGTTTGCAGGAGATAGAAAGCGCTCAAAGTTACAGCTCAAGATTGCAGTTTCTTCTGGCTGAAGTGGTTCACTTTAAGTGGTAAATGTTATTGGTTTAATATACAACATTTTTATTGTTGAGTTTGGTGCTGTTTATCTCTGAGATCACATCTAATAAAAGCTAGAATGGTAATCGTATGTTTGCTTTTATCTTCAATGCACTATTTATCTTCTGAATGCAAACTAGTGTAACAACTCTGTGTTCTTGGCTGTTGACAAAGCAGTTGCCACATCTGAGGTGTTTTGTACATGAAAGGAGATGGAGAAAATGGGAACCTTCTTGACCTTCTTACTTCTACTGAGAACAGATGATCTGTAGCAAGAGGGCTTTACCAGTAAATCAGTATCTTCACAATATTTTGGTGGCTGTTCAGGTTTTTCATGTCAGATTCTACCGCATGGCTGACCTTGAACATGATACAAATTACCTCTTGCTGGCCGCCTCATATCATTTTTTTGTCTCCTACCACTGTACTCATACTCAGCACTTTTTGGGAGCGGCGGAATTGTTCAACACATTCTTATCCACCACTTCTCCGCCTTTCTCCCATTGCCTTTTTCTCCCATCCAGAGCAGCACAGAAACAAAAATTTCTCTTTTCGAAAGACTGCTCTTACCATCCTCAGTTTCCCATGTTTGGGGATGAATTTCCCCTCTGCCTTATTGTGCTGGAGGTTGATTCCTTGCATGACTGAAATGTAAGATGCTGTTACATTTTTCTTGAGGAGGGGAAGATACTGGGGTGAGCTCTGCTGCCCCCTTTGCTCCAGAAGTTCTTGCAGGAAGCACCTGCTACAGGTTCTGCTCCTGCACCTTCATCTTCACACAGGCCAGCACAACTGGAGAGTCATGCTGATGAGAGCAGCATCTTGCACTACATGTACCAACAAATTATCAGTACAACTAACTGTCCTTCTCCCCCTTATATTGTCTTGAATCCAGATCAGTCTGTGGGTCTGGCCTGTTGTGCACCACATAGATGACTCTTTGGGCACAACTTGAAAGGGGAGCACAGGAGAGGGACGGGAAATTCTTAATCTCCAAATTTTAGGTTATGCTTCTGTACTGGGTGCAGGTGCCCAGGTGTGGGATGGCCCTGTGCAGGACACAGCTGGTTCCAGCCAGCTCTGCAGTGGACCCACTGCAGGACACAGCTGAGCTCACCAGTGGAGCTGGTGGCACTTCTGTGAAGCATATTTAAGAAAGGGCAAAATGCTACATGGCAGAGAGGAATGAGGAAGACAGTGAGAGAAACAGTCCTCTGAACACCAAAATCAGAGAAGAAGGAGAGGAAGGAATTGCTTCAGGTCCTGGAGCAGGTATTTCCCTGCAGCCCATGGAGGAGGAGCCATGCCGGATCAGGTGGAGATTTCCTGAAGGAACTGCAGTTCACGGAGAGGAGCCATGCAGGAGCAGGCTTATGCTGAAGGGCTGCAGGCTGTTGAGAGCCCATGCAAGGAGCAGGTTTATCCTGAAGGGCTGCAGCCTGTGGAGAGGACCTGTGGTGGAGCAGAGGAAAAGTGTGAAAAGGATGGAGCGATAGAAAGGAGCTGTTACAGACTGACTGCACTGTGCTGCTTTGGGTGCAGGGGAGTTGGGGGTGAAGGTGTGAAGTTGAGCCTGGGTAAAGAAGGGAGCATGAGAGGAAGGTGCTGTTTTAATTTGTATTTATTTCTCACTATTTTAATCTATTTTAATTGGCAATAAATTAAATTAATTTTCCTCACATTGAATCAGGTGCTTGAAATTTATATCTGGACTCAAATCACAGTGGAAAATATTTACTGATTTCTCTTTGATCACTGCAAGCCATTGTTGCCTTTAATTTTTATGTAGGATGCAAAATCGATCGAATTTTTATTTTTAAGAAGTCATTCTGTGTGTAGAAAGGAGTGCACCTAGTTTGAATCAGGAGTTGCATTTTTGGATGTATTCTGGTTAGGCGTTTCAAGTTCTGTTTATTTGCCTTTTCACTAGAGTAACTCTCAGCTGCAGAGTCAGCTCAGGAACAGGTCTAATCGGTTACATTTCTGTTGAAGAATACCAGCCATAGTTCTACAGGTTTGAGCATGGGACAGTCAGTCATAGGAAAGGATGCTGCAGCAGTAGATTCTACTTTATCTACTTGGGTAATGTTGTTCTTACAGATGTTAAGGATGCTGCATCTTCACAGCATTATATCTAGCTGTGCTTTAGGAGTGGAAAAAGTTTGGGATGAGTGGCATCTTTGGTGAAAGTACTGTTAATCTTGGGAAAAGAAATAAGCAAAGTTGGGGAATGAGATTTATATTCCTATGCTTTTCAGATATTATTTTCCTGAATGAGAAGGGAACTTCCTTAGAAGGTAAGTTTTGATGAGAGTTCTTATACCACCTATGAAAAAATACCTAGCACTGGCCACCAAGGGTATCTACACAGGGTACAATGTTACATGATGCACTTAATGGATTCTAAAAGGGGCACTGTTTGAAATACAAAATTGATGGATAACTTCCTAGCATTAGGAAAATTAGTCTTTAATTTCTTTCTCCATGTCTCCCTGTGAAAGGAAGATTCTCTGTTAAAAGGAACATGGTAAATTGTCTGTATGGAGGGCACAAAGCTCTTTGTAGTGGATAAAGAAGACTTCTTTGATAATTAAAATGAGCTTCAGAAGTGATTGCACTGTCATTATAGCTTCAAGTAATTTTTCCAATGATACTGCTCACTTTTGATTATTGTCTTATTGTTTTCTTATTGTATAATCTATTCCATAAGCTTTCCTGACTATGTTAAGGCCGTAGAAGAAATGCATATAAAAATTCTCTTTTCTCTTGAAGTTGTAGGAAAGGGAAAGGAATTCCCAATTTTGCAGCTCTCGGGGACAGCCATGCCTGCTTAACCACCAGCTGCTCTGGAAGAATATGTGATTATCCATGCTCCCTAGCTACCAAAAGATCTTTTGCACTGAAGTACCCCATAAATTTGTGAACTTGGATCAGGCAAAGTGAATTGGGCATCTTTTTTTAAAAAAAAGGAAGGGGGAGGGGAGGCAGTGTCAGGCAAACCACCCTGGAACCAAATTCAGCATCTTCAGGAGCTGTGGCCTAGGGTTTATCAGTTGCAATTGTAAAAACATCAATGTTTTCATAGTGAAACATGTTTTTATTCAGCCAGTTCAATATGTGAAAAAAGTCTCCATTCCTTGTGTTTCAGACTTGTGAACTTCTTTGCAAAATAATCTGAGAGATCATTAGTGAGATTAGGTAATAACTGCAAAATGGGAGGGTTTCACTGTAGGCAGGTGGTAACAAAAGAAACCATAAAGTCAGCCAGTATAACTGTCATTAGCAAGGTAAGATCTTTCAGACATTAACCACAGGCTAGTACTTCTAGTGGTGTCCTAACACTTATTCTGGTCTTGCAAACAAAAATAGTGATTGTGAGCCATTGCAGAAAGAATTGGGAAATAAAACACTTTGTAAAATACCAGTCTACGGTGGTTTTGGTTTCTGTTGGCTTTGTCATGCCTTTACTTAGTGTTCAGCTCCTTTGCGTACTCTGTGTAGGATCTGTTTGATCTCTTATGTAGAATAAGTTAAAATAAGTTAATAATTAACACACAGCATAATACACAAGTTCTTCATGGCAAGATAAATGATATTTCATGTATTTTCTAAAATAGTTAAAAGTGTTTGAATATTATTGGTAATTAACAGAAGACATTTGAGAGAAACTTCGCATGTTCTATATTCACTGTTTTATTTGTGTTTTGCTTTTGGAATTGATGAATTCCCATTTCTCTGAGAGCAGTTATTAGCAACGGAGTGACAATTTTCAAATGAGCGGTAGGTTCCCGACTGCAGCAAAAATGGCTTCAGGTAGGGAAACTGGAACAGTATTTTATTTTGAGTGGCCAGAGTTTCTGAGGAGAGGAGGCAGTAGAGGCACCCCTGCACTCACAAAAACATTACCTTTTGAGCATAATGTTACAAACATCAACAAGGTTTCCAGAGAGGTTTGACTGGTTTCATATACACAAATAGTATGTTTGGTGAAACACTGGAAGAGATTGCCCAGAGAGGTAGTGGAGGCCCCATCCCTGGAAACATTCAAGGCCAGGTTGGACGCAGCTCTGAGCAACCTGATCTAGTTGAAGGTGTCCGTGCTTACTGTGGGGCGGTTGGGTTAGATGACCTCTAAAGGTCCCTTCCAACCCAAACCGTTCTATGATTCTATGATTCTGTGCTGTGAGGCAGTGATACTGCCTTCTTTGTTATGAAATTCCAAAAATACTTTGTGTTTGTTATTTAGTGTCTTGCTGCTGACATAGCAGCAGGATGATACAAAGAAGAGAGTCCACAATAAATGTTTTGTTTAAACCCAGAAAAAGCAGCAACAGCTGCCATATTTTAATTTTTTCCATTGGTAACTATCTTGAGATATTTGCAGAGCAAAAAACTTTGGTTGTTTTTCTCTATAGTGTTGTCTGGTGATGAAGAATAGGATGTTAAGTTTATTTGGAGAGTTTTCTAGGATCCAGGATCGGGTAGTGTTGATAATATTACATATTGTTAATACTGCCATTTGGGCTTTTTTTCAGATTTCCAGTTGCCATAACTTAATTCCTTCAGGGGAGTTTTGTCCATACGTTCCAGTGGTGATGCTGTCTCTGGGATGTGAAGTATTGTAGCCTTGTATACTAATTTATTTGGAAAGGATTTGTTTGCAATTACTTAGATGATTTACAGAAAGATTAGTACAGTTGTCTGTCTAGATAAAAACTAGTTGTCCAGACATGGAATTGTTTAAGGCTGCTGAGAAGGCAACACTGGCTTAAGACTGTCAATACTGACATTTTGAGGAATCTGAGGGGAACAATTTTTTGATGTTGTCTTTGTTGAATCGTAGCATTTGTCAAGGGCAGAACTTCTGCAGAGATCAGCAAGCATTTATCATCTTTGCCCACAGAGTAAAAAGTGAGCTAGTATTGTTGGCTACTTGACCAGCACTTACTTACTCACTTACTTCTTGCTGTTTTAGAATGAATGGTTAACCTGTGGCTACACAACAAGGGAAATTTCCCAGCCAAGTATTTTGGCTGTCTTCTCGGTGATAATGAGCGGTATCAGAAATTTCTAGAAGAGAAGCAGTGGAAAATGTTGAAGAAAGACCTAACAAAGTCTGTATCACAAAGAAAATGTGCACCAAAAGTAACTCCTGCTTTTGAAAAGCCCATAGAACACATTCTTAAATCCCAGAGCAAGAACCGAGCTGGCATTTTGGACCTGAGCACACTCTGTCACAAACCTCCCAAACCCTCTCAGCAGCACCCATACAAGTTTGTTCCTGTTCACCCTGAGCAAGTAAAGGGGTCTCTAGTTAAGCCGCATACTGAGTTAGTTTGTAGTGTCATTTTACCACATCCCAGTTTAAATGGGTTGCTAGAGAAAGCAGTTTAAAAGCACTGATGCAGTCAAAAATTGAAACTCCATTTTTAAAAGTAGAAGTTGGAAAAATAAATCTCTTTAAATTTATAGTTCCCCCTGTTTTGCATTAGAAGGGAGACAGAGGGGGAATATATCTGCTTGACTATTTGCTACTTTCTTATGCCCTCCAGGACTGCTGCTGTGAACGTGGGCATAAATAGTGTTTTTTTCCAGTGGTAATGTACTTTTCATTATGATAAGGAAATGTGTCTGTGTCCTCAACTATTTTCACCTGTGTTTTCTTCTGTGGAATACACCTATCAGATGGAATACTGAGAGTCTTTTTAAGATTCCAAGACACTTTCATGTTTGTATATCCATCAAATACAACTAGGAGTAAAACTGAATAAAACTCTTGTCCCTCTTTCAGTTCAGGTGATAAGTTGTGTGATGTAATTGCTATGATATTTAAAGTATGTTGATTGATGACAGCTGGAATGAATGCTGTAATCTTTGTAAGATTTGTGCTTCTGGGTATCTGGGAGGTTGTTACTATTGAAACATGGTAATCTGAACCATAGCACAAGCATGAAATAAGGAGTAGACATTTCTGGCAAGGTCTTGAGTTGTTTTTGTAGCATTGGACTTAAAGGTAAGTAATCAAACAATAAAGACATGCTCTTCCATTACAGCCCTAAGAAATTTTGCGACCCGCTTACGCTTGGAACAGGTTTATGCTAAGAAATGTCTGTCTGGTACCTTAGTGATATTCCAGGAGCATAATGATCCTGTACAAAGTGATCCTGTAAAAAGGAAGATAGCTTGGAAGAGATGATTAGTGGAGATTTTCCTGGGCTATATATATGTGTAAGCTACTTGTGGAGAAGTCTTATGCGTGAGGAATACACAGCTGGAATTTTGCCATGCTTAGATGGGTATCTGTCCATGACCTTAGCTGAGATTGAGCCACTTGACCTGTGGAGGCCCTGTCCAGTGTAAATGTCTCCAGTCAATCTGTGTTGTCAAGAGGTTATAGAAAATAATATGCATGTGTATAGAGTGTACTAGCAGGATGGACAGAGTAATTATAGCTTCTGATTATTCCACATCTTTATCCTCCCATTAACGCAAAAGTTGTTTATTGCAGAGTATAAATAGCAAGGAGCGTGCTGTATTGTGCAAGATATCTTGATGTGGGCTTTTAAGGTTTTCCATTTTATTTGACCCAATTTTGTGCTTGAGCAATTAACGTGCTTCTAACTTGCTACTGTCTGAGGAGAAAAAGTTACTCTGAGAGATGTCTATTTAAATGTACCCAGAGAGATGCTGAAGTTTCTTACCTAGTACCTTGAAAGAAAAATGAGGTGATGAATTTAAGTATCTGGAATGTATAAATTGACATGAGATTCTGCAAAAAAAATGAGACTTAATTATTCAGAAATACTAAGCATTTGTAAAGTAGGTGCTTAAAGCAGCAAAAGCACCAAAATGATCTGACCTGTTTTCATCTGTTGTGAATGTAGCTTCTGTTGTAATAGGAAAATTTGATTATTTTCATTCTACAATATTTGTCCTTTAACAGAAAATTACTCTACTTACTAAGTTCTCAATAGATGCTTAGCATGTCTAGTTTAGGCCAGGTTATTGCTTCAAATCTAAGCCAAACTGGTAATGATCTAGTGATTTATTTACCTCTGTGTTGAAAGAATCTAGTTTTAGGTTGGTACCCACAAGTAATAATGCCTGAGAACAAAATCCAGGATGTATGATCCTTCTTGAAAATTTTGCTTCTAAAGACAACTTCCTGAATTGCTTTAAAGCATGCTAATGGGAAATGTGAGGAAGTTTTTTCTTACTGCATTCGTTCTCAGGATGGTAAAGGTACACACAACAGTGTGTGTACTACAAAGAACATAAATCGACAGTTCCTCAGTTCATTTTGAAAAAGGGACTTCCAATAAAAAAAATGAAAGATTTAAAGTAGAGGGAAAAGAAGTCATTCTTTCCAAATACATTGTTAATCTGCAAAAGACATGTCCACAAAGTAGTAAGGAGGTCAAACGTTATTTAGAATGATAATTTAAAATATCCATAGTTATGTTACTGTTTTTATGTTGAAGCAATCTAAACCTTTAGTGTAGAGAGTACAAGGTAACCATGAACTAATGGGGATAAAGAATAACAGGATATTCTTTGGGGATCTGGGGAGGGTAACAACCCCTGCACTTCATCCTGAAGTAGTCTGGTACTGGCAGCTTTCAGTGAAAATTTATTTGACTAAATGGGCCAGCAGTCTGATTCATTTGTGCCAGAAAGGAGTGTTAACATTGACTTCAACTACTATGATGAAAAGTACCATTCTTTTGGGGTTTTAATTTTTTTTTTCAGTTTTCTATCTTTATTTACCTGACTTGGTGTTTTAATATATTGTGAGGAAAGCAGGCAAGTTTTTTATTTTTGGATGGTGGGTTCTCATTGCTAATTCACATCTTGAAGTTCTAATCCGCATTTATTACATTATTCCTTATACAGGGACAAGCAGTGTCAGACAGGATTAGAGAATTAGCACAGAGTGAGACATCCAAAACCATCTCTTTTATGAGATTTTTGTTTGTTTAGAGTGGCAGTAGATAACTGACTTAATAATTATAAGGTCTTTAAGAACCCTCTCTTTCCTTCGAAGGTCTGTGCCCTGCTGAAAATTCTTTGTCCTCTGCAGGGTCAAGCAAAAGAGACAGGCTGAAGGTGCTGCTGTTTGGAAAACAATAGCTACAGAGCTATTGGCAGTGGATGCAGCCATCATCCTTATATCCAGCAATTGAGAGAACAAGGAAGGAAATGGAAGATAGATGTGAGCCCTGTTTTTCTGCGGGCTGTCCCCGTATTAGATCAAAAGTCTTATATGAGAATTAGTGAGCAGCACTGCAAGAGAAAGCAGAGGTGGGAGCTTGGTGATGGCAGCTAGTTGAAATCCTCTAAATTATCCAGCTATTTCAGTAGCATTTGGAGTGAGAAGGTACTTTCCCAGTCCTCCTTCAGGTTGTTTGCAAGGAGTATGTTTTATCCCAGGTTGTCCATTCTCTAGCTCTTGGCTTTGCGGGGGTGATGGCCACTTATGCCAACAGCTTATGAAAGGAGGTAGGTGTTGGACAAGTGCTCTCTGCTCAGGCAACATTAGTAGCAGTTCTTCTAAATGTTGCCAGTTGTTTGTGCAGCGGGCTGCTCTCTATGCATTGAGAGAGAGCAAATTTAGGAAGTATCTATACTTCTGGAGGCTGCAAAAAAGCTGAAATTTGTGTGTGTGTGTATAGCATCGCACAATGCACACACATATACACATGTAATTATGCATATAAGTTTTTTATCAGACAGTCATTTTTTATAATAACTAGCTATAAACAACTGTTGGCACAAAGCCATTTTCAGCCATCCTATAAAAAGCAAGTAGCTTATTTTCAAGTGACAGCTCGATGAGACAGGAACCTTAGAAACATTTTATGGTATGGACAGCTGTTTTACAGAGACAGTCTTTTAAAAATACATATTTCCTGAAGTGTTACCTAACTTGCTTGTGTGTTGTAAGAACTTTAAACATTTAGCATGGCCATTACCTTGTATTGCTGCTTCTGTGCTGAGCAGTCAGTCACTGAAATCTACATTAGAAATTAGACATATACTCAGCAATTTGATTTTTTTTTTACCTGTGAGTAGAGACTATAGAGTCCAAGCTGTTTTCAATCTGATGTGCATTATAGAAGAATTACAGGTTTTGTTCTAATTAAATATTTAAATTTAAGAAATGTTAATAAAATCAGAAATGTCTGTGGTCGGTGACAGTCTTACTTCAGTGAATGTAAAGTCAGACCCTAGGAAGGGGTCTGAATGGTTTGTAAATCATTAGTAATTCTGCTGCTTTCTCCAGCCAACATGAAAAATAAGTTTTCAGCTTGTATCAGCTGGTATACGGGCATTGCTTTGTTCTGCAAACAGGTTGAGAGAGAGAGGGATTGCAATGGAGTGGCCCATGTAGTTGTAGACAAGAGATGAGGTGGTGCATGTAAGACATCAGAAAAAGCAGCAATGAATGAAGGAGGGACGGTGCCAAAGTTCCAAATGTAGATGAGCTCTAAGCAATACCAGCATTGTCAGGCGCCACTTATTCTGGAGCATCTGCACTGCTAGGCCTGTGCTTATCTCGGCCTGGCGTGACCCGGTTCCCCACACTGGCTGGTTTTCCTGCACTTTCAGCCTTCTTGTCTTTTCCCCCCTGCTCTGGCAGTAGGGAGGGGAGGCAGGAGAGCACTTGCTCCTCTGCCACTCTCCCTGCTCAGCACTGTTCTGTTTTCCTAAGAACATGCACAACAGGTTTGCCTTGTATGTGGGTCTTTGGGACTCTCTGACCACGACACGAGTGCATGAAGATAAAGCATCTCAGACTATATGAAAGGAGAAGCAGAGGTTCCAGTATTTTAAGTGCTACTTATTCTGCAACTTGCATCATCGAATGAAGTCTGTGGCCCTCCCAGCAAGTTTGGACCAGTTTGGTTTGTAGAGATGAAGTCTTTTTGCACTAACAGCCTCTTCAAAACTGAAATTTGGTTGTGAGTTTAAAAGGTGTTTGATCTTTTTGGATTATTGGTATCATGAAGGAATCCTCTTTCACTGACGGGCAAGTGATATATGCCAAGGACAAAGCTTTGATATCAGACAGGACAGCAGACACTAGTACAGAGGAGTCATTGGGAAGTGTTACAAACAACTGGAATCTGCAATGCCTGCCTGGACCACAGCATTATGGCTTTGTCCTGAACGGAGGAAAAGGAACTGTCTCTCTCAACTACTGACCACTAGTGTAAAGATTGGTGTTGCTTCTGTGTATTATTTTGGCTTACAATTTTGAACAACAACTATGCATAGCAGTGGATGCTTTTGATTTTGCCTGTCTTTTGTCAGCAGTTTTGCCTCGTTCTGTTTGACACTCTTTGCTCCCTCTGGGTTTTGAGAGAATTGCTCTGCCACAGAGAGAGGCTGCCTGGGCCCCTGGCACAGCACAAATACTGTAGTTGGTAGAGCAGAGACATACGTGCTTTAGTACGTGTTTGTGCTTGTCACCTCCCACTTGTAAAACCACTCCCAAATGCCACCAAAAAGGTGTTGGCTACATATCTTCTTCTTTCCCTCAGTCTGGGAAAAGAGACTTGGCAACAAACTCTAGGTGTAAGATCTAAACCCTAGCAGGGAGATCCTTTTCCCACTCGCATAATCACTCAAGGGACACCATTTAGGTACTCTTGGGGAAGAGGCGCTCTTGCACATCCAAAAGAATCCTCTGTTTTGCTCCCAAATGCTGTAAAATGGAATGAGTAGGGAAAGTATCCCTAAAATCTCAGTCTGAATACTGTGGCCTCAGGTACTCTAAAGGATTATTTCAGTCCCACATTATCTGAGGTCATTCTTTTCTGTTCTTCTCTTTTTACCTCCTTGTCGGTGACAATACTTTTTTTTTTTCCAATGAGCATAGTGGTCTCCCTCCATAGAAATCCTTATGGCCAGAATCATCATATTCCCAGCTTACACTGTTCTCCTGTGAAAGCTGATGACCAGGGTGGACTTCTGCAATTTGTACCTATGTTTCATGGATAAGGATGTAAAATAAGATCCTGCCATTTCCTGTCCAGTGAGCGTGTTTGCCTCAGAATTCATAAGGTGACAGTGCTTAGCTATGTGTACACAACTAACTTCGAGGATTTTTTTTTTTGCCAAAAATTAAGAAAAGTGGCAGAATTCCCTCATCTTACTGGTACTTCCTTACAACATTTGCACTCTGTTCCTTTAGCATGGCAAAGGTACCAACTGCATTAATCCTTTTTGATACTAGAGGGAGCTCATGGGTTGAGCAGTCGGAGTGAAAGATGATCTCTTGGACGATTCTTGAGGAAAAACAGATGGGAAGTAAGTGGCATTGATTGCTATAATGCACTTTTCCCATCACTGGCAAAACTAGAAGGGCTGAATTTATCTGCTTAGGAAATTACACATGGCTTTCAGAGACACTCGGATAATGAAATGCTGTAGCTGTGATTTCTTCTGTGTCTGAGCACCTCTCTGTCATGGCTGGATTTATCTTCACAACTTCCCCTGAGGAAATAAGCCCTTTCATATCTCTGTTAATACATGGGGGACTGTAACACCAGGAGTACTCAAGGTAGTGCAGCTTTCAGACTATACCTGCCATAACAACTTCAGTCAGGCATGAGTCTTGTACACAGGCAGGAAAGCACCACATAAGTGGTGCTGAGAAGTCCTGCTGTGTCGCATTTCCTTGGCACCAGTTCCTTGAAGCACAAATGCAGACCTGTCACAATACCTCCTCGTCCATGCTAGCAAGCCTTCAGCTGGGAGAGGCTGCTGGATGGGCAAAGCTAAGAGACATGCTTCTTAAGCTTCTCTTTTTTGTACCCTCTCCCCAGCTCTGGCTCAGCCAGCAGCAGTCATGGAGCTGGAGAAAGGCCACTGGGCTGAGCTGTGAGTGCCTGCTGTCTCAGGTAGGGACAAGCTGGCAGCAGGCATCTCATGCGCATTCCCATGAGATACCATTCAGCAAGCAGCTGTTCAGTGGGTTTGAGGCAAAGACAAACACACCTTGGACTTGTTAAGATCTGCTCTGAGACAGTGAAGGCTGTGCCAGCCTGGTGGACCTAAGGCATCCCAGAAGCACCTCAACAAGATGAACAGCAGTAGGCTATAAAGAAGGCATTTCTCACTGGCCGGAGGTGAGGAACAGCTCACCAGGTGTCCAGAGAAAGCGTTAGCCGGAACAGAAGATTGGAAAAAGAAGCCGGCAGTGTTTGTACCCTGAAAGAGCCCTGCTATGGGAAGGAAGCGTAGAAAGAGCGTAAGCAGCATGATAAGAGTATTGCTGTGTGCAGGGGTTGGATGATCAGAGAAGAGAGTGGATGCACATGTGAACAGATGTATGCAAACACACTGTGTCTATGTATATGTATATATGCACAAATAAGTATTCCAAGGGAAATTTTCCAAAGCACCCAGGAGGAGACTTGAAAGCACAAGGTAACATCTGGAACATGTTGGCTGACTCTTGCCACGTTGCTGTTTTTCTGCACTAGGGATCTGTCACTGTAACAGGGCAGTGAAAGCAGATTAGCCACCAGAAGCTGGGGTCTTTGGAGGCTGAAACACAGCCACACTTGAAATGGGCTAGCTTAAATATCTTAGTTAAGAAAACTTTGTGTAATCAGAGCAAATGTATTTTACACTACAACCATTTAATCACTCAGAGTTCTTGCCATGTGGACTTCCAGTCCTAGTAAGCGCTACCTGTATCCTGTTTAATTATATTTCAACAAATCCTCATTCCTTTAGAAGTAGCTCAGCTGTCATTGTGATGCTCGGTGAGGTTCCTGAAAGCGTCAGGGCAGCAGTAAGTGGACAGTCCGTATTCCTTCAGTGCCTGAGGCAGAGCAAAGTTAGCTGCTCCACTGAGTTTTTGCAGGCAGGGCTCCGTGTTTGTGCAGGGCGGACCTGCCCGGGACAGGGCAGCGATGCATGGGCGGCCGCCCCAGCAAGGTCTGCTGGTGACTTGCACGTGCACAGGCTTCTGATAGCCATCTCCTGCACACACAGCTGAGCTGTTCTCCTCCTGCCTTAGTTTATTGTGAATGTGAAATGTTTAATGCAAGATAAACAAGTGTAATACCACTGGATGGAAGTGTGAGGCTTCTTTGACCCTTTCCAGTTCAGGGGTGAGGAGAGTTCAGTGTCAAGATTTTTCTCTTCCACATCAGCAGGGAGTGAACAGTGTCCTGAGGGGCTTTCAGGTGCGTTCAGTCCAGCATCAACTTAACTGCGAGCATTTAGCCTGTTCTTCACCGTTAATAGCCATGGTGTGGAAAGTACAATGTATCAGATAGGAAGGACCATACAGACAGGTGGATATTAGATATGACACAGAATAATAGCTCAAATGCATGTCACCGTAGGGGGATTTCAGTGGAAAATTACAGCTGGAAACACACTCTCCTGCTGGAATAAGTGCTGTTCAGGAAGCCATACAAGGAGGTTCTTGCAAAGGGCTAAAGAAGGGAATGCATTACAGCACGTTGACTTCATAAATACCTGGGCTTAAGTACTACAGTTTTCCCAACATTAAGTGCTGACAATTACTATGATTAATAGCTTGGTCTAGTTTGTGGAATAGAAGATACTAGGACATAACCTGGGTGCAGAGGGCTGAAGTTTTTCTCCTCAGTATCTTGTAACACAAGTGTGTAAGGCTAGATTGCTTGGGCTTTACTCTTAACGGATAGAGTAATTACCAAAAAATGCTGTTCCTTGGTCTCTTGTAGGTGACACTAGAGAATCCTCTGGCCAAGGCAGTCATGTTCCTTTATCACCCAAGTGATTCATTTCGGGGAACACCAACAGAATAATTTTTATTTAGCTAGATTCCCTGTACATTGTCAGACTTTTTTTTTTTCTTTTTATTTGTGCCCTAACAATAGAATTTGAAATTAAAAAGGCTGAGACTATTATAGCACATATTATGCAGGATTTACAAAATAGTTGATCATGTTCTTGGGTGTACTCTGAATGTGAATACAGTGATGGATACATGGAATAAAGAGGATTTTAGCCCTCAGGACAGTATTTGTATAGGAGTTGCAAGCTATGAAGAAGGTATACCTGTAGGTCATATTTATGCCCTTCCTCCTCATATTGTAGAGAAATTGAGTCTTGAGGCTGCTCTAACTTGTATCTAACTGCAGCTGGACCTGAATGGCTACAACATCAGCCAGAGATCTCGGGGATGCAGCAGCAACACAGTCTTGCTTCTTTCCCCCCCATGCTACGTGCTAATTAAATAAACATTAAGCTTAACAGTCACTGTAGAGGAGTGTAGAGGCAGAAACTGAAGGCCTGGCTGCAACTTCTCTTCTGAGAAGAAAACAAGAGCAAGTTTCTAGCAGCAACATTTAGTGATAGCCAGTTGATACAGAAACTTTTTAAAGTAGAGTCAGAAGATTACATTTTTGAAAGCTCTGGCATCTCAGACTTCTTCTAGATGGCATCACAGAATCACAGAATCACAGAATCACAGAATAGTAGGGGTTGGAAGGGACCTCTGTGGGTCATCTAGTCCAAC
>Ga0065711_1001558_pt1 | contig 43579 bp, 30 predicted proteins | sample Hoacrofraction12_FD_59098 | JGI IMG/M metagenome (GOLD analysis project Ga0065711, IMG submission 59098) | Hoatzin crop microbial communities from Cojedes, Venezuela - Epithelial fraction 12 v2 (version 2) | ecosystem: Host-associated > Birds > Digestive system > Esophagus > Crop | place... | reverse complement strand
GCCCCATCCCTGGAAACATTCCAGACCAGGTTGGACAGGGCTCTGAGCAACCTGATCTAGTTAGTGGTGTCCCTGCTCGCTGCGGGGGGGTTGGACTAGATGACCTCTAAGGGTTCCTTCCAACACAAAACTTTCTATGATTCTATGATCCATTTCGCCACCTCATCTCCAGCAAAGGAAATCTTTCACTCTCTCCAACCTGCAACTGGAACTGGTTGTCCAGCACAGGCAGCAGCTTTGCGGCAGATTCTGCCCTCCTTTTCTTCCCTACCCTGCTGTTTTGAAAGGGTGGTTTGTAGCACAGAAAAGACATCACAGCTCTCAAGCATTTCTCAGAAAAGAATGTGAGGATCTCCTGCTGGTGCTTTTTTTCCAAGGGACACTTCTGTCACTGCTCTGCTAACAGAGGAGTGTTGGAAGCCAGCCTGACTACCTTGTCACTGCTCACAGCCTGACACGACCTGCGGCTGTTGCATGGCTACAGGGGAGGACATACGTGTAACGGAAGGGGGGAAGAAAGTTGACATGAGTGGAGAGATGGAGGGAGCCGATGGCCAGGTCGCTCAGCAGCAGGCTCACTCCCATCCAAACAGTGCGGTGGGGAAGGGGAGGGCTTGGAAAGCCTTTCCCACGAGGGAAACCGATGCCTCGTTTGGACAACTTTTCTCCTTGCTTTCTGTGCTTATCATTTGTTCCGCCTATTCACGGGAGACACTCAAGCAAAACAGAGGGCTTTGTGTTCCTCCCAGCCCGCCCTAATGAGGGGGGAGTTTCGGGGCTGGCAGTGAGGAGTGTGTGCTCACACACCATGGAGAAGAGATGTGCACCACCAGCCTACAGCATCAGGGCCCAGCTACCCACCAGGCTGGGGAAGAGAACAGCTGAGAAATTAAGGGGAAAAACGAAAAGGGAGTTTTGTGGCCAATCTGCGTCCTCTAAAATGGGAATTTCTTAAAGAAGACATTGGGAAATACTTTGTGCTTGTGAAGATGTTGAAACCCTGAGCCAGCCCCAAAGGCTCAAGGATTTCCCTTTCATCAGAGGTTCGGTGCAGCATCTTCCAGGGATGCTCTAGACATATTTGTGCCTCACAGGGAGTCAGTCCTCTTCAATCCTACTTGTTTATGGCGAGCGTGCCCATAAATCCCAAAGGCACAGATTGCAAGAGGCTGGAGGCTTGTTCTCAGGAAGCACGATTACGTATTTACTCTCTTCTTGGTCTAAAGTTGTTGATCTGACCGTCAGTTGCCTGACCCAGAATGGTTGCTATTAAATAGTTAAGGCCATCAACATTAGCAAATAAAAATGTGTTTGAAATCAGAATCACTCTGGGTGTAGGTAGACCTGACCTATAGTTCAGTCTGTAGCAGAGCATCTTTAATGTGTCCTCCTGGAAGACCAATGTTTTTTTTCTGCCAGCTGTTCAGACGTGCGTGGGTTCCATGGTTGCATCACGCTCATTTTGCTCCTGCTGCTGACAACGGACATTTCAAAGAAAGCAATGATGATTTCTTGGAATAAAATTTGCTTGTAAAAAAGAAAAAAAAATCTCAGAGCTGTTTGCTGAGCTTTTATCATCACACTTGGGAGCAGAAAGGAAATCGGCTGTATGCTGCCTGTGAACAAAGTGCTTTTCATGCCCTTCTTGAAATCCACCCATTCGGCCAAGTTATCAGTCGTGTGCATGTTCTTCAGAGGTTTGTTGAAATCTGGCTGCTCCGTTTCTCTGAAGGCACGGTCTGCACAGCGCCTGCTCTGGCCCAAGGCTGTTGAATGGGAGAGCGACTATTTTTTTCCCGTAACTTACCATACTTAACTCCCTCGCCCTGACGGAGCACATCTAAGGTTAGCCAGTGAGCGAGGCACCAAAGGGCCCAACATCTTTGTTCCGTATGAACAAACTGCTCTTTAGTTTTCCCTCCCAGGTTTCTTTTGTTTTGGTAATATGAAGGAAAAAAACAGCATCTTGGATAAAATCTGTCTGATTACAAATCTAGGTTATGAACAAACTTAAAATGAGTGTTACAGTTGCAATCCTGAGCACTCAGTAGCTGAGGAGCTCTCAGAACTCATGCTGCCTTTGCAGGCTTAATTTGCCTTCCGACTGCCTATGGCTTATGATAATTTTTAATTACCCAATCACATGATATCTTTTCCCACAGGATACTTGTTCCTTTGCCACACAGGATGGACAAAGATCTCTTAACAGGTACCCAGTTAGTTTTTCTTTTCATGCCTATCCATCACATTATCCAAAGGCAGAAGTAAATATGGATCTACTAATTAAAAGGGAGATTTTAAGTGATGAAAGAATGTAACTTCTGATTTATACCATATTGTAAGTAGGGCCCACCATGGGAGCAGGGAAGAGAGAAGGCAGCTGTAAAATCTGACCTTGACCAGAGTCTTAGCAACCATTTGTGCTGTAGATGGCCTCGACGCTGTTTGCTTTTAATCATTTAACTTTTTATAAAACTGGATTAACAATATGCCACTATCTGTCTGGAAAAAGTCAACCTCTTTATTGCTTGAGAAATGTTGCAATACAGCGGTGATGGGGTCCTGTATAAACCAAGATAGGCAGCAAAACTCTGCATTTAATACATGCCCAGCACACAAATAAAATGTGAAAAATGTTTCATTTTGGTCTTTAAGTAACAGAGGGAGTCGAGGAGGAGGTAGCAGGAAGCTTAGAATTGGAAAGTGATAGCTGTGGCAAGGCCGTGCGATGATTGAAAATGACATCTTCCACACAGCCAATTAAAATTCATACCTTTTAACCTTCGCAGCCATCTGAGATCTGTATCATTAAGACTGATTCAACAAGATGCCTTGATATTCTAAATTATTTGTATGCCTGGGATTCCAAATAAACATTTGTGAAATTCATTTCAAAAGATGTTAACACTCGTGAAACCCATGTGCCCCAGAGGGATTATATAAATTTCCATGTCAAATATTTGAAGCAAAGCACTTGTACAGAAACAGTGTTTTTTGTGTTTTGATGCCTTTCATTTCCATAAACTAGATTACTTTCTGAAATTACTTTCACACAGAGAACAGTTTCTATTGAATTCCAGTCAGTGAGCTCCTTGGAGTGTGATGTGAATAAAATATCACCAGGTTATGTAGCTTGCAGGATGCATATGCATCTGTGCTGTATAAGCAGGGCAAACCAAGTTCGGATTTTATCTTGAAGTGGGTTCACACACAGAGGTTTACTGTCTTACAGTAATTGCCAAACAACTATTTCATTTATAGCCTAACAAGGAAGCTCTCTGGATTTCCGTCTCCAGCCCCTCTACCTGGCTAACCACGACATGATCTCCCTTGGTAAGGAGAGATTTGCTGGCAGGCAGCAATTCCTGGCTGTCAGTGGTTCCTGAACAGAAAAGTTTTATCTGCTTCTTGCAAACACTGATTCTGCCAAAAATTCACGCGCACACATGCACACACACAAAAATAGATCTGAACAAACATTGCCTCCATTGTGCTTGTTTTGCCAACCCTGTGAAATGATCAAATACCAGGTATTTAAATGGGAGATGGAAGGAAAATATTGCCCAGGGTGTAGGGGAAGGAAGCAGCTGTGAGATTAAGTGTTTTTACATAAACTACACACACACAATCTCCGTTGTTATATAATATCCCCCGCGCGGGTGTCTTAGGTCAGCTGCTGGACCAGCTCCTAGAACAGAGGGCGAAGTACTAACTTTGGTGAAAAAGTCAGGGTTCAGCCTTGGATCCTGTAGCAAGCCCTCTGAGCACTCCTTGGTAAGAGCGTAGCTAAAGCTGCGTGGGCTCTCCAAGCACCCAGGAGAAACCCCTCGCTGCTTGGGTTTGTACTGTGTTTTGCAGTTGTTAGTATATGGGGCTCCCTCATTTTCATCAGTAGAAATGTCACACGTGGAAATTCAGGAGCCAGGTCGTTGCAGCCAAGACTGAACGCTGGGTCTGAGCTGTTCTCTCCTGCTGTGGCAGCTGTCCCTCTGCCCAAAAAGCAGATGCACGTCCTGGTTTGGGGTATGTAAAGATTCATTTGCAGGCCAGTTAGCATTTGGTTTGCTTGCCTCGTGGTAATCCTGGGGTCATATCCTCTAACCAGCAGCGAGCAACCGATTCCCTTGTTTTAGCCTGGGAGGGCAGAATTGTTGTGGGTGGCTGTTACGAGTGAGGAAGAGGAGCTAGCTTGTGTGTGCAGGGCTGAGTTTTGCAAACACCACGGCTGAAATAAGCCTGCTGCTTTGAGCTCAGATGGATGTGTGCTCATGAGAAAGGAAATTTGCTTTCATCCGGTGAGAGAGGTGCAAGGTTTTTCATGTTTTGCTGTGGAGCTCAAACCAGTACGGTCCAGAGCAGCGAGTGAAGGAGGAGTGAGTTGTAGGACAGACAGAGATGTGATGATAGGAACCACTGATGAACCATTCTGTGATTCTGTGATTCAGTCACAGCTCTGATGAAGCCGTGGTTCTCTTGTATGAAAAGCCCAACTGCTGTCTTTTTCCCTCTTTTCACTTTATAACAAAACAGAAACCTCCTGGTGTCCTTGACAAAGCCAAACTAGGGGAAGAAGGTCTTTTTCTGTCCTTTAATGACTTCTCCTTCTTTCCATTGCCTCGCTGTTCAGAGGTGTGGACTCCAGACCAGCACTGGCTCAGGACAGCAGTGTCTCATTTCCCTACTTGTCACCTGCTGTTCTTTGTTCCCCTTTTGGCTGCGTTCAGACAGATCCTTGGTGAGGAGAACGGAGGTGAGTGAATGCTGGTGCAGCTGAGGGCAGCGGAATACAACATTCCTGGCTTTAGGATGTGTTAAGCATTTTGTTAAATATGTCTTCTGCATAGTGAAAAAACAGGAAATGTTGGAGGAGTTCATCCAGGGAAAGAAGCAGGCTGAAAACAGCGGCACCGAAAAGCAGAGCCTCACAGAAATGTCCCAAAAGACTTTGAGCTTGATTCCCCTCTGAAGTGGCTGTCTAGAGGTTTAAAACAGCACTGAGAATGCCCAAGGCCTGCTCCAGGCACAAGCCAAGTGGGTGGTTGCACCCACAGAGGGGAACAAGATGTCCATGGCTCTGCTGTCGGTTTGGCTTAGGCAGGGGCTGCTGAGGGAGGGTGAGAACACAGAACAGGAGCAGGAACTCCACCTCTCAGGTGTCCCCCGGCTCTGCTCCTCCTCCTGCTCCTCCCCGTGGCTGCAGTCTTTGGCTCTGGTAGCAAAACCTGCTTTGCCTAAGCACGACGATGCCCATATTGCTCCAAAGAAACATCTGCCAGAATGTCACTGCCAGCTCGCACGTACAAAACTCGGTGAGAGCCAGTGGAGAGATGCACCACTGCACCACATTTCCCTTGAGGAGACCAGGAGAAAGGTCCCCGTTTCACGTTTAGCTCCTGGGACATTCTGCAGCCACCTGGGTTCCATCCTTTTCAGGCTCCAAGTCTTTCTTACCTCCTCATCCTTTTCCAGCTAGGACGTTTAACTTGATCAGGACAAGATACAGCTCTGCTCTCGTTCAGACTTCAGTCCATAAACTCCCCCCTAATCATTCCTCATTACTCAAGGCTGACAATGCAGGGTCCAGAGTGTAGGAATAAGGGGAACAGAGTTTTGATGTAGAAATACATTAAATACAGCCTTCTTGCCCTTTCAGAGATCCCCCAGTTCCTGCTGACACAGCTCACCTGAGCAGTTGCAGAGAGAGGATTTTTTTCACTGGTTGGTGAAAGATAAAAAGCTGATCCCCTGCAACTGCCAAAGGACATCAAGCTAAGAACTAAACAGGGTAAAAAGAAACGGGCTGCAATATATGCTCAGTCTTTGGTGCATGTCTTTAATGCCAGTCTTTAGGGGCAGACTTTGCAGAAATCCCCAATTATTTTAGCTGGTTAATCTGGTCCAAAGTAGGCTGTTGGCCAGCCTGCATGCTCGACGTATGATCTGGCTTAGCTAATCTGATAAATTCCAGTTTATTCTCTGGGTAGGTCCTGCAAATCCAGGACTATTTTAATTAGAGAAGCTGGGCAGCGACAGTTTATTGGGCAGTGGAGGTAAATTCGCAAGTCCTTGGGTCAGCGCTCGCCAGAGACGCACGTCATTTGGGTTAACTAGTTGCCGCTGCCCTCAATGATGGCTTGTCCTTCATCTCGCTGCTGTTAGTCTGTTTTTAGCCTGTTTTTACAGAAGAGCAGTCCTGAGAATATTACTGGCTACAGTCTTCGTCTGTGGTTCTAGCACAAAGCACTTTTTGCTCAGTCCTTTCTGTTTTCCAGCCTTGGTTATGCTGGCTTCTGCACCTCTTTGAACCTAAATACAAAATGAACATTGATTTCTAAGAGAGAGGATTTGGATCTTTACTTTTCCTCATGTTATTTCTTTTACAGTGGAGCCTGCTGAGATAAAGCTTCCAGCCTGTAGGTACTGTATCCCCCTGGCAGATGAGACCTTGGGCGATGAAGATCTGTGGTCAGAGGAAACAGGACAGACAAACAAACCTACGGGCTGTGGTTGCTTGAGGAGAAAGGCGGCTGCAGAGCCCCTGAGTGCCTGGCACGAGGCAGTAGAGCTCTGCCTTCAGCCACCCACTCTTCCTCATCACAGCTTCTGTTGCACACAGTATAGCTCTATTTTTATTGGCAAGAGCAAACCATACAAAATAAGGTCTCTTCAACCCCATTTGCCATTCTTTCTATATCTGATGAACTTCATGCCATTAAAATTGAGGATGAAGTGCACAGAACTTGCCAATTTCCAATGCAGATCATTTGTCAGAAAGAAAAAGCTTCTACTCATTTTTCTTCAGAAGGATAAGTGAAATGTGCCTATATTGGGACAAGAGACTATAAATGAAGCTGAAATAATGGAAGATCACTCAAAAATTCTCCACACTTTGGAAATATTTCCACTTGCAGTTGTAACGCTGAAGAAAGTAGAGTTTTATGTAAGAAACAGACTGCAGAATAAGGACGTCTGTGTCCTAGTCCTATTCTGCCCTAAACTTGCTGCAAAAAACCCCTTCCTGGCTGGTCTCTCTTTCTTCTCCTGTGAACTGAAATTCCTTGTCCTCCTTTCCAGCAGAGCTGCTTGTGAAAGGTTTTGATCTGTGTGAGCAAGGTGCTGCTGCAGGCATAAGAGAGCAGGCAGGAAAATGCTAGAACAGGCTGCCCAGAGCAAGCGAACCAAAACGCAGCCCAGAGGAAGCTGTGATTCCCTGGGTACAGAGCCGATGTCCTTGTGTGAAGGGTGGGAGGGGGGATCTCAGGCCCATTGCCACCCCTGAGATGGGGGTACGGAGCCAGGCTCCTCAGCGCATGTCTCAAACTGTGTTTTAAGGACGATCGGGAGTGAGCCCTGTTGGGGTTTGTTTTTGTCTCCTGACTTTGTCCCAGTGCTGGGGTATTTTGCTGATGTGGTGGAGGACACTAACACCTTGATGGGCCCCATCTGTTCCAGCGAGGAGAGTACAGCTGAATGCTTTGAGGGTGCCTGAGCGAAGCTTGGGAACGCTCCTTGCTTTATCCATGGTGAAGCGGTTGGCATCAGGCTAGCTCCCTGGCACCCGGAGGGGGGAAATCCTGAGGTAAATTCAAGTAGACGTGATGTTAGAAAAGAACTAACCGTTAGGGCAAGTCGGGGTCGCCAGGTCTCCCAGCAGGGACAGGTGCCTGCCACTCTGCGCCTGGCCGGCCGCCAAGGACTTAGCGGTGGGACTGATGCCAGTCACGCATGAAGAGCAGACGCAAGACTGGGTCCGCTGCGACTCCGCTCCGCCACGGACAATGAGCATCTTCCTCTGCTCCCCCTGTCCCTCCCGCGAGGGTGTTTGTGCGGCGGACGCGGGGCGGCTGGTGCCCGGGTTGCTAGGTGGCATCTCCAGGGCGAGCGATGCCGGCGCTGAGGACGCCGGACGACGCTGTGAAGTCGGCGGCGACCCTTCGCGATGCTGCTGCAGCCCGGAGGACGTTCTGCATGTCCCCCGTCTGGCGAAGCAGGAGGAGGGCAAAAACGGGGCCTCCGAAGTCGGAACCGATTCCTGGGCTGCGCGCAGCTCTCTGCACGTACAAGCCGGTATTTGCATATGCAAGTATCCAGCTGCGCATCCAGTCGCTCGCTACGCCGGAGCGAAGGCGGGCGTGCGCGTGTTTAACGGATCCTGCGCGCTGAAATCGTGGCTGCTGCCTACACCTAGCTCTGAGGCCAGACATCACGGGGAGGATCTGAAAATCTAGCTGGCACATCATACGATAACCAGAAGCTTTTTCTCTAGCCCTGTATTTTTGAGGCTGCGCGTTTTCCATCCCCAGATCTTTAGAATGTACTTTTCAGTACATTCTGTTTAGTAGAAAATACTGAATATTTTTTTTCCATATAGCATCTCTGTGAGGTCTCTGAAAGTTGTTCCCTATGTATTTCAGAACGGTACAGGCGAAAAAAAAGGCAAGCCTGTTCAAGTCACAATGAAAAAAGTATTTTTGTTTTCTTCACACCACCTCTTTTCCCCCTTCTCTGCCCTCCCTTCTCTCATCTGCTAAATGAGATGTTTCCACAGTTTCGTTGAACACAGGATGGCAGTGGCAGAGCTTGGCAGCTGTGGGAGCAAATGACTTGCAACCAAAGGACAGCTTGAAAGGCAAACATGCGATTCACTGAACGTCTGGCAACCCAGAGTCTGTCAGCGGCCCTTTCCAACTTGCAGCTAAGGAGCATTGGACAGTCCCTTAAATAAAATGCATTTTGCTTTAGTGTAGTGGCTGACCATGCTGACTTCTGTCATCTCTTACGTCTTCTCCTATTTTCTTTCGCATTTTCCATGTGTGTTGTTCTGCTGATCCCAGTTCTGAGGGGAAGCGTAGCAATACAGCTGCTGTGCATTTCTTTGTTATTTCCTTTCCTGCCTTGGCACCTGTAGCCACTGTAACTAAGCACTTTACAGTAATCTTAAAAGCCTTCCAAAAATACTGTGACTCATTAAAACTGACTCAATAATAAAATTGATGGCAGCTTTCTGTCCCTTCTGGAAAACTCATCTGCCCTGCAGTTCCAGATAAAAATAAACTAGACAGTTTTTAGGGCTTTTTTTCCCAAAGCTTTACTGAAGGAACAAATAAAATCTTATGTGATGTCAGGACCACCAGAATTTGAATTTTTAGGTGTTATCACTGTGAACACATACACCATTTTGGTGCTGCTTCTCTTTTGTCAGTCCTAAATCCAAGATTGTGGAGTTTGAGAAAAGCACTGAGCCGGTGTTGTAGAGAATATTTAATAAAAGGGAGTGATAGGGAACAGCTTTGTCACAGCAGCATTTACTAGACAAAGAGCTGCAGTCTCTGCAGGTGGAACGTGCACAACCACATGCGTCATCTGCTAGTGTGCTTGCTCCGGGCGGACACATGCCTGGAAAGCATCGGGACAACCGGATGGCGCCTTCAGCTCTACTTCCACTCCACCCCATGACCTGTGAGGTGAACAGAAGCCACTTGCTAGTAATATGTCTACACAGCATGGTGAGGAAGAGGAATGAGAGTAATCAGTATATTTTGTGACCCAGACACACCTCTTGTCCACGTTGCCAAGCAAAGTGGCACAAAGCATCTGTGGCGTGCTAAGAAAGAGCTGGTCTTATGGTGTCTGCTGATGGACTTAGACATGGCAAGCTTAGCTCTGCCGGGGCCCAGCTGCTCTGCCCATACAGATGTGCAGGCTGGAGGTGCTGTGCTCTCCATCTGCAAGAAGGGGTGAGCACAATCCAGGTCTGCCTCTGAGCAGGGAAAGCAGCTCCCACCTCTGCTTACCTGGTGGCGTGGCCACAGCTCACATCCGCACACCTGCATGCACGTCAGCAAAATAGGATCACACTGCCGAACTCCTTAGCAAAGATCTTTGAGATCAACAGAGAAAATGTTCTCTCTAAGAGCTGGAGATTATCTGGTTTAGGGTGTCTCTTTCTGCAGTCCAGAGGGGATGGAGTTATTTTAAATCTTTTTTGTGCAAAGAAGAAACCAGAAGATTATTTCTTTTCTTCAATGTCCTAAAACTCCTCAGGGCTGCTTATCTCCAATTGTGCTTGTCAAATACGCCCTTCTGCTATGCACTCTTCAGGGGAATGCATTTAAGAGCTTAGAAGATCCAGCCAGGAGAGGGGACTGGTACCCATATGACTTACGTGACAAATGCACACACAGTGAGACAATACCTACAATGGTGGGCTGAGAAAGACCTGTGCTACTCATAAAACCAAAGAATAAGGTTCAAAAGCCTTTTAGGAAGTTATTAAGGCCATCTCCAAGTCCGAGTACCCAACAAATCCAAAATTACTCCTGCTAGCTATTTCCCTAACCTGTTCTTAAATATCTCCAGTTTAGAAGAAACTGCACCACCACCAGCCTAGTTCACCACTTCACATTTCTCACTCTGCAGAAATTTTCCTACTGCCTAATTTGTATTTTCCTTAGCATCTTAATCCTGTTGCTTCTTGTCCTAACCACCTAGGAAACACACAGCAGACTGGTCCCTTCTACAAACTGTACAAAAATGCTTTGTATGGGACTGAGGTAATGTCAGTCACAGACCTGGATTCTAAAAGATTTGTAAAATAGCGCTTTAATACTGACATGTTTTTTTTGGAAAAAAGAAAAAGAGCTCAACTACTCTTCCCTATATTTTTAGCAGCTATTAAATTTGGGCTCTAACTTGCTACCCACCTCCCAAATTACTAGCTGGTTTGACGTGTCAGCCAGCAGGGAAGTGTAAGCCCCTTCTCCTTGACTTCAGTGCAGCTGACCCAGACTAAGTGCTGGCTGAGACTTCTGGAGCTTCAAAATCCTCCTGAAAAGTTGAGCAGGGAGCAAGGCCTTGATCCAACAGGAAACTCAGGTGCTGCGGCTGCCAATGGTTTCCATTACTGCTGCAGGCAGTAATAGAATAGGCAATTAGAAAACGCCTACCATCCAAATGAGCATTTTTAGTAGTAAACTTTGTGACATGAAGACAAATGTGGAAATCACAAGACGTAATTACATCTAATTGCCAATCCATGGGAAACACTCCAGTGAACTGGCACTCTGCAAAGGGTGGAGACAAGAAGCATTGTTTTAAAACACAAATTTACCAAACGTATAATTAGCTAAATACCCACACACTCTTCCAGCCACTTGTTTTATTCTGAATCAGAGCTCCTCTGAGTGCTGAACATGGGGAAGGCATCCTCAAATGGCAAAGTGCTTCTTCATTAAAAGGACTTTAAAAGACCACATTAGCAGGTAAAGATCAAATCTAAACACACTTTGTGATTTCCTCAAAGGTTGCCTTGAGTCACTGCTTTTCTGCGGGCGTTCCCAGGCTCCGTCGATGTGTTGTCATTAGCAGGGAAGCTTGGCAAGAACCGTCCTGGCAATTTTCAGGGAGCGGTTTCCAAGCATCTCCTTCCTGTTGGTGGAGCGTTCAGGGACATGTCACGAGCACGAGATTTACCTTGACTCTCCACATGGTTTACATCCTTGAAATGTTGGTTGCTTCAAATGCCGTTTGCCCACAGTGGGATTTGCCTGCACAGTGCTGACACTGCTTCCCCAGGAGTGAGTGTTAAATCCCACGTGCAGCAGGGTTTGATCCCACAGATCCCTCTGGCCATGGGACAGCCAGCCCATGGCTCAGCAGCACTGGCGTTAAGGTGTGATGCTGGCTGGCTAACCCAAGTGGTCAGATGTGGGGTGAAAGTGCCAGAAATCAGCCCCACATTTCTGCAAACACTGTCATCCTCCCGGCAGCCTCCAGGCAGCAAAAATGAACCCAGGGCTTGTTTTAACCTCCTCTTACTTACAATCCTCTTCCTCTTCTTCAGCAAAAATGTTGGTCCCAAAGGATTAAACTGGCCTTTTTCCCAAGAAGACCATGGAGAGGCCAAGATAGTACAAGGCACCTGACTTCCTTCAAGGAAAAGCTGAGCATTCCCTCTAAATCCTTCGCCCACTGTGGCATGTGGAACCTGACATAGAATCTCCCTGCACCATATGTACCAATCTACATGTTAGAATAATGTATTAGAGGTGTAACAATGTAGGCTATTATATTTTAGTATATAATATTTAGAAGAAGAGCAGTTGTGCCTCAGTTTCCCTATCTGTGAGGGAAACGATGCTATTTACCATGTATTTAGAGGTTTGCTGGTGGTAAAGATAGCCCAAAAAGCTCCCCAGTGAGCAACGGGTGGGTTGTCTCCACGTCTCTCTTCATCTTCGTGTCCCTCTGCTTTCTCTGCAGTTCAGCCACAGCAAACCCATGGTGACGCTCCCCTGGGCGAGATGCCACCGTGTGCGGGTGAGGGGACTGAAACTGGGGCTGAAATGCCACCATGCGCAAGTGAGAGGACTGAAACTGGGGCTGAACGCCCTTTCCTTTTTTTTGAGATCTTAGCAGCCCTGTTCTCTGAATGGCACAGTTACATCTGGCTGGTTTTGCTCATTTTCAATTTAATGTAAATACCAGCCCTGGAAGTCATTTGGGAAGCTTGCATATGCTAATAATTTGTAGCTGAATTATTATTTTTTTTACATTAAACAATAATATTGGTATTTTCAAACTTTGCATGCCAAACACTGAAATTGAATTAAATATTGTTTAAAATAACAATAATATAAATTTGTTTTAAATGAATTTAGTGTCATTTCATTGTTTGAAATGTAATGTGGGAAAATATTACTGCTGGGGCAAGAGTAAATATCTAAGTCTATTAATTTTATTGAAGTAGTGGATAGATCCACATGAACTATTTCTCTGTGTGTTTGGTTAATATTTTATTGAAGATTGGTGTTAGCTCTAACTAATGAAAATCCAAACTCACTTCACATATGAAGGTGTAAAATGCATCCAACAACTTAATAACCCATTAACTTCTATGGAATTTTTTATGCTAACACAAAAAAAAAGATGTTTCTAAGGGATGTATAAAAAGTGGAAATCGGCCAATACAGACAGCCCTTCTTCTGAATGAAGGTCCCTTCCAACCCAAACTATTCTATGGTTCTATGGTAAGGAGGATGTGCAACCAAGACCCTTCATTGCCCAGCAGTTGCCAGCACCAGTTGTTTGAAAGGACGGTGCAAGAAAGCCCCATGATGCTGTGAATGTGTACTTCTTAAATATAATGCTTTTCATACGTGAACACTGGCGCATATTGCAAAGGGCAGCGTGGTTGGCTCCTTTTTACAGGTGGTGAAACTGAAGCACAGAAAAGGGCTGTTATGTGCCAGGGCTCAGCCTGTCAATGGCCAGGGGTAGAGCAGGGAACAAATCCCTGTCTCTCGACAGCTAATCCAATGCCTAAGCCAAGATGGTCTCCTGCTTCAGGCAAATGCTTCCTTTGTAGGTAGCACTCGAGCACATGTTGAAGTCAAGGGGACTTAAATGTCTGCTCGAAGTTAAGCCTATACTTAAGTACTTTCCAAACAGAGGGTAAACTTAAACCCATGCTAAAGCGCTTTCCTGAATCCAGGCAAAATCTGTCCAAAGTGCTTGATTCTTCTAACTGCCATCATTAATGGTGTTGAGAAGTTGAATTCTGGAGATTTCTATCTCTCTCTGTCCCTTGCTTTGTTGTTATTTCCCCAGGTTTTTCAGAAAGAAGAGGAGGTAAGGAGGCTGTTCTAATTTTTTAGCAGTCCTCCTAATTCTAGCTCTGCATGTCCTTCTTATCTTGATGAAATTTCAGTGCTTATTATTACAGTGTTATTGTGGATCCTGCTACACTTGAGACTTGCATACTTTTACATAATTATCAAATCTCAAATCTGTGTAAAGCAAATGAATGTGTTTATTAGGAGAGGACCAAACAGCCATAACAACACAGTGAAAAATACCAGGAAGCCTAAAACAGTGTCACGTTGGGTTTGTTGACTTTAGCAAAAACACGTCCTCGCTGCTGTGTGGCTGTGTATTTCTGAAGTTATGAAATTGCAGTCATGGCAGATCAGAGCATGTATCTTGTTTGACAGAAGTGAGGGTGAATATCAAAGTGGTATTCTTCCTTCCAGCAAATTAAAACTGCAGGGTTTACACAGTGCTCCTCTCAAGAATCCCATCAGAAGGCAACTTATTTCTGTGTAATGCCGATGACAGTTCAGTCGTGCCAGCGCTGACTTGAAGGGAGACACGTGTAGCCTCAATCATACAGGCAGACAACTTGATCTATGGGATGATCATGGTGCAGAAGAGTTGTTACCTGTTAACCTGCGTTCAGAATCTCAGCTGGTGTTTGAGGTGTTGTCTAGGCTTCAGCCAGGGGCTAGAAAAAGCAGCAGGCTGTATATCAGAGCCCAGACAGACAAAGCTTGACACATTCCCTGTTACACAAAGCTGCCTAGAGCTGGGAAGACAGCTTGTGTGTACAACCATTCAGGATTCATCTTGCCCTTCACCGAGTAGCTAGTTAACAAATGTTAACTCTATTAGTTTTTCCAGTCTTCCTGTAAGAAAGGCAAGGAGAGGGTCCCCAAACTGTACATTTTCCTAGCCAACAGTAACTCATACTGGTGTCTAAAGCAGGTGGAATTAGTAGTGCAGGACAACTCAAGGGTTCGGACATGGAAAATGTTTGGGATTTCTTCAAAAGAAGGTGTAGAAGTTATCTGGAATTTGTGTTGTTCACCAGTGAGAAAAACTTGTCAGGAGGGATTTGGACCTGAGCAGATAAATAATGGCCTTGAAAAAGGCAGATGGAGTGAAATAGCTTGCGCTGTCAATGGAAGAAGAGGTGAATCAGGTAAAGAAACTGTGTCTTGAAGGTGAGGAGATGATGGTCTAAAGTTAGGGTATGAAAACGAGAGGATCTTGTACAGTAAGGAAAAGAAACAATGAAAGGCTCACTAATCATATAAAGGAAAACAAAAAGAACAAACAGGTCTCCCACACAACAAGCAGGGGTTAGGGGTTGGTATGTGTCATCCAGACTGTGAAGGGACACTACCTCGGCTCCCCCTAGGGATAAAGATGGCTAAAGGGAATGAGTGAACAGAACTGGAGAGGGTCAGGTGCAATAAGCAGAACTCCATGCACTGCATGTGTTAAAGTCTGCAAGGATCAGATCAGCCCCAGGAGAGAGAAGGAACTGACACATGAAATCACCATCTCCACAGCAAAGATTCTCAATAAACTGTTCAAAGCCTGAGTACTCTGCCCTGAGCATTTGACTGGAAAGCGGCAAACCCGGTACCTGTAATAAAGGACGGAGCGGCTGTTGAAAAGTGATTAGGGAAACTCCTGGCTGTACCTCAGTACTATGCAATGCTTTAGAGCAGCTTTTCACATAACTGAACATGTGAAGGCACATGAAAAATGGGATAAATGTAAGATGGGTTTGTGAGAGAGAGACTCTACTGGGCTCCTTGGAGAGCTTTCACTGAGCAGAAGTCAAGGACAGTCTAATGCCCCAGTCTAGCTGGATTCCTCTGAAGAATTGAATATATTGTGCTGTACGGGGAATTTGTGATGATGATGGAGAAGGTGAGGATTAAAATCAGTGTTCTGTCATAGGGCAAAGAGTGGTCCAAGGGGCAAGGATGGAAGGTAACATGGGAAGAAGAAATGCAGAACTGGAAAGGGGTTATGGAGCTGCTTAAACTAATGAAACACACTGCTGATAGAAAATTTGGGAGTGTTGTTGATTCGGATCAACTTACAGAATTTGGGTATTGTGAAGTACGAAGTCAATGCACATTGGGACCAATAACAGAAGTCGCTGGACTCTTCAGCTTGAAAGACAGACTTAGCAAAAGACTGTGTGAAATGCTTAGGGAATGAAGATGGGCCACTATGCAACCTGGCTGTGAACAGAACAACCACAGTCCTAGAATATATCCATTTCATTGCAGAACTGTAGTGATGCTAATGTTGTTGTAGAAGACACGGAGGAAAACCTGACTGGGACAGTTGTGGTTACCCATGTTTAAGTTTCAGACTGGTAGGGTTACTGGGGTGACTGGGGAAATGGAGAACCTATTTTATGAAAGAGCAGGGCTTGTTCAGCCTAATAACGTGAAGGCTAGGGAGAGATAGGCCTGCTCTTCAGAAATGCATCAGGGGGGTAAACACTAGGGAGGGATAAGACCTATATAAGCTGAAATGCTGGCACAAGAACAAATAAGCAGCAACTGGCTCGGAATAAATCAAGGCTGGAAGTTATAGGAAAGCTTTTAACTGCCAGAGAAGGGCTCTGCAACAGACCCCACCAGTGTGAGCAGGACAGAAAAATGCAATAGTTTTAAGATGGTGTTTGATAAACCGATGAAACCTATGCAGTCTTGTTCCCCATAGTGGAAAGAACTAGATTCAAAGACATAGAACAGCCCTTCAAATTCTACAGTGAACTTAAAATCCCAAGATGCATATGACAGACAACGCATGTTGGACTAATTATTTTAGGCTTTCTGCAGCCTCTGGCAAGCCCTAATTACCTGGCAGTATCAGCACAGTAGGAAGGTGGAGCAGGGCAGGAATCAGTTCCTGTTCAATGCTACAAGCAATGTAGCCACATTCTTTGTCACTGAGAGCAGTGGTCCTTTTGCTGTGCTGGAGCCCAGTGTTTTTTATGTTCACCTACAGTGGCTGCCTGCATCATCCACGGTGCCCATCCTCAGAACTGGGACTCTTCCCGTGACTAGATAGTAGGGACTGAATCCCACCAGTCAGCAAAGCACCTGGAAATTGTCACCTGCCGGTTAGAAATGGATGTTACAGTGAAAAGCTGCAGCCAAACTATGACGTGTATAACTCCAAGTTTCCCTGTACCCTACAAATGTTCCCAAGTACCCTATAGATGTTTTTACCCCCTCAGAGCAAGTTTTTCAAAGAAAACCCTCCTGAGACTGCATGAGTTCTCTACTCTGCTGTATTCTAAAATGATCAATTAAAACACTAAGTTTGCATAAGGTAAAGATAATCTGATGCAAACCACCTGAAGGTCACAAAGCCTGAATATAGGGTCACCAAGGGATCTCCGGGTTCATGTCACCAGGTGGAAGAATAAAGATGGATGTGTTTTGACAATGTTTATGTTTAATTTAACAATTAACACTGGCCTCACCTATTGATCATTAAGCAAACATTCCTTATGGTGCACAAAGACATTGTAGTTAGCAACTTCAGATTGTATTAGTGGTGGTTTCAGCTGAGCTGCATTAAGAAATGCTAATTGCAACAGTCTTGAGGAAGGAAAACTGAAACAAAAGGGTAGCCACACATCTGATGAATGTCCCTGCTCTGGGCAGAGATGCCATTAACAGAGGCCGTAGAGGGGAAGAAGCTCTCTTCTTTTTCCCACTTGGCTGATACATAGTTAACTCTTGTCTCATTGCCAGCTCTGAGTGAGAATGATCATTTTTTAATTTACCAAACATGATTTAACCCACTTTCATATTGATGTGAATATTGACAGCCTTCAGCTTTCATTATTCCAGTGTGGGAGAGTGAAATTTGGCTGTCAGAGAGCACTGAGGATACTGAACAGGCAAGCACTGTAAGAAACTCAAAGTACAGTGTCAGTCAAGCCTATGGACAGAGCAGCACCCTATGTGAGGTCCTATTTCCTTATTGTCGACACCATCCATACTCCAGGAGAGCCCGATGCCACTTGCTGCCTCCATCTCCACATACACATGTCCACCTCCTCCCTTGTACCCACTCCAGACTTCTTGTAGATCTGCAGTGAATCTGTACCTCAGCCCCAGAAATAATTAAAATTTGATCATATCAACCAATATGAAGGAAGAAGAGGAAAAATGCAGCCCTGTCCTTTATTGGCAGCCAGGCTGTTGTAGGTGATTGGCTTAAACTGGTCCTGAAACCGTACCTGTGAGGCTGTGCTGTGTGTGCTTCACATCACCAAAGCAAGAGGAACTCCCAGGGCAGATTTCAGGTGAAGGACTCGGGAGGCTTGGCAACGGGCAGGAAGGCTTGAGGTGCTGCAGCTGATCACACATGAAGTCAGTGGTACAGGCAAGAGAGAACCAGAGCCCACCATTTAGCCGTCTCAGCTCAGGGACTGTATCCTAAAAGTCTTAACCATTTTAAAATGCAATGTGCATTGGTTGTATCTGCCTTGGGCCCATAATGGCAAGTGACTGAGTTAACATTTCTTAGCAAATTTCCCCTCATCAGCTGAACCATAGTGATGGCTTCTGCGAAAGAAATGGAGCTAGATAGGATTGCACTGAGGGCTGGGAGGTAATGTAGTATTTGGAGAGCAAGACAGCATGTGTGGTAAATCAAGGAAAGGAATTGGTATTTTGGACAGACTTGAGAAGAGGAGTAAGTAGAAAAGGAAGTCAGGTGACAGGAGAGGTGATCAGAACAGAAATAGGTATTTTAGCAAGGGAGTGAGTGAGAAAAGGGCTGACTTGAAAGCCTTCTCTGGAAGCTTCCTAATCTACTATTTTTATAACCTTCAGCCTGACCCTTTTTTGCCGGTGTCCTCAATTATTTGGGGTAAGCATTGTCCCTATCTTTGTTAGCTCATCTATATGTGCATGCAACCTAATGACATGGGTGAGCTACTTAATCCTAGTCTGTCAGTGTCATCCTGGATTAATTTACTCCCTGTTCAGCACTGACTGTCACTTGGACGAGTGTCTCCTGCACCTTTTCTTTCCTTCTGCTCTTTTCGTCCCCCTTGATCATGCCTTTGGCAAAGGGCCCCGTAGCTGAAATGCCCCCTGTGACATTCCACCAGATTCCCCCATCCACACTAAATACTGCAGACATGCCCGCTTTGTCTGCTACCTCCATCTTAATTCTTTATCTGCTTACACGGTTAGTGTCTCCCCCCCTCCCCACTACTGACCTTGTGGATTAATGTATAGTACGGGACCATAAGCTTTCTTGAAGGCTGGGTGAATTGTGTCCTCAGCTCCCCATCTGTCGACATCGGCTCTTATTGCCTTCTGCACAGTGACACAGACACAGCTGAGACTTCATAGGAAGCAGATGAAGAGAGCTGGATTTTTTTCCTTTTTCTTTTATATTTTTTTTGACAGGGAGTTTCCAGTTTGGCAACTGGTCTCTAGTAGTGTCTTCCTTGTGGGTGTCTTGTTTAATCAAGGGATTTCAAATTCTGAATATTAATCAACTATATTTAAAGAAGTTGGAGACAGGCGTTGTGTAATTGCTGTGATAATGTGGAAGCCTAGGTTTAGTCGATGGTGTCTAGTTTGTGTGGCTGAAATGTAAAGGCTAAATATTTTGGAACAGGCAAGAGAACACAAGATGAGACTATAGGATGAATAACTTGGAAAGAGCTTCATGTTCTGGGGATTTTAGGGTCTCTTCCAAAGCTAGACGGGGGAAAGCCTTTCCACAGGTATCTGGGGAGCAAAGCCCTCCCTTGGCCAGATGTAACCCCCTGGTAACAAAGCACAGAAAACAAGGGACTGCCAAAGACGCTGGGGAGCTCATCCTCTGGCAAGAAAGATGGAAACATGAAAACAAGATGGAAAGGTGGAAACGAGACACACAATGTTAATAGCAACCAAAAGAGGGGGTCTCCCTGTCCAGGGTATCTGTTTGGTGAGGGATGGTTTGTGTGATGGGGAAAAGCGGTTGATGCCCAGACTCATGATCACGGTCTCAAGAGAAGACAGTCACATGTGGTGGTGGCTATTCACACTGGATGCTTGGGGCTCTTTCTGGTGGCCTGTGGTTTGAGATTGTTTTTCCTGGTGTCACCGCTTCTCCACAGAGCACTGGCTGGAGGTGTGCAGTAAGCTGGTTTCCCTTTTTTGTTTCCAGCTCTTAGTTTGCATCAAAAGATGGTGAAAAGCTCCTTGAAAGTACATTTAGCATTTTTCTTGCAGCTTTGTAGCATGACTACCTTGTGCTTTGGTGCAAAGAATTACATATTGCTCTTCTTGAATGTTTACTTTTCCATTTCTCTCAGCTTGTATGCTGGGATCTGCCACCCCCTTCACCAAACAGCTCCACAAACTGTTTTCCATTTATGAATTCACTAACTGGGTTGTTGTCCCCAGGAACATCGGTTTTGTCGTTGGATATTTTGCTGTTTTAAATAGGCAGGTAGATGATTTGCAGTCACGACTTCATCTGTTTGAATGGGAATGGCAACAGAGTTGTCCAGCAGTCAGCTATACTCATCCAGACCAGGTATAAATAAGCCTGGCTCCATTTTGAAGCCCACAGAGTTGAGCTTGTTTACAGTAGCCAGGAGCATTGTCATTCTCTGCTAAGAGTTAGAAAAAGCCATTGAAATGATCAGGCAGACTGTGCTGCTAAGGAAAGGAAGTGCAAGGAGCAAGTTTGAACTACAGCCCCCTTGTCACCTGTGCCACTCATCAATTAAATATGCAGAGATATGTACAGTTTGGGGCTGCTTGGTACAAGACACCAACCAGCAGAAGAGGCCACCAAGGTGGTCAGGAGCCTGCAGTACAGGATGTGCACAGAGAGACTGAGAATCCTGGGTTTGATCAGCCAGGGGAAGGGAAAGCTGAGAGGGGATGTGCAAGCTGGCTTCAATGAATTAATGGTCGTAGAGGAGACAGAGCCAGACTATTCTTGGAGGCACGACGCAGAAGGACGAGTGACAGCAGCCACAGGTTGCATCATGGAAAATTCCAGTGAGGTATTACGAAAAAATTCTCCATGTGAGGGTACACTGGAACAGGGGATCAGGAATTTGTCAGATCTCCATGGGCACTGTGCAAGCCAGTTGGCCATCTAGCTTTGAGATGAGTGTTTGGTCCCTGACTGTCTTTTATTTAAGTTTAGACATAGCTGTAGAAAACAGTGGCTTTGTAATAGTGAAGTGACCTCTCAATAGAGATAGCTCTTACTGTTCATTGAGAAAGAGAATATCTGTCCCATGGGAAATTCTGGTATTTTCATATTTGTTTTCATCTCAAATTGGAACACATCGTTCCTAAAAAGAATTGATTTGCAAATGTCAGGGTGTTTCATGTTGACATTTTAAGATAAAATGGAATATTTTTGCTTGAATCAGGTCATCATCTGCTTCTGCCTGAACAGCCTCTTGCTTACAGGAGCTGTAGCTCTACACTGTCTGTGATCCCAGGAAAGCCCAGCACTGGCTGAACTGCATCTACCATAATATGCCCTGATTTCTTCCAGCATTTGATTTACTTGGGGGAATCATGAGTCTTCCAGGATGCAGTGTGCTGGCTCAGGCAGATGTATCACAAAACAAAACCCATCGGTTTTCTGACTGGAACATTTTTGGGAAACATTTTTTCCCGGTGTGGAAAATCTCGGTTTGTGTGAAACCTCATTTTTCTGAAAGGAAAGTAATTTGTTTGCTCTTTTTTCTAGGGGAAAATGTTCAGTCAATCCAACATGCAAATATGTTCACATATACGTGTGTGTGTGTGTAGAGGTGCTTCTTTTCTACTTTAACAAATGCTGCAACCACGTTCTGTTCTCATTTCCCATGTGAGCTCAGACTTTCCCCTGTTAGTTTCAGCGGAGCTAATCCAGTCACAGTGACATCGCTAGGGCTAAATTTGGCCCAAAGAAGAGATTTTTTTTGTCTTTAATAATAACACAGAGATGGAGCCACAGCTGGTATGAACCAAGGAAATCAGTGGAATTTGAATGACTTATACCTGCCAAAGATCAGCCCCAGAAATATTAATAGCCAACTACCTGTAGTGCTTACAAATGTATTTACAGTCCATTTCCAGTGCTGCTTTGGGCAGAAGACAGCACATTTGCAGGCTTGCTTACTTCGTCTGGCAGGAAGGGGTTTTCACACTTTCTGCTCTGTTAGCAGCATCCACGGTAGATCTCCTCTCCCGTTCCTTTTCTCCCAGCCAAGGCTGTTTGTTTGTCTAAAGCCCCTGCAATACCTACCCGCAGATCTTCTGTTGTTTCAGTGCTTTAAACCGTGTGTTCTGCAAAGTCAGTGTGATCTGAACACAGGCATCTGAGGACATAATTTGGGCTTAAAATTCGTAGCACATTAGGAGCATGCTAATTGCCTAGGGTGACATCCAGCTGACAACTGATTTGATGGTAACTATGTTCTCATTCCTGTTTAAAATTCTATCTCCTAAATAAATGAGTGATGGGATCAATAGCCTCACTCTGTTAACAGGAGGGCTGTGGTGCACCACTGTGATTTTGACTTTGCTGTTTTCTTTGCCAACTAATTATGACAAAAATGACATACCAGGTGATCTTCGCTTGTTCCTGAGACCCTTTTAACACCACCTCTTAGGCCCTTTGCTCAGAACCAATGGCTTTTGTCATTTGCTTCTCTGGTTTCCTGTTCATTACATTTGTTGACAAGTGCTCAGATGAATTCATCTAAGAAGCGTCCTTGCTGTTTCCTTGCCTGGCTGGGACGTTTCCTTCTGCATGCCAGGGTGGGCATTTAAAAATACAGCTCACTTGATTGCTTGCACAAATGTTTACTGATTAAGGTATCTACACAGTGAGAAAATGTCAATCAGCTTAATTGCATGTGCAAATTCCACTCTGCATGTGTAAATACAGCATCTGTGTGCGGTTTAAGTATCTGTACTGGGAAACTGGGCTTTGCTACCTTTTAAATACTTAAGTTACGAATTCCCTTAAAGTCCTGCAAGGTGTCTGAAATAGATGTTTTGCCTTGTGATGTTCAGGCCTTATAGAGATTTGAAACTCCTTAAAGGGGATCTGGTGGACTCTGCTGCGGCTTGAGGTGCCTGCACACACGCTCTCTCTGATGGAGATGGCAGAAGGAAACATGCTGTCACCCTGAGTGGCCTGGACTCTCAGTCTGGCATCTTAGAAATATAAATTCAACAGTATATTAAATCCAAAGCTTGCCTGGCTTTAGCCTGGCAAGCAGGGGAGGGTATTTCTTTCTGCTAACACTGCGATGGGCGAAGTAACTGCCAGAAAAAATGTTAAGATAAATTAAGGCAGCAGTGATGTCTTCTGTCTGTGCAGCAAGGCCAGGCAGGGGTGGGTGTCGGATCCCTCACACAGCCTTGGGCTGTGAGCACATGAGATGGACAGTTAGGAAGGGTTAATGTCACATTTACATGTCTGAGAAGAAACAACTACGGGAAATGCCCAGTTTACTCAGTAAAAAGTAAAAAAGATGTGGATTGGGAGGCTCAGGGGAACAAAAGACTCACAGATAACTTGAAGCTGTACAGAAGAGAGAACATCATCTATTTTAGTGGCCTGCTAAACATCAGAGACCTTATATCTATGTGGTCAAATCTCTGCATAGTTGGTTAACCTGGTCATCATAAAAGAAGTTCAGTGAATTTCTCTCTCCGCAATCTTTGGATGAGATTTTCTTGCTTTGCCCCAGCGCTTTCCATGGGAACTTCTCTATTAAATCAAAGCAGACATCCCTCTAGCCCTCTATCTGATAGTAGCCTGCACCACTTTCTTCAGACTAAGGTGAAGCAAATCCTGCAATCGGAAGCTAAGGAATAATTTGCTCTAGATAAAGTTACTTTGCTCAGAGGTTATCTTCAGCCACAAAGCAGAAGGCTTGCTATCTGATCCCAGACAGCATGAATCTGTACTTGCCACTCTGCAGGAAAATAAAATCTCCCCATTATTCCTGGTCAAGGTTTCCAAAATTCACCTTTTCTGCAGGTCTGAAGTACCTTATCCCTAGATGGAGCTGTATTTCACCACTGTGCCCTGTATAGGACCAGCAATGCCAGACCCTGTGTTTCACAGCTTATTGTCAGGAATATTGCTGATTGCTGCCTGTTGTTCTCCCTGGTGCTCAGTTCTGCCTCTGTTTTTGCTTTTTCTAAGGATGTTTGTGCTTGAAATAACAGGAAAGAAAAAGAAATTGATTGTGTAACCTGCAGTACAGGAATATGATTAGGAACAGGCACAGCATTTCGAAGAGCCCTGGGAGAGGTAGGGGCAAATTGTCTGTACGAGTTACTTCGCAAATTGTCATGCATTATATTGTCATAAAATAACAATTGGGAGCTGGAAGAACAAGGATTATTCCCACAGAAAGCCACTTCTCCAAAATGGCAGCACTACATCAAACCAGTTATGTACATAATATTTCATTAGAAATAATATTGTTAGTAACAGATGTCCATTTTCAGCAAAGTAAATGTAGATGGGATTTTATTGTTTCTCACTTCCACATAAATGGATCTTGGATGGCTGTAGCCCTGATTATGAAAAGCTGCAATTAAGTGTTAAAGTAATAAAGCGCAGGTTAGCCATCTTCCCCAGAAACTTGTGTTTCTTCCAAAGAGCAGGCAAACACAAACGCCAGGTTTTAAAGTGCTGACCTGCTGCAGTTTTGGAGTTGTTTTCTAGCTTGTGTCTGCCTCCCTTTCAGAGCCACGCAAACAAACCTGCAGATTAGCGTCTGTGTTTGTGTGTGTGTGTGTGTGTGCGTGCGCGAGTAACCCAATTTCTGCCTTTCATACTTGGCCCAGATTAGAGGCCAAGCCCTGCAATGTGCTGGTGAAACATCCACGCTGGAGAGGGGGCTTAGTTTTTCTGTATTTGGTGTAACAGGTAGATATAAATGTTCACTCATGTGAACAGGTTTATTTGGTGCAGCTCTGTCATTTTATTTATTTACTGATGGTCATAGTCTTCTTTTGATGCAAAACTCTGCCTGCCTCCCCCATCCCCCTTCCCCTCCCGCCTTCCCTAGAAGTGACATGATCAAAAGCTATTTCTTCTTCAGAGTGATTTCCAGTAACCTCCGGAGCAGTTTTTTTAATTAAATAAACCTCATCTTGTCTAGCTTTCTGGTCAGCATTTTGAACCCCCTGCAGATGGGTCTGAAGGATTAACAGCAAATCCTCCTCGACCCAGCTCAAGCAGATGGGCGGCATGTGTCTGATAAATACTAGGACAAGGTCTGCTTCCTCGTGTTTCCAACAGATAGACGGTATACCCTGTAAATTAAATTTAAAATGGTGGCCCTTTCAACCCTTAGAATAGCAAAGGAAAAGGAATACAAATGATATGAATTTCCTATTTCGAGCACATTGTCACCTCATGACCACTGAGTCAAACATCACCTGTTGGGCAAGTGGTACCTCCAGGGAAGGCTGGGTCAGTAAAATGCTGAACTTACTGAGAGCACAATGTGTGTGAGCCCCCACGTGTGTCTGCTGCATCTCCTTGCTGATGGCTTTTATTTGCATATCAGTTTGCAGAGTATCCTCTTTCCAAATGAATGTCTCTTTGACATTGGCACCCATACAACTGGTTGCAGTAGGAGGCAGACTCCACCTTCCTGGGTGAGAAGTAAAAAACTCCCATGTGCAATGAGCAGTGCTCAGTTACCCGAGCAGAGAATGGGCCATTTTCCCCAGCTATTCACTTGCAAGAGTCAGAAGTGGGGAACCTTGATCCTGGGGGACAAGGGCAAGTTGTGGAAATGGAGGGAGGTCTCCATCCTTGTCCCACTCGCTCTGATAGAGGTCCTACAGGTCCATGGGTTTGCCAGTTCCTTAGCAGAGGTACTTCATAGGAATGAAACAAACCCTTTCTCCTTCCCTTGTGCGATTTTTCTTTTTTTTTCATCGGAAGAGGATAAGTATAGACATTTTTAAGAATTGCACTTTATCCATCATACCTCTTGACATTTCATGCCCCCTAGGATGGTGGTCACTCAGGAACTGCTCGTGGACAGAAAGATTTGTCTACTATTGCACTGTGCATGGCCACTGCCTGACAGCATTAGTGGAAACTGCCTTTCCCCAGTGACCTTGCTGCTAAGCTGGAGACTGCCAGTGACTGTCACCTCCAATGACACTGCTCAGAGGGTCCTTGTCAGAACAATTACCACTGATAAGTCACTATATCATCTTGCAGAGCCTTTGGCTCCTGAGGCAGGATACCTGTGATATTTGGGGTAAAAAGTATTGTGCTGAATGGCTAGATTTAGGGGATGTGGCGTGCTTGTGAAATCAGTGAGTCTGCTTCTCTGCAAACCAGAGGAGGAGGTGGTGGGAGCAATGCAGAAGCAGGAAATAAGGATGTCATCTGAAGACTCATTTAAAACTGAAGATGGAGAGACTGGGTCTGAGGATATCTCCTATTAGAGACATCAATACGTAGTGGAGAGTGGGTTTTCCTTTTCTAAAACATTGGTTTGCACTCTCAGATAATTTAGGCTATGATTTAACAAAGAAAAAAATTACTAAAACAGTTTGACAGTAACGAGCAAGTAAGCCAGCCTTTCCTCCCAGGACTTTCAAGTAGCTGCAGGATTGTATCTTCTGCAGAGCCCTTCGTAGATAAGGTGGTTTGGGATGGAGGTGGTGTGGGATGGATGCTCTCCTGGAAGGGTGATAGCAGTGGAAAAATGGAAGAATTTGAAGGAGGAGTTTAAAATGCCATAAAGCTGGTGGACTAAATATTCAGATGTTGCAAACCAGCTTACTCTTGACTGTGGGTGGACTTGCATCACATTATACAGCTAAAAATGTGGTCCACAAAATCAGAAGCTGTCTGACAGAAAGAAGACATCCAGCCTATCTTCTTGCCCCTGGGCAAGTTTTGATTGTCGCTGGACTCCGTTTCTGCTAGTTCTCATTTTTAATTATCTAAATGACATTTTTAACATTGTTTCCTTCAGCAAGATCATTGTGGGCATAAAACCCACATTTCCTCATACATTACTCATCCCTCAGGACTGTAAAGTGCCAAGGTAGAAGAAGCAATTTCTTTTATGATATATGCCCATGTCAGCTCACCTTTAATCCTTGTAATGAGAAACATTTAAACTTCTTAATGATGGCTTGGAAGTTTGAGTGAGTAAGCGAGAAACAAAACCGTTCACTGACTTATGTTTCCAAATAATTGCAATGGTTTATAAAATGAGTCAGCAATTTTCTTGGCTTGCCTAAAATATTTTCGTTTTCATCTCTTTAGCTGTCCTTTTTATCTTATCTGCTTACACAGCTATGATATTGGAGTTAGATAACTCCCCGCCTTTTCATGGCCTAGCATGAGGAAGATAAGAGAAGTGGAAGTGAAAAGTTACTTTGTCAGATAACGTAGTGTCCCTGATGGCACATACCTGTCTACTTACTGAATGTTTCTTCATTTGCCTATGGGACATAAGAATATGCTTTGAGCCAGAGGTCGCATCTAACTGAGCTGTCACAGGGCAAAGTAGGACTCAGCTGTCAATTTTGAAAAGCATGGATCAGGTCTATTGGAGGACTGCTCAAAGAAAACTTCTTATTTTCTGTGGTAAGTGGAAAACTTGAGGTTTAAAGTGTCCATACAAAGGATTTTTTTGTAGCTGAGAATGTAGCAGTTGAACAATTCGCACTGAAGTCATGTATTTCTTTTCTTTATTTTTCCATTGGGATTGAAGTTTTAAATTTTTTCGAGATGGATTTTTCTGGGGCTTGTTAAAAATATTGAATAGCTAAAACGTAGAGTTTTTTCAGTTTTTATGGTTAAAAACTTGTTTTCTTTTTCATGTAAAACATTTCTATCAACATATTTCTACTGGGTTTAAAGAAGGTTAAGAAATACTGCTGCAGGAAAAAGTAGAGAATATTTCACCCAAACAGTTTGTCTTTTCTTTAAAAGTAGCAAAACCCATCTATCTCTCTTGACTTGGCTTTTCAAGCAAGTTTCTGTGAGAGATGTTTAGAGCCGCTCCTCTCTACTTTTCATAAAGGACTTCTCCAGCGCTTGCTCAGATTTGTTGCCTGAGAGTGAAAAGACAACTAGAACTTCTCCTCATCCAACCAAACCACACTGAGAGAGAAAGCAGTGCCTCTCTGCTCTCTTCGTGGTCGCAGGGCAAGGAAACACTTTAGGCCATAGCTCGCAGCAGGTGAGCAGCTGGACGGGGTGCAGGAGGCTGTACCTCCAGGCTGGCCACACGTCTCTTCCCGCTGAAGGACCCCACGGAATGGGTAAGCCTTCGGAACAATTACGAAGAACGGTGATTTATTCTCCACTTTCAAGTGATACTGTGAACCTTTTGAAGAAAAGTGAGGTGGTTATTTTTTTGTTGTTTCTTTTTTCCCCGGGATTCCCCAAGTGGATGGCTGTCAAAGATTTTAATATACTGCAGTCACAGCAGCTAATTCTCAAATCTCTTGCAGAAGGATTTTACAGAGGGAAGCTAGGATGCAAATCCTTTTGAAGGCTTTTTCCATTTTGAAACCTATAAATAGGAAAGTAGGGTAAAATGACTTTGACAAGTTTAGACCTCACCTTCTTTAATTACTCTCTTTGGATCAACAACCTGACTGCAAATGCTTATCTGCTCCAACATTATGCACAGGTTTGGAGTTTATTTTTTAAGAGCAATGCATGACAATTCTGCATAATATTTTTAATACCCCTGGCCTCCAGAGATTTCCATATTCCAGTCGATCTTTAAATTTATAATTGATATAAATGGTGAACAGGGCTGATTGCCTGCATTGTCCTTTCAGTATAAAACATCTGTCAGGTTTTTTTTCAAGAATGGTAAATTTTCTTCCTAATGCTGTTTTTGCATTTCTTCTCCCTTTTTAATGTGAAAATTTAAATTGTGTCTTGCTACTGATTAGCAATAGTAATAGCTAATATAAACAACTGATAAAATAAATTATTAATAAATCAGAAGAATGTCATTTTCATAGATGTTTAAAACAAAGCATGTGTGGTTGCTCGTCTAAAATGCGTAATGTTATATTAATAAATAAATATTGCATGTACACAGTGTGAAGAGGAAGATAGTTTTTATCACTTTTCATGGAGCACACATGAAAAATAACACAAGTATGTTAAGTACTATTCTTGATTATGATACAAGCATCTGCCAAAAGACCAGATTCTTGGATGTGGTAAGGTGCTCTACACTTATCTGTGGTATGAAAGGCTGTAAACCACGTTAATTTAGTATGAAACCACTTTATGCCTCATTTATCATACCGATATCCAGCCTTGATGGATGTAGGAGAAACACTGAGTGCAGGGAGGGAAGGTTTTGAGGAGATGTGTGGAGGTTAGTCTGTGTGACCAGGTCGAATGTGTGAGCCACCACACAACCTTGTGGTGACTAGTTCTTCCTGCAGAGGACTACTTTGGTTCTCCAGTCACGGAGTCCTTCTCTGTCATCTGCCTGGGGATGGTGGGCTCTGAGAGCTACCACAAAGAAGAGAGTGCAGCTGATAGGCAAGAAAAACAGGATCTAGACACAGAGCCATTTGACAGCTCAGTCCAGAGACATATGAATCATCTAAGCTTAGGTGAGTAAGATAGACATCAGAAAAATCAGATACTAAAAGTGCCTATCATGGTCCATTTATTAACAGGAGCTGCAGATTAATAGCTCAGAGAGAGACGTTTCCATTATGGATATTTGTGTTTGCTCAGGAGTCCCACTGTGCTGTGCCGTAACTCACTCCCTCCATCCCTCCATCCCTTCAACCCTCCATCCCTCCATCCCTCCATCCATCCATCCATCCATCCCTCCATCTAAAACACCTCTCAAGAACTGCAGGGCTGGTGGATTGTTCCCTCTGTCCTACGCAGTCAGGGACAAGCTTTGCAGGAGGTTCCTGGTGTTAGTGGTTTACTCTGGTTTTCAGTTACCTGTCAGCAGGTTGTTTTGCCATCTCTCATGCATTGTGATTCCTTTGCTTTTGTAGATGATTCTTTTTAAGAGTCTACCTCTTACACTTGCTACTGCATCTCTGCTGTGTTCCCATCAGATCAAGACGTTGTTATGGGCTAGCTCCTTCTAGAAATAATTTGATCTGACTCAAAATGTTTCCAGTTCACCCATTTACCCCATTCTGCAGTGAGTTACGTCTAAATCTTGGTAAACAGTGGAGAAGGACAACGAGGTAAACGGTAAACAAGTTTGCATAGTAAATTGTGAATCAAAATATGTTCCTGTAATACATGGTCTTTGGCCATGGACATTTTACTGTGAGCACTGAGACTTTACACCTTGACAGCAGAGGTGAGAGAATCTGCAAGTCTAAGTGTGCACTACCAGCTGTAATTCTATGCCATCCCATGTACATTATTGCATGTAGTTAGACAGTTTGACCACCACCGTTACATTATTTTGAATTCTCTGAGTATTGCTCTCACTTAGACCGATCACCCTGAATTTGTTTACAGATATATGAATGCTATTACGATTTGCCTTTGGTTCTTTAGAGGATTCTAGTGCCAGCTACCACAGTCAAAGTCTTAGACAGAGTCCAGGCTCCGTCAGTATGTTTTATTGCTCATGCAGGCTACTAAATGTTGGCTGCCAAACTGTCTTTTAAGCTTCTGATACTATCTCAAATCAGAAGGCAGCTAGCTTGTTTTTAATCAAAATATTTTGAAAGAAACACAGAAATACAATTAGTGTCAGATATTTTCACTGCTTTCTGCTTTTATTTCTTCAAATATGTTGATTTTTGCAGCAAGTATTTTAGTTTATTATTTACAACAGGGCTCTGTACAACAGGAACATGTTCTGGTGATCCATTCTATACTGATTGAGGATCTGGCTCAGCTGCAGTAGCATCACATCATTGGTGCCTTCAGTCTGCTGGCCCCAAAACAACCAGTCAAAAACAATTGGTCCAGATGATTTAGGATGGTTTTGAACCAAGCTACAGCATCCTCTGCTTCTTCACCACTGCCTTTTTATGTTAGAGCCTAATATGTTGAATGAGTGGCAGCCAGCAATCCCTCTTTGGCTCGAGGACCCTGAGCTTTCTCCTCAAGGCAAGCAAGGGTGGAGTAAAGCATGAGGACTGGGGGTCCATCTTGGAGCTTAATCCAGTGTGCCCTGCTGTTGCTTTGTGCATAGCTCCTAGGCAATTAGGAAATTAGGCTGCATGTTGCAGCCTTACTGCTGAAAACAAAAAGTCAACAAAGCAGTATCTGAGCTGATCCCATCCACACACTGAGACATTGTCTACGACTCGTGATTATTTAGTCAAAAAAGCTTGGAAAGATTCAAGTGGAAAGAAGGGATTCATGGTAGTTAACCTCTTTGGAAATAATCAGCTAGGTTTTAGTGTGTGAATATAGGAAAAATCTAGATGTCTGTGATGTCCCTAAAAGGAGGTTCTCAGGACACCCAGTAACTTTATATATGTTCCCATTGTACATTCCTGTGTAGGAACAGCCTCAGCGACTCTGCCTGCAGCAAGCTGTTAGCTCTCACAAAGTGTCCTGGGAGGTGTGTCGAGTTAAGCGCTGAAGTCACCAGTAAAATATCTGCCTTAATTGCTGTATCTCCTGTTTAGTGACCATCAAGATGTTTCATGTGTGCTGAAACAAATCACATGGGGAGAGAGTTAGAGCATAGTTTCATCATACATATGTTATTGTTGTTTTACTGAAACAGGATGGGAGCCCTTAGCTGGAGTCCAGGGAGCTGTGTGGCAGAGACTTGGCGAAGGCAGAAAGGTACTGTTCCTTCCCTGAAGAGCCTGGAATTAAACCAACACTGTTACAACTGAACAACACTCACAGCAAAGCATGGAAATATAAAGCTAAGATCTAAAACAGCATTTGTGTGACAAAGCAAGACTTCTGATCCAAATTAGCATTGTAGATCTGTACCTCCTTGTGCATTAACCAGGCACAGAGTTTCGGGGAGGTCACAAACCTCATAGAAAGGTCCCGAGTTCACAGATGAACCACATATCCAGCATGTCTGTTGTGACGTGCTGGTTGTCACTAGTGAGGATGCACACGTCTATAGGGAAGACAGAGGTGCATGGAAACTCTGGAGGAGGCTCTACCTATTTTTCTCCCTCTTCGCTGCTCAGTCAGTGAGTATGGATGCCTGTGAATGTGTCGTGGAAGTGCAGAGCCTGAAACACTGACATTTAGCCTCTGGCTCCCTTTTTTGGGGTTCTTCTGAGTCCCTTAGAATACATCCTGTGCAGACCACAAGTTAAAAATAAAAGTTCCCTGTGGTCCCCCTACCCCTTCCTCATCGAGTTCTGTGAGACATCTTTGATCTTTTGGGGTGATCTGCAGCTGATGAGAACGTATAAATCCATGGAACAAAGCCCTCCACAGTTCCTGCAACAAAACACTGGATTTCTATAGGGGAAGGCATTTATCGACTAGTAGGAAGATAAAATTTAAATGTAAATTTTATGTAATATAGGAGAAAGGTGTCCACTATGTACAGATATATTGAACAGCTATAATATTTCAATGGTCTTGACATATTCAATGTTGACAAATATTTGACAAGGCCAGCACAGAAAATCCTTTCACAGTGTGGCCTATTCCTCTCTCTAAAGTTTGCTGGTGTTCCTGGGAAAAGCACTAGCTGCTCTCTGCTCTGCTGGGTCGCGTTTGATGCAGATACTGAAAATACAAAATGACTGTTCCTGGTTGACTGAACCAAGGCAGAGTAACTTTCTGTATTTTCTGAGGTAGCTATATGTCTATGCTGCATTAGCTCCTTTTTATTTGACATAGCCAGAAGCTGTGGCTACAATTTTGTTTTCCTAATTGTGCATCCTGCTTTCTCTGATTTTAGTAGCTCTTGATTATGGTGCCCCTGAGTAATCGTTCAAGGTAGATTGTTAATGTAAGCTGCATTGCAAGGTCTGTGTCTATTCAATGTGTTGCTGGCTATAACAGAGGCCCCAGACTAAGGTCAAAATTATTATGTGGAGATTAAACTGTAGAATTTAATTATGTATTCTGTTGCTTCTAGTACATTTATTAATTTAGCAGTACGAACTGACTGGAGCTAAACAAGCAGGGCTGATTAATTTGCAAAGACATCTAGGTAACAGATTGTGATCAAAGTGGAGACCTGATCCTGTTAGATTGAAATGTGTTGTTTTGTGCTACATGAAGGACATAGAGCAGCATGGTTTATCTTTATCAATGCTTTCCTCTGAAGGAAAGGAACAAGCTTGCAGATATAATCAGCGCTGAGGCAATGCCACTCAATAATTACCCACTGTCTCATCATAATCCCGGAACTAAGCCCCTGCCCAATCCATCTGGGACACTTTTCCATCTATTGCACAGCTCAAGAATACGTGTGTAAGCTATTACCTCTGGTCGTGCTATCTGTCCCCTGAGTAAAGATTCATAGCAGTGACCAATTATGTTGCAGGGGGCTTCTCTTTCTTTCTGTCTTTATTTCTCTCTGCAACTGAATCATCCTGTATTTCTTAATTACAGTAATGGCACATTAGTGCACTGCTATTTTGGGGTGCAAAAACCTGCACAACCACAAAAGTGATGTGGCTTGTCTTTTGTGAAGCAAATGTTGAAGTAACAGGGATGTAAGAAAAGCCTGTATTTATGTGATCAGACATCTGAATGTAAATTGAATGCTGCGGGTAGAAGTTGCTGTTCTTGGAAAGAGGAAAAGGACTCAGCTTGCATGGCAACCAAGACTGTGGAAGATCACAGCCTGAAACTCTGTCTTCTGAAAACGATAGCAGTGGAACCAGTGACCAAAGCATGGGTTTGAAATGGCATTATCTCATAAAGGATGGAGACTAGGCCAACTTCCCATTCTCACAGGCACAGGATGCAAAACTGAGATCAGCAGTGTGCCAGCAGCTACTCTGGTCTACACACCATGCCCCCATTGCCAAGAACAAAGACATATCTTCAGCCCATGACCCAGTGGTCCTAAAGTTCAAGTTGGTATATAGAAAGGGGAGCAGAAGAGCTTCATGGAGTTCTTTGCCTTAGACTAAGGAGGAGCAACAGGGACAGCTGCAGAGTCTTGAAAGTAAGGACACTCATCAGGAGGTGAAGTTAAGAGGGGGGCCAGCAAAACCACCACCATGGACTTTCGGTGGGCAGACTTTGGCCTGTTCAGGACGCCAGTTGAGAGGGTCCCTTGGAAGAGAGTGCTGAAGGGCAAAGGGGTCCAGGCAGGCTGGACATTCTTCAAGGAGGAAGTCTTAAAGGCGCAGGAGCAGGCCGCAAGACGAACCAGCGGGGAAGACGACTGGTCTGGCTGAACACGGAGTTCTTGCTGGGACTCAGGGAACAAAGGAGGGTCTACCACCTATGGAAGAAAGGGCAGGCAACTCAAGAGGAGTACAGGGGTCATGCAGAGAGGAAATTAGAAAGTCAGAAGCCCAGCTAGAACTCAGGCTGGACACTATTGTAAGGGACAACAAAAAATGTTTTTACAGATATATCAACAACAAAAAGAGGACTAAGTAGAGTCTCCATCCTTTGTTGGATGCGAGGGGGAATATTGTTAACAATGATGAGGAAAAGACTGAGATACTTAATGCCTTCGTTGCCTCAGTCTTTAATAGTCAGACTGGTTATACCCAGGGTAGTCAGACCCCAGTGCTGGAAGATAGGGAAGGACTGCGGAACAAACCTCCTATAATCCAGGAGGAAGCAGCTGATGACCTGCTATGCCACCTGGACACTTATAAGTCTATGGAGCCAGATGAGATACACCCAAGAGTGCTGAGGGAACTGGCGGAGGAGCTGGCCAAGCCACCCTCCATCATCTATCAGCAGTCCTGGCTAACAGGGGAGGTCCCAGACGACTGGAGGATCGCCAGTGTAACACCCATCTACAAGAAGGGCCAGAAGGAATATCATGGGAACTACAGGCCTGTCAGCCTGACCTCGGTGCCGGGCAAGATTATGGAGCAATTCATCCTGAGTGCGCTTACCGGGCATGTGAAGGACAACCAGCGGATCAGGCCCAGCCAGTATGGGTTCATGAAAAGCAGGTCTGACTTGACCAACCAGATCTCCTTCTACGACCAGGTGACCCATGAAGTGGATGAAGGAAAGGCTGTGGATGTTATCTACCTAGACTTTAGCAAGGCCTTTGACACTGTTCCCCACAGTATCCTCCCGGAGAAACTAGCTGCCCATGGTTTGGATGGGTGTACTCTTCGCTAGAAAAAGAACTGGCTGAATGGCCGAGCACAGAGAGTGGTGGTGAAAGGAGTTAAATCCAGCTGGCGGCCGGTCACAAGCGGTGTCCCCCAGGTCTCAGTTTTGGGTCCAGTTTTGTTTAACATCTTTGTCAACAATCTGGATGAGGGGACTGAGTGCTCCCTCAGTAAGTTTGCAGATGACACCAAGCTGGGCGGGAGTGTCGATCTGCTCGAGGGTAGGAAGGCTCTGGATTGCTGGGTTGAGGCCAACTCTATGAAATTCAACAAGTCCAAATGCCGGGTCCCGCACTTCGGTCACAACAACCCCATGCAACACTACAGGCTTGGGGAGGAGTGGCTGGAGAGCTGCCCGGCGGAAAAGGAATGTGGGGTACTGGTCGACAGCCAGCTGAACATGAGCCAGCAGTGTGCCCAGGTGGCCAAGAAGGCCAACGGCATCCTGGCTTGTATCAGGAATGGTGTGGCCAGCAGGAGTAGGGAGGGGATCATGCCCTGGTACTCAGCACTGGTGAGGCCACACCTTGAGTACTGTGTTCAGTGTTGGGCCCCCCTCTACAAGAAAGACATTGAGGATCGTGTCCAGAGAAGGGCAGCGAGGCTGGTGAGGGGTCTGGAGAACAAGTCTTACGAGGAGCAGCTGAAGGAAGTGGGGCTGTTTAGTCTGGAGAAGAGGAGGCTGAGGGGAGATCTTACTGCTCTCTCCAACGACCTGAAAGGAGATTGGAGTGAGGTGGGTGTTGGTCACTTCTTCCAGGTAACTAGTGATAGGACGAAAGGTAATGGCCTCAAGTTGTGTCAGGAGAGGTTTAGATTAGATATTAGGAAGAATCTCTTTACGGAAAGAGTGGTCAGGCCTTGGAACAGGCTGCCCAGGGAGGTGGTTGAGTCCCCAACCCTGGAGGTGTTTAAAAAACGTGTAGATGTAGCAGTTCAGGATGTGGTTTAGTAGGAATGGTGGTGTTGGGTGGATGGTTGGACTTGAGGTCTTAGAGATCTTTCCCAACCTATGGTTCTATGATTCTATAATTCTATGATTCTATGATTACATAGAAAGCCTGAGAAAATGTCCCATCTAACAGAGCAGGTCAGTGATAAAACCAGGGAGGTAATTCTAGCCTCCCGACTGGGAGTTATCCTCTAAATTCTTGGAATTTAATAACACAGGCATTTATACGCTAGGGATGCAGTGAGTTTAGCAGAGGAATCATACTCACATAAGTGAGACTCTTTCTAGATGTGCCAGTTTACAGACAGAGCAGAGTTAAGTGTGAAGGCGTACTGGAATGAGCTCTGAAGAGCAGAAACGAGTGGGGTGTTTTTCCCAAAGACCAAGAGACAAATCCATATTGTGGTGCTCTAACAGGTGGCCTTTCTTTCAAGGAGAAAGCTGAACGAGGCTGCTGGATGCTGAGAAATACTGAAGATCAGGTAATTTATTTCTGTGTGTCGTTTGAGGATTAATCCCCTAACTATAAATTCCTTCGGAGTTATTTCCACTTCATTCTGAAAATCTTGTCTATGGATGAAAGCAAGCCTTTAATTTTTTTTCTCAGCAGAGCTACTCACAACAAGGATTCTTTTGTCTTGATACCTCTTTCTGGATACAACTATACATGCTGCAGAACAAACATGCAGCATTTCCAAAGGACTTCTCTTCTGGAGAAAGAGATCTTTAGAAATCTTCAGTTTTATTAATTACTTCTAGAATGAGTCACTGATAGAAATGTGTGTCTGGGGTGGGTAATTTTTTATTTTCTGATTAATAACCCTGAAAATGACTGGCATGGTCAGCACTAGCCATGGTCATGGAGAGTGGCTAGACCTGGTCCAGATGGTACCATGTTGGCTAACTTCCTGTCAATACTCTTAACAGCTTACAGATAGATTTATCAGGAACCTGCAGTAACTCAGTCTAGACAAAAGAGTCTATCAGGCATCTAGAGTAGCAGAAGGAAGACAGAGGATATTCCAAATTTTCATGTATCAGTTTGGCTGCCCATTTAGTATCTGGTATGAGCTGTATCCCATGAGACAGAAATTGCTTATTACTAGACTATGCTGAATGATACCCTCTGGGTAAAGACTACATTTCTCCCTGTTTTCCAGCCAAAATTGCTGAGGTTGATTCCTGCAGAGATGAAACTGCAGTGCTCAAGCTTTCCTTCTCTCCCCATCACTGGCCCCAGTCCCAAATTTGTCCTCATTGAGGAAAAAAAGTCCCCACACAGGCCAGGCTAAAAGTTGTCTTTGATCAGAAAACAACCTTCTTTGGACTTCCACCTATTTTAGTTGCCCTGAATTCTTACTCTTTGTAGGATGCGTGCTCATGGGGTTCAAAGTAGGCCACATCTGGTTTCTGTGTGCGTGGGGATCCTCTCTGTCTGCAGGAATGTGAAGAGCCCAGTAGGTCGCTGGGGACTGGAGGCTTGTTTCTGATCTGGCTTTTGGTTTTGATATTCACAATACACCTGATGTCCAAACACCTCAGTGACTGCCATTGTCCACCACATGGCCAATGTCAAACAGCAGTCTGCTTGGAAAGAAGTCTGACGATGGTGCTATCCCCTACTAGAGATTATTTTTTGAAGTCTCTGTTCAGTAGTCTTTTCGCAGACTGATCAGAAAGCACTGTGTTGTGTTGGCTGCCTTAGGTGAAATATTCTGCATGAATCCTGTAGTCGTGGTGCTTTCAATATGCTGATGTCTTTGTCTAGGACTATTGAATCTTCTCACTCTCATTCCGACAAACAGCTCTGGCTTTCCTGTTTTACTCACTGAAATACAGTGTAATAAAGTATGTACTACTGCCACATAGCTTCAGATTTATTTCTTTTAAACCTCCCAGTTCATGCCAACGTCTCTCATAGCAGCTATTGCTCTTCAGGATGGAATCAAGGACGACTCCTCTTATCATTGGTAGTGATGTACATTCTATTGGGTCTAATGGGACGATCAGCAGAAGAAGACACAGCCTAGGATCAGTTTGGATAGCAGAACAGGGCCCTTATTCCAGAGTATGCCTGTGCCTCTGCCATTTGATAGAGCTGGGCTGAGAGTTCCATTTTTTAATTTTATTTTATTATTAGGCTTCATGGTTGAAGGATATTCATAAATGGTTTATGATAATTTATCAGCCCACTTGGGTGAATATTGAATTTTGTATTTTACATGGCATGCCAATTTCCCATCTGTTGTATTTGAATAATATACAGAACAGACACTATCAGTCAAGTAATCCCTTTACTACCAAATCAATATACAGTACATATGGTGCAGTTTGGCCCACAGATATTTATTGCAGGTCTCTTTGGATAATTATCTTCTAACTCCCCCTGTGTCCTGGTTCTGTAAGCCCTGATCCTGCAAATGCAAATGTACATGACTAGCTTCACACGTGTGAGTGGTTCAGTCATGTTTACCGAAGGCTTCTTTGTAAAATCTTCAAAATCTTCTGTTCATGGCATGTTTCACTTTTTGCAGAAGAATACTTGTAATATGGTGGCTGCTTATTGCATATGAAGCTGGTATTTTCTGTCTTTTGCCAGTATTTTCTGTTCACCTGTAGGTTTGCGTGATGCCTTCCACTGGAAGAACAGTTTTAGGAACATCACTTTAATGAAGGCAGAGGCTATTGTTTTAAAGAGAAGACAGTCATATAACTTGGCAAAAAAAAAAAGAATAAACTCACCAAATTTTCTGCAGAGAGACATTTTGACCCTTTTTGGTGAAGGGATTTTTTTTAAAAGGTTGGTTATCTGTGATCATCGTAAAAGAAACTTCCACTTCTGCAAATGTAAGTTGAGACTGAATTCTGACAAGATGCCTCTAGAAAGTGCTCAGCTACAATACTGATATGTGAAGGTGCTTTTAGACCCATGGTGACATTAGAGTTCCTTCACCGGGTCAGTTTGGTGCCCCAGAAACATTGTTTCAGGGCTGCGTTTCCCAGGAAGCAAATGCAGAGTATTTTAGGGTGTGATTGAAGGGCTGGCAATATTTAGGAGATTTAAATTATTTTCTGTTTCCTTTGGTACAAGAAAGCTCTCTCTACATGGCTGCACCACATGGAACTGAGATTTAAAGAACAAACAACTCAACCTGGACTCCTTCCTGCCCGAGGGGATTCTGTGGGAGGTAGAAGTCACAGAGTCTTTCCCTGATTTACCAGTGCTTGAGGCTACTCAGCAGTGTAAGGAGGATTGATTTTATTTGCCCCCCTCCTTAGGGCATCAATACACAATTTTAGAAAAACAGCATAGCAGGATCTGGGTGGGAGCTTGGAAAGAGGCAGGTGAGACCTCGCAAGGCTTGAAGGGACAGTGGGTAGGGCTGGGAGTGGGAGATCGGTTTGAAATTCATGGTTTCATTAAAAATAATTTAGTTTACCAGTAATATTAGTGCTGGCTAAAGCGGTATTGTCCAGCCCTTTCTTGTTTTCATCCCAGCTGACTGTCTGTGTGCTGCTCTCCAAGGCAAAATCAGCAGGTTTCTGAAGCTGTAGGAACCTTTGCAGGGATGTGAAGAAGGATAAAATGTTAGAACTTCAGTGGTGTTTGGGCAGGGCTGAGGGTGACTGCTGCTTGCAAGGTCCTGGGCTGAGAGATCCTTGGGGTGGTGGATTCAGAAAGACGTTCTTCCATCTTTTCTCTCTCGTATTATCCTTGCTTTTTTGAGATGAGACGACGCAGAGGCTCTACCATTAGATCGTTCAGTATTTATAAGAGCTCCCGCACTAACCAGAACTTTAAAGGTTGGCTGAGACTTGGGGACAGCTGGCTGTAGAGCTTGAGAACAGAATCAAACCTCCCTAGTGCTGGAGGTTTGAAAGAAACTGGTTCTCCCATCCCATTGCTAGAGGTGGGCTCAGCAGAGATATCAAGTAGGATAGACACCAGTGGGAATTGCTAGTGGGTTGTTTTGGGGAGTGGAGCTGTAAAAAAAAAAAATCTTACCCCATCTTCCATATCCCCCAACCGGGGCAAGCCTCGCTGACACAGGGCACAAGGGTGGGACTATATTTGAAAAGTGTGGTGGTAGAATGAAGGAAAGCCGTGGAGACAAAGCATGACCTTTAGATCCTGGTAGCTCACCATAACTGCTGCAGCTGGCTTGTTTTCTGCATTAGAGAAGGCTCCCAGGCACCGCGTAGGAACTGAACCTATGCTATCAACATCTAGGGAAAATATTCCCTTTGACATCAGCAGCATTTCATTAAATGCTCCTAGTACGTTGCCACGTTTCGAAAATGAGATACAAATAAATACTAATGAATCAGTCTGACAGCTCTCAGATGTGTAACAGGGCAAAGGTGCCCTAGCTCCAGGTAAGCAGAGATGAGTAATTAATGGAAATAATTATTATGTGTTTGTTTAATTGAAAATTCCCTGAGGGAAAATGAGATAATTTTAAGTAAATGCTTTCACCAGTGCGTTAAAAATACATTTGTGATTAAGTCTAGATTCTTGGAGGCAGATGGGCTGGCCTGCAATGGAACAAAGAGCTTCTGCAGCGACCCACTGCAGCAGTGCATGGGATGGGGTTTTGTCATAAGGGGGAAAAGATAAAACTAAGGGACTGTTTTTTTTTAAAGCCTGAGCAGAAGCCTGCAGAGTTTCTTCATGGTTGTTGGTAGAAATGGCTAGTTGAATCTTCTTATCTTTTGCACAGAGCAGGAGAAAGTGTTTTGGACTTCCTGGGAGAATATATATATATTCAAAATCTATATACATTGAAGTAGGGGTGGCTATGAAAGCAGAATATGCTCATTTTCTCTCCATAGCTATATCAAGTTACATCTACCTATGAATAGGATTTTCTCAATGTTTTCTTGACTATGACAGATTCAAAAAAAGGATTACAAAAAGTCCTTTTGCAAATCTCACATTTGAGATTTGCTGATTATCTTCAAAGTTAAGTCACAAACAAGTCAGTTTTGGCTGCTGGTTAGTGGGAAACTGGTTGTAAATGTATCTAAACATTATGTTCAGTATTTTCTCATCCTAATCAGTTCTGTTAAGGTTGTAGGGTATGAGAATCCCTAGAATTTAAATATCTAACTCTCTGATCTGTGCCCTTAAATCCTGAAGTTCAAAGACCTAAAAATGCTACTGGCTCACAACCAATGCTGACTACATGCTAAGGATGTGAAGTTATGCCTGAAACTGAAACCTGTTCTCTTCATTCTCCTGGGCCTGGGTGGAATGCATACTAATATTTTTAGTATGTTACCAAGCAATTATTACGATAGGTCTTGAGATAAAGCAGGCATGGTGGATGCTAAACAAGCATTTCATTCCTTAATGGGCCATTTCTTTATTACCCTGCAGTTATGCCATATGCGCCCAGGTCTGGAAGTTTTTATTTGTAAGTAGTTTCTTTGTCTTTAAAAAGTGACTTGCATGGTAACACTTCAATTCAGATATTACTGCAGGCATTTCTAAATGATTTCCCCCCCCTGCACACTCACATGTTCTTCAGTCTTCTGTATTACATCCCCTCTCCTTGGTTGATGGCATGAAAAAACAGTGAGATTTTTCACTATGCAGATGTCTTCTTAGCAGCTCTGAATCTGTGATTGAGCTGAATTATGTTTCTTTCTATGTTTTAATGCTTTTCCATTCACACCTGTGGTATAGTATTTTATGTGATCCTAGGCATTTAAATCCAATCAAGCTGCAACTCTGCAAGTACCCTTGGACAAGACAGGTTGCCAAGTGGCCAGCCCTCATCTCAACCCTCTGCCCAGCAAAGCTGTTTTTTCAGTGACATGAGCTGTGACTCTCTGGTGGCAGGAGTGATCTGGCAGGACAGGGCTCAGGTAGGAGCTGTTATACAATTGTGGTATCTACGAGCAAGTGCATGGGGGGGCTGCAGGAAGGAACACAAGAGTTTTAAGGGGGGGAGGGTATTCCTGAGATAGCAAAAGGGAAAAAGGAGGGCAGCCCAGGCACCAATTCTTGCAGCAGTCCACTACCTAACTCTGACAGTCCCTTAGAGTAGGTCTTTTTTTTAAGTATATATGTATCTTTTTTCCGCTTTCTTGCAAGGCTTTTCACGAAAGCCTGTTCACAACATGTCAAATTTTTTAAAGGTTCTCTTTCCATTTGAAAATAACCTTCAGCACTGGAGGAAAACGTGAACGACTGGAACATGTCAGCCTGCGTATCATGGGCTGATAGACCCTCTCCTCCCTCTGCTGGCCCTCACAATCCATGCACAACAAATTCTCATTCCAAAAAAATGCTATTTTTTCCCTTTTATTGAAAGAAAAATTTCTGCTGTGGAATAATTTTAGGAAAGTTTGGGCAGACAAAAAATATTGAAAACAGAAAATTTTGACAAGCTCCAATCCTTGGTTATTTTTTTATAAAACCTACCAAAATCTCTTCACTAATTAACCAAGTTTCATGGAGATTTTTATCTTGGTGTCAGTGCATATGCAGACATCTGGAGCGGAACTCCAGGGGCCTCAACTCAACCTCTCCGTTCTGTCAGAAGCTAGATCAGAACCTCCTCCGTTTCCAGCTTGTCCCGTCCCACCAGACTTGCTCTTGCAATTTATATGCCTCAAAAGATGTGTGAAATCCCTGAAAAGGGGCGGTGAAGCTCTCCGTGCCATAGACTCACCCGCTGGCAGTGCCCAGCTCTGTGCCCCAGTTACCCCTGCCTGGCTGTGCCATTTCCCGCCTCTTCCAAAGTCTGGCGGAGACAGAGCTGTGGATCGAAGCCATTTGGCTGAAGGTCAGTCCAGATAAGGCAGAAGCCGTGCTGCTTGGCAGAGGGAAGCAGTCTTGAAGAATTGGAAGACAGTGCCTGCTCCATCTATTAAAAGACCTCTGTCCTTTTCTCTCCAAGTTGTTTGTGAATGGATGTAGCCCCAGTCCTGAACTCCCCAACAGCAGTGATATCTGGAAATGCTCTCTTTCATTTTGGTCCACCCAAGAGATCACCTCTTTTCTCCGGGACCTCCGCGTGGTTATCTTTGTCTCTGCCATTTCAAGGCTAATCTAAGGATGCAGGCCCTACCTTGGGCTACCCTGGAAGGCTGCTTGTAAGCGTCATCTAGCGCAGAGCACAGCTGCCCATCTTCTGAGCAAGGCAAACTGGCAGGAGCATATCACACCTGTGCTCCATGCTCTGAACTAGCTGCCAAGTCACTCTTGGGTAGCATCCAAGACTGGTTAAATATCGATAAAGCCGGAAATTAACTAAGCTCTGACTAGATCCAAGTCTGCTTTTCTGCCTTGCCCAGTCACAACACCTGAAATACCATCTGAGCCCAGATCTATATCCTCACGGCTGACGCCCTGCTTGGTTAAGGATTTCCGTTGGCAGCCCGTTGGTTTGTGGGCCCTGAACCCAAAGCCTGGGAAATCAAGGGTAGTTTGCCCATAAGCAAAGTGGGGAGCGTTAGCTACAGGGAAATTATGTCCAGAGTGGAGGAAGCAGGAGCAGAAAAGCAAAGAGGATGAATCACAGAATCACAGAATCACAGAATGTTCATTCAGGGTTGGCAGGGACCTCTGTGGGTCACCCAGTCCAATCCCCTGCTGAAGCAGGGTCACCCAGAGCAGGCTGCACAGGACCACCTCCAGGCAGGTCTTGAATATCTCCAGAGAAGGAGACTCCACAGCCTCCCTGGGCAGCCTGGGCCAGGGCTCCGGCACCCTCAGAGGGAAGAAGTTCTTCCTCATCTTCAGCTGGAACTTCCTCTGCTTCAG
>Ga0065711_1028109_pt1 | contig 43582 bp, 26 predicted proteins | sample Hoacrofraction12_FD_59098 | JGI IMG/M metagenome (GOLD analysis project Ga0065711, IMG submission 59098) | Hoatzin crop microbial communities from Cojedes, Venezuela - Epithelial fraction 12 v2 (version 2) | ecosystem: Host-associated > Birds > Digestive system > Esophagus > Crop | place... | reverse complement strand
GGCCCCTGTCACCGCGGAGGGGTGCGGGCAGCGGGGCCGGAGCCGGGCCTTCCCGGGGGCCGCAGCCTGGAGCTCGGCCCGGGGCTGCCACAGCACCAGCGCGCTGGTGGCCGGCGGCGGGTGGGCCGGCTGCCGTGAGCTGCTTTGGCGGGCGCTGAAAGGGCCGCAGAGCCGCCGGCCCTCGGAGTCCCCAGCCGACGTGCTTCCCGCCAAGACATGCGTTAATGAGACTTTATTTGTTTGGTGTTACATTGAGAGCCGCGTTCCCGTTCTGACTCCTTACACAATAGTTCTTAGGCCAACAGCCGTGTACCAGTGTAAATATTACAACATCTTTTGGCCAGATTCAGTAAGAAATGCCTCCTGTAACCACGCCTGGCTGTTCCTTGGTTCTTGAGAAAAAAAAATATCGGTGACTGTGTGTCATGGAATGGTTGTTTTGTTTTTCTACAGTCCACTTTCATGGCAAGCCAAACATGTGTTTCCAGAGGCAGGATTTGTGATCTTCAAACCCGTGTGACATGAAAGGCTGTGGGCATTGTTTTCTTCACTGAACCAGTCGGTGATACACCATGAAACACTCCCCACGGCACTGCAAACCAGTCGGTGATACACCATGAAACACTCCCCACCGCACTGCACATAGGTGCCTGGCACTAGGAGGAGGGGGACGGTTTGGCACTGTTGCCTGGGAAGCGCTGGTTTAGCTCCTGAAGCCCTGTTACCACACCGCAAGGTCTGGTCTATCCCCACTGCTCGCTCAGCTTCACCTTCTTAACGGGGCTCTTCCCAGCCTGGCCCCAGGACACGGCCCCACCAGGCTGCCTGCTCTGAACTCGCTCCTGGAGTCTGGTGATCCACAAAACAGCATTATTAAGATTTACCTCTTAAATATCAGCCAAAAAATGACTGCCTCATGGTTGCTCTGCGGGCTGATCTTAATTTTTTTCCACACCTTCGTCAGGCTACTTGCTATCCGCGCTGCTTAGGGCGAGCTCCCTCAGTCACCAGTTTTCCTTTTTAGCTAGCTGGAGTTATCCAAAATGAGGCAAGGAAGTGAGCTTTAAGAAACTTAAGAAATGCACCTGAATTTAAGAGGTTTTAAATCGCCAACAGTCCGGCACTCCAGGCTTGTTCTTCTTACTTTTAGCACCATGGGCAAACCCTCTGGTGCCTTTAAAGGGAGTCAAGGGAGAAAAGATTCAACGCAGTTGGTTAAACTTGGTGATGTCACTCCCAGCCAAAGAGTTTTTCAAAATTACACACTAAACAAGTAGCAGTAACAGACCGGGAGCCTGGTCCACATGGCCTAGACCGTAAGTGCTGTCACCAGTGCTTGGAGAGAAGTTAACATCTTAGTCTATGTCATTATGGATAACTCTCTGAGAGCTCAATAAGAAAGTGTGATTTTATCCTTAGTTTTCTTCACTCGGAACAGATCTATCTCAGAATTCTATAAAAGCCTTGGAGCTAAACCCTGTGTTAAATGTGGCACCTCCAGAAATTATATTCAAATGTTCCTTTAGTTTGTCTTTCTTACGTGGGGGGAGAGAGAGAAATTCATGGCTTATTGTTCCGTTCTCGTTAATCACTTATACTCATTATTATTAATATTTAAATATATTGTTTTTCCATAGTTTTTTTTAAGACATAGGGAGGGTTATGAAGTTGTGTAAGCCTTGATTCTTTATTGTTGTTTCTGGTCTCATAAGACTGTTAAAAAGCATATTTTAAAAAAAGCTGCTGGGGTAAAGTATTCCTGCGCATTCTCTTTTGTGTCCTCCTTCCTCAGCAGACATGCCCAGAAAGGCAGTTCCAGGAAAGCAAAAGGAGGGTACTTTTCTGTGAATATAGCGAGACTGCTGTAGTTAATACAGCACCAAGTAAGTGATAGGTTAAGAAACAATCCATTAAAATCTTAATTTAAGTCTTCCTGAGGTTGTGAAGGGTTAGTATATGCCACACAAGGTGGTTTTCTGCTGTTTCTAAGCAGGACAAGGGAAAATATCAAGTTTGCAGTTCCTGACAGTTTTAAAACCCAAGTGAAATAGAATCCTCCATGTTATTCTTACAGCTCGTCAATGTTAAGATAAAAAAATTCCTTTTAAAAAAAATAGTTTATTTGACTCTTTGGTATTGTGATCTGTGAAATGAAGACAATGCTGGATTATGGACAGCTTATTTACTTGACTTTTGAAATATTCTGTACAGACATAAATAGATTTCAAAGCGGAACAACACTGAAACTGCCTGAAATGCAGGATTTAGGGTTAATAATACTTTTTCTTCTTTTTCTTTTTTTTTTTAATTTGTTTGTGTTTGGTCAGGACCTACATCATTTTTTTCAAGACCTTCTCATGACCCAGAAATCCTCAAACACTGTTTCTAAAGGAAACATGCATGGTGTTTCTGAAATATATAATTTCCTGAGATTTTCTTATTAGTTTCACCTCTGCTAGCCTCCACTTCCAGAAACTCAAAGTTCCTAGCAGTGTCATCTGACATGCCTGAAACCCTGCTACGATGAGTCAGCCCAGGGATCGCAGAGCCCAGAAACCCAGGTTCCCTGGCAGCCTGACTAGGGAACCAAATCAAGGCTGGTGGAACTATGTCCAGCTGGTATTTTCATCCATAAACTGAGTGCTGAATAAGGCAAACAATAGTTATCTAATAAAGACCTTAAGCCCCAGTCCATCTTGAAAAGATAATGATTTGGATTTGTTTTGCTTTTTTATTAAGAAAACAGTGATAGGTTTGGCCTGTTACTTCATTAGAAGTTGGACTGGACCTTTAGAGTTTATAATCTTTGATTTTATACGAAATTTTAGACACAACAAGAAAAAGAAACACAGGTTTTGGAGCTTGCTTGTATTTCCAGTTCATGGAAATCCCTACTTAGTAACATACTGCTGCAAAAAACATATTTTGTGGGCTACAATAGTGCAAACCTAATTTTAACTTCAAAACCAGACAGTAGGGAAAAGTGCTTTCGTACTCCTTCAAATACAAAGTCATTAATCAGAGTTCAGTACTGGCTATGGACTGAGTACCTGACCGATGTCACCCAAGACTGTCTCTCTAAGCACTCTGTACTGCACTAATTGATCTCTTAATTGGCTCAATCAACACGAGCAGTCTCCATCACACAACAAGCACTAATTGCTACAAGCTCGCTTCTGAAATGTTAAGTACTCTGAAGACAAGGCGTATGCATGTGCTGGAACTGACTGCACAGCGGTGGCGTGGGGCTGAGCGAGCGTTCTTCTGTGGGGACCCCCACGGCTGGAGCGTGTGGGTGCTCCACCGGGCTGGCAGGGACCCCGCTGCTCCCTACAGGCAGCAGTGCGCTTCCCACCCTAGCATATACATACACGTGTTTAAAAGTAGAAGTGAAGGGTCTTGTCCGAAGGCCAGAACTTGTTTGTAATGGATACCAGCAATCATTTCGACCCACTTTCAAAGATAAAATTACAAACACAGAGGAAAACGTCTTCTCTGAGATCTGTAACTGTAAAGATAACCCAACCAAATGGATGTTTGCTTTGTGCAGGGCCCAGTTTAGAATATAACGAGCCAAAAAGCTACTTTGCAATCACTTAGTCTACATAATGTACCTGGAGACTGGATAATGATTTAAGTGAGGGCAGTGTTATGTTATCTCTGCTCTGACAGATCTGAATATTAACAGGGAGGAATCTGTTACTCCCCTCGGGGCAAAATTCATTACCTCGGTAGGTGGATCAGTGGCAAGGTGCCTGACAAAGTGCCTCCAAGGGCTTGTCTACACAAGACAGTTGCACCCATTTAACTCAAGGTAGGATTTTAAACCAACTGAGTTAAACCCATGCAGAGGCCTACAAACACAATCCTTCTTGAAGTTAGCATAAGTTAACAAGTTAGGGAGCCAAATTCTAGGAAAATGGGGGGAAAAAAGGATCTAAAGCCAACATAGGTTTTAATACAACGTATGGTCCAGTCTCCTTACCAAGGCCTAGGCGGTGCCACGCTGCTTTCAGTTGGGTCGTGAGGATGACAGAGACTCTTGTCGTCTCTTCATCCACCAGCTATGACAAATTTCTCTCCATATCACTGGTAGAGTGGTAGAGGTACTCCAAAGAAAGCAATGGTAAGCAGAGGCAGGTCAAATTTAACCAAAAGCCAGCCAGAGATGAAAACGAAGTTTCATGGGATGCAGAATCCTCCATGGAGAGGTACTGCTAGCTCTGATGACATTTTCAGAGGGAAAGGTGAAAAAGAGGAGCAGAAAGAGTAGCGGTCTCTTTTAGCCTAAAGACTTGTCACTGTATTGGGGTAAAGGCATTTAAGACCTAACCTTGTTGCTTTCCAAGTTACCTGTGGTTAAAAATCATTCTGACTCAAACACAGAGACTTCCATTTTGCAGAACTACATGGACTAATAAGTAGGTATGCACAGTGGAAAGTCTAAAGCCTTGGCCCAGAAGGGATATTTTGACACATTCTGTTGTTATAAACATGTTCCAAAAATTTTATTTTCATTCCAAAATACATGTTGAGATCTTGAAAACTGCCACAAAACAGAATTATACCCTGAGGTCAGAATAAGTTTGGTCTGCAGTGCATATTACAGCTGGACAAAGATTTTAGTCAGAGAAAATACTGTGATTTTCTACAAGTTTCGTGGATAAGGTTTTCCTAAATTTAACAGACCACAGTCAGCATTAAATTGGTAATTTGGTACGTCAGTTTCTGGAAATCCAGCTTGCAGCATTAGGTCACTGTCTCAGTGTGTTAGAATGAGGACTTCGCACTAATCAAGACTAATGAGAACTGAAGGAAACGGAAAAGGTTGAAAGTTGTATACAACCTAGTGGAAAGAGAAAACTGAGTCAAACATGCAACAGTAAGACACTTTTAATGTGCTTTTTATAGCAGCCACTAAAATTACTAGAAGTTGTATCAGAGTGGAGAAAAATGCAGAAGAATCCGGCACTGTGTCTGTGTTGGCATAGTACTCACACTAACCATTTCCAACCCCTGTGGCTACTGATAAAACACCTGTACCAACCCTTGCTGTGCTGGTAGAGCAATCTCTAAGGGTTATGAGCTTGCTCCTCAGTACCTACCTGCATGTTTCAGACCCTTTCTTATTAGTGGGGCCACTGAAGAACTCCGTTATTTTTCTCTTGACCCCAATACCATTTCTCAGCCTTGTCCAGTCAGCTTCTATGGGTCTGGACACATGAGCCAAGGTATTTACCAAAACATCCTTCATGCCATAGATTTTCTGTACCTGTGAATACGTTGTGATCTAGTTGCAGTGGAAATATTCTTATAACAAAAGGCAAGCATGATAATCCAAAACAGAAAACACAATTACAGATGTTTATGAAAGATACAAGCGATGAAATGAAAGAAAAATCAGAAAAATCACTGTTGATCTATTTATGCTAAGGTTAAATCAGAAAGGTCTCTCTCCTTTTTTCTAACCAATTTTCTGCTCCTGTCCTCATGCCCATTTGTCATGGACTTGATCTTTCTGTATATCTTGTTACATCCTCTAGCAAAAAAAGAAAAGCCACACCAAAAATTCATTAGTAATACTGCTGAAATGATGGGGTTTGGATTAGAAACTGAATGTTCTAACCAAGAAGAAGAAAACGTATGATTTTTGTGATGTACTCGCTTTACTGACAGGTAGGACACTGGTTCTGGATGTCAACAAACAGTGTTCCCATCCCATGTATGTCACCAAGTTTCTAACTTCTTTTTTGTGTCAGGTCCAGACAGTTTGTTCAGTACATAGAACATGATGGAAAATCTGGTAGAGGGAGTGTGGAATTATCTTTTTCAGCCACACAGAAAGAGTGGGGGTTTTGAGAAAAACTAACACAAATGGAGAAGAAACCAGCAGACAACCAGAAAGTTTTCAGCTGGGACTACAAATGTTTCCAGGCATGTTTGATTCTTCAGATCGTGTGAGCTTTAAGCATGTTACCTAGAAAAGCTAGGAGTGTGGAAACCTGTTCCACGACATTTTGCTTTGATGGACCACATTGCATTAGTTGGAAACAACATTCAAAATTACCTGTTTCAGACTGCTTTCTATTCTACCACGTTCACATTTCCAGCATAGACAGCACATGTGTTCAAGCAGTACAAGCTCAGGGATGTATCTGGAATAGGGAGCGCTCATGAAGGAGGAATACTAGAATTTTGTACCATCCATTTCCTCCACACAGTCTTCTGGAAGAGTCGTATTTTACTATTCCAAACAGCTAGATGTCCTTTCTTTTGTTTTTTAACAAAAATTTCTCAAGAGCAAAGGTACATTAATACTTTAGATAAGGCATACTCTAGATAAATACCAGACTCTCCATACTACTTGTTAATTACCGTTTCAGCTTCATCCAGCATTGAAAAATCCCCATCCATCTGTCAGATGTGACAAATTCTGCTAGATCAAGTGGCATTTGTTGTCCTGCTAAATTTCTCCCTATCTCTGCTTCCGAATTTTGCATTAGCACTATTGATTTTAGGCCTGATCCTTTTAATATCCCAGTCTTAGGGCCAGGTTTTACATGCCTTTCCTACGATGGGGGCAAGGCATCTCAGCTCTACTGTGAGGCTGCATTAGCACTGTTCTGGTGCAGTGGGTGGGCACACTGGGAAGGACAGAGACTTGAATGTATGTAAAGATACAGAAGTTGAGGAAATTCTCTCTAAAATGAGGAGATAGCATCATCAGAGGATGATGAAGACCTACACTTAGTCCAAGGACTCAGCATTGAGGAACCATGTATCTCTTCCAAGATGATTATGGGAATAGGACTTTTCTTGGTGAAGAACCATGACCTGGGAATCCATAGTCTTAAGGTTCCTTACTAACCTAAAAACCCACCACCCTGAGCTAAAGAGCATGAAAGTCTTTTGACAACTTCTTAAGGAAAACAAGAAAGGCATAGACATACCAGCATGAGTCTAACAAAGGGCCACTGAGAAGGTTAAGGTCTTGGAGCTTCTGACACATAAAGGGAGGCTGAGAGAACTGGGACTGTTCAGTCTCAAGTAGAGAAGACTCAGGGGGATCTCACCAATGTGTATAAATACCTGATGGGGTGGGTGAAGAAGTCACGGTGACAGGACAAGAGGCAGTGGGCGCAAGCTGAAATATAAAAAGTTCTATTTAATCCAGACAAAGAAAAATGTTACTGTGAGGGTGCCCAGAATGGTTGTGGAGTCTCCATCCTTTGAGTAATTTGAACCCCAAAAGCAGAGGTTTGAACAAGACGATCTCTGGAGATCGCTTCTGATCAGTGCTCAGCACTTCTGTGATTCTTTGAAAACTAATTTGGAAGACACTATTCTGTGATTCTGTGATTCTGTGACACTAAAAAACAGACTAAAATGCATTCTGAGTAACCAAGAGATATGTGTCAGACTATCCTGAAATCTTTATTTGCCACAAGTTTCCTTTTAGATGAAGGATACATGTGGTAGGTGTAGTTTCTCTGATCTTTCACATCTGAAATGCTGCTTAGTGGAGAACCGTTAGTTATTGTAGAAGCAACAGGAAGAGTAAGGGACGAGCTATGCATCGTGCTCATAGAAGAAAGGAAGTATCAAAAAACATGCAGCGAAGAGTCACTTTGACAGTCATTATGCTTTTGACATGAGCATAGGCAGCACGGCTCATCTGTTTAATGACATACCACCCCTCTCCCAGTACCAGGCAATGCAATTAGAAACGCCATTCAAATGAGCATCCCAGAGGAGGCTACATGGAAGTACTGCCTCTATAGTGTAGGTGAAGGAGGGGATGATACTACAGATATCCAATATCCATTAGGCATAATGTTAATTGTACTCTGGGTATTGGAAAGCATTAGAAGACTACAAAAAAAAATCTCAGCAAATGCCATTCTCAGGAATTTTAGCTATTATACTCTAAAGAGCAGAATACTCTAAATGATGAAATAAAGGCCCTGTTTTTTGAAAAAGCCAGACATGACTTCAAACTGAAAGCCTGATGCTGTGATTAGCATCTCTTCCTTTCCAAGATTTAAAATGGAAATTTGTGAGTTACTGAGAACTGTGAATAACTTTTGTGGGGAGGTACCTGAAGAAGCACCACTGTGCTTCCAGTCTCTCAGGTGCCAGCCTGAACAGTTAGCGTATCAGGCAGGGTGTGGTGTTTGCATTACCTTCTTGCGCTAAGGTGCCACTGAAAAGTAGCACCATTTCTCTCTACTCTCATGGAGGGAGGGAAGGTACCTGGTACCAAACTGATACTCCGGCCCACTGATTAGGACACTTTCTTGCTACGTTGCTTACATTGTTCAACATCACTGTGAAATTCAATCCTATGTTGCCACAGAGCAGCAGACTAGCCCTGTCTTCTGCTCCACCAGATTTCTAGGACTACGTCTTTGTTTCTTTCTGGTTCCTCAACCCCAAACACCAAGTGCAGGTGGTGCACTCACTTAATCCTTGCCTGCAGCACACAGAGTTCTGGAGAGACACAGCCAGGCAGTGCATACCTACCTGTAGTGCCGTGGCTGGTGTGTCATGACACAGTTTAAACTGACATGATGTAGACAGAATTTCCAAAAGGGAAAGACCACTTCTTGCCTTTGTACCAGTGAATTTCATTCTTCTTAAAGGGAACATTTAAATGCTGCATTTAAGGAGCTAATCGCGCAAACAGAGAATAAGAATCATGGTTAAACAAGGGCCTGGCATGAAATCCTTGGATCTGCTCCCACTCACCACAGAGCATAAGGTGAAAGCATCTCCACAGCACCAGCTGCAGTCTGCCCTACCCATACCATCCCACACCCATCCTGCTTTTTCCTATCAGGTCCTACAGGCCAGAATATTTCCCACTGTTGTCAGTGCAAACAGCATACACCTGAAAGAACTGTCCCAGAGAATTGCTGTGACGAGATAGTTACAGAACTTTTCTCTTTCTTCTGGGATTCTGCATGGTGGTATTACCTAAGGCTTGTATCAACTTCTCTACAGTAATGCCTTCCAGAGTGGCATGTACCTTTGCTAAGGTTGGTGAAACCATCAAAGTCAATAGAGTTAAACCATTTAAAATCTACAGTTTTAGGGAAACACAAATCCTGCAAGTCAAATATATTTTTGCATAAACCTAGAAACAGTAGACATGCCTTTTAATTTAAGTGACACTACTGTTGCCTTTGTTCTGTGCTAATCCATACTGTTTTCACAATTTATCTGACACGGTTGGGCGCTGTTCACTAAGGTGTTTGTACCTAGTGCTATTTTGGTTTTGGAGTTTGGTCATCTTCTTCTCGAATAGAAGATTATGGGGGGATGTCATTCCATAACGGTTAGTATGTTTCATCTCTAAAAGGTCAAATTGTAATAATAAGTAAGAGTTGATGCTAATACTTCCTTATCTGAGGACATCCACTGGGTCCTGAAAAGAACTGATCCAAAGACTGTGATAAGAATGAAGTCCTACCATTGCCTGTTTTGAAACATATCATCTCAAAAATACCACATATTTTAAAGAGACTGTTGTCTCCACACTACACTTCAATTATTCATGCTAAATCAATTCCTGAAATATCTGTAATGATTCCACGTTAGAGACTCTGGTCAATTTACAAATTATTTTTAGGCAAAATGTGCAGCAAAATTCTTCCAAGCTAATTGCAAAATGTAGATGTGATTGACCTGGTATGAACCTAATCTGAGTACTTGCCTGGGCTGCTTATCTGCATCAGGGGAACAAAGGCTAAGAGAAGACAGGGACAGAATTTGTCCTGTAATCTGCTCCATTCCGGGCCCCTTCTCAGCTGTATTACAGTGGTAGGACTCAGGAGTGAGACTACGCAAACTGAGCTGGTACATGCCTTCTCAGCAGGGTGGTCAAAGTTAGTTTTTTTCAACTTCAGGGATTAAGAGGCAGGTTTGGTCCATGCTGGTAAAGGAAGAGGTCAGGGTAAAAAACTGGCATGGAAAGAAGAATGAAAGGGATGAAGACATCGGGGAGTCCAGGTTTTTGCTCCAGGTGCCAGTGGGGGAGCAGGAAGAGGAAGGCTACAGATAACATGGATAGAAGATGCTCTGGCCCCTCTTTTCTAGGTCTCTGTCTTAGACACAGTAGGGCAGCAAGATGGTGTTTTTTCTGCAGACCCCAGCAGACTGCCATTCTAAGAGGCTGCCTTATTTGCCTATGTATCACACAGGCATAAATTCAATCTGAACTCAGAAGACAATTCCTCCAATGTTTTTGCACAGCTTATGTCCTTAAATGTGTAATTGACTGGTGACTATTAAACCTGTGGTACTGAGTACGAGGTACATATTTAGCATGGAGGCCCAGACCATCTGGAATGAGTTGCATGATTTGATCAAGATGACAATAAACATCCAAGAGTAATTTGAATATCTCTCCCAAATTGCCCTAAAGAATAGTGTTAGCTTTTGGGCAGAGCCTTCAACGAGTGTGATAGTAACTGGTGAAATGGAATTGCTCAATGGAGATGACAGCTTTACTAAAGCAAGGAAACATGATGGTAGCCATAAAACAAATGTTAAAGCTCACTTACAAATTATACAAAGGAGAAAAAAGCTGGATCATCTGCATTAGCATTGTTGGCAGATGTTAATGCAATGTATTCTTAAAGAATTTCAGTGATGAAGACTACATGTTACCTCAGAAATTTATTCAAGGTCTTCAATATCCTGAGTGCGAGAAGATTTCCTTAATGTTTCTCCTTTATTTTCCTTGTTGCAAGAACCCTTCGGTTTTACGTAGTATCCTTCTCAATCAGTGATGGCTCAAGCACAAAAGCATAGTTATTGATCCCTGAGATCTAATCATCCAACTCAGACAGCACTTAGTCTCCAGAAGAGTCAGGTACTTCTACATGTTGTTTCTGCCGTGGGCAATTACTAGATAACCTACAGCAGGTAAAGCTTCTTCTTAACATCTGTTAGAAGATTCTTGTTCAGCTGTCTAAGGCATAAGCAAAAATATTTAAAACAAAGCCCCTAGTTCAATGAATTTTTTTGTTTGTTTGGCAGGGTCAAAAAGCAAACTCCTGAGGTTTTAAAAAACCCATCTATCCCAAGTTGCACATTACAGAAATGGGGCAGGGAAGAGAAACAGTCTTTCCTCTAGCCCACAACCTTGAAAACTTTGGTGGTTCAGATAAAGTGGAACCTGACTCTGAACCCGCACTGGTTTGCAAACCTCAGACCACCCCGACATATCACTAACACCCCCTGAAGACACTGCCTTGTGGGCTGCAAACGATCTGCGGTGTCTACACTCCATCAGGTTTCCCTACAGCAAAGCCCTGGAGATTTTAGCAATTTGGAAGGCTGAGTATGACCCAAACATTAGCTAATTTCAAAAGAGTACAGCGTGAAATATCGCCTGTGACTTCCAATAAGCAGCGTCTCCGAAGATGACTTCTCAGAACTGCGGAACTCTTTATGGGTGTTTTAGCAGAGATGGTGCTTGTAAGTAATCTCATTGCAAAGCCGCCCGTCTTCAAGAATACACTTACAGCACTAATTGTTTCCACAGAAAGTGGTGTTTAATGCAGCAAGATCCTCTCACTTCCCCCCTCCCTTCTTCCCCCATCTCGCTCGAGAGCATCTAGCTCTTCCCTTTATGAAAGCCACCTCATTCAGTCCTGAGACTCAGAAATTCACTGCAGTCACCAGCACCAGTGTTTCTCACTTACCATTTTCCATGAGTAAAAGAACGAAACACAATAACACAGAAACAGGTAGATAATTTAAAATTATTTATTATTCCCCCTCTGATTTTTGGCTGCAAGGTGGCTTGTGAAAGTGGCACAATGAGTAGTCTTTACTATATTTGCTGTTTGAAATGGTTTTGCAGGAGAATTTATCCAGCGAGAGAGTCCGATCTCAAACCAGTTTTAGTGGTGGTCTCAGCACGGTTACTCTAGATATGCAAAAAAAGGCGTCTAGAGCCATGTCTTTGAGCTATACATCTTTTTTTCTAATTAGCTATTCAGAGAAGGAGGACTGCTTGTAACCCAGGGTTAGGTCACCAGGATATTACTCCCGACAGCACAGACTCTGTATGACTTCGAGGAAATTACATTTCTTAAGGTTTGCAAAGCTGACTAGGGAGATCAAATCTGAATCCCATGCACATCTATAACTTCAGTTGCTGTATTTTCTTGATTTTGCTGTTGTTATTGTTGCCCTTATTATTTAAAATTGACCTTATGGTCTCCATTCAGACAGCAAGGCCCCTTACACTAAACTCTGAGAAGTCACGGAGAATGTGTACAAGTCCCTAAGCATAAGAGAGGACAGGAGACGACAGGTGAGTACGATGCAGAAGGGACCCCAGGCTGGTCAGCAGGCTAAGCAGTAGTCCCTCACATCAGTCATATACTGTATCAGAAGAGATTGTTTTAGGAAATATGTAAAGGAAGGAAAGAACATGGCTCTGTGGATGTTTAATGGCAGTTTTTCTCTGTTTCTCAGATTTTGCATTTTCCTCTGTTTCTCAGATTTTCCATCTGAAAAAGGACAGTAGTTGTCGGCCCTTGCTTTATAGAGGCTAATGTTGATTCAGTTACTGATATGCATCATTCCTGGAAGGAGAACAATGGTGGGTCTATAGGAATATCTTTATATAAAAACTCATCAACAATTCAGTTGGCCCTCAGAATTCAAGCCATATTATTTCTTTTTCTGGGAAACCTGGGTTATCTAGCAGCCACCTCCTATATTTCAGGTTGCCAAACTGATTCAGCATAGATGTTCATGGCTACAAATTCAGCAACTATTTGTTACAGATACTGTCTAATATTAACTTGAAAGTGACTCTTTCTGGGAAGACTCAAAACAGAAACAAACAGAAGAGGACAGATTCTTATGTGCAACTCTCAATAGGAAATGCTCGCTGAAAACTGCTTGTGGAAAAACAGCGTGCGTTCACATATAGGCAACCACATTTTACTTCAGGCTCTCCTTTCTTCTGTGCAAAGAGCCTCTATGGGTGACACACTGGTGTTGGGGAAACGTGGCTTCTTTCCGTCTACCGCGCTGCAACCAAAGAGCAGCCAATATGCTTGGAGGAAAACTTAAATTAAGTGCATTTGCCAGTTAGTAACCAAGGGATTTGGTCATAAAGGTAAACCTCACTTAGTGAGGCTAAGGAGGCAATGAATGACTCGGGAGAGGAGCTCCCTGTGTGTGCTCTGACCACGATGGGGAAGGCTCCTCTCTTGTTCTCTGCCCTTTGACTATTAACATGCCCAGAGTGGAAAACCTCAGTTATCCTCTGTGTGAATATGCCCTCTGCCTTTGTTCTTGGTTACCCAAATCATCAAAATAATTTTAACTGCTATTTGTCCTCACTTGCACCTCTTCTATGAGCTGTTGAAGTCAGCTAGGGAATAAATCACTTTGCCTCTGGGAGCAGGGAAAGATGTGGTGTTCATAAACATGGGAGACAAATCTTGCACTCTGCTTGCCAAGAGTGTCTTTGGAAGAGCCCCTTCGGCTGGGGCTGCGGTGAGCACCCACAGCCAAAACCAAAGCATTTTTGGCTCCCCCAGAATTGCCTGGGAACCTTGAGTGTTCAGTGCCTTCAGTGCCCAGTCCTCCCTTGACAGTAGATAGTTAACCATATTCCCGGTGAAAGCAGTGGAAGTTTTGCTTGTAACTTCCCCAGGGCATGACTGAGCCCTGAATCTACAGAATCAAAAGTTAAAACTCAACCATCGAGCAAACACTTGAGACACATAGGCAGGAGCTCTGTAAAAACATGATGCCAGGGCACCTGGTGTTCTGCCAGGGACAGTGTTTTTTCAGAAAGCAGCTTCATTTTTGCATACACTTTCCAGGCAGCATCACTGCAAAGTATTTACGCTAACCAGCTTTGACACCTGCACAGAAGCAGTTGCTAGTGAGTATGTGCACCAAGCCTACTTAAGGTTTAAAAACTGCCCAAAAAACCCATTTGTTCTCCCAAGTCCTGTACACATGACAAGGAGCTGGGGGACAAAATACCAGTGGGTCTCAGGTCAGCGTCAACCTGTTGACTTCCACACAGTCCCGCTGATTCACCAGCGTTCTGGTGTCAGGGAATAACAGTAGGGAATTGCACTCCTTGGAAAAACAGCAATATTGGCTTTACTGGACTGTAAGAGAAGGCGTAAAATGACTGCAAAGGAAATGCAGTGTTACCACCTCCTGTGATATGATCGGTGATTTCACTGTGATTGACATTTGCCATCAAGTCCCAGCACCACTCCTCTGGTAATGGCACAAAAGCATAAGGCCTGAAAAAGCCCTGAAAGCATGGGTCAAGTATCTCAGTGCTCGAACAGGAAAAGATAATTAGAAATTAAGTATCTAGCATTCATTAATTTTTTAGGAAAAATATCTCAGGGATTTTTTCAGTCTGACTCATAACTTTTGAATGCTTTGGACTGAACACAACAGAAATGGTTCATTCAGAGGAATTTGGTCATCTCTGAGGAAAACGCATTATTTTCGTGCTTAATTTCCTGAAATGCTCTCTTTAGCCTAGAAATTTGACCGTTAGTGCTTGGTCAGCAAATTCCTCTTGCTGTTCTTCCCTGCTTCTTTCTCTTCGTGACAATCTCTTCCTTTTTCCCCTGCCTGCTTTCCCTCTGACACAAAAGCCACGCTAGATATTGAGAAAGATAAGCAGGCATTCAGCGGCTCTGCCAGGGCACTCGCAGCTATGCTGCACGTGAGCCGCTGCCGCTGTGGACAGTTACGGCAGAGTGGGCAAAGTTTAAACCATGTTGACTCGGGTGAGCGAACAAAAGATCTCTGTAACTCTGCAGCACCCAGTAGGAATTAGTAAAGGGAGGTGGCAAAATAAGGGCTCTGTTTGTAGCGGCCAAGTCTTTTATTTAGCTTTGTGCAAAACCCTAAAGCCTTGATCATTTGGTGTTGAGTGGCTTTAGTCAAAAGTCTTTGATTTCTCTCTGAGATCACTTCTCTTAAGCTTCCTGTCTGATCCTTCAATGTTCTTCTCTAAGTGGAGATACACAACGTACTGCTGGCATAGAAAATACAGAATGAATTCTATCCTGCAAGGTAAGAAAGTGGGAAGATTTTACTTCCAGCGTGCTAAAGATCTCTATTAGAGGACGTATGAGCTTTCAAAGGATGTGAGGACCTCAAGGTAATTGTGTAGTCACCGCAGGGCTTGTGGTAAATGAAACATTCTGTGTTTTGTATGAGGAGGTGAGAGAAGGCAGCCCCTGTGGATCATATGACTGCAAAATGCTATGAAGTGTTTGACTTTAATGACATGGCTCATTCAGAGACAATGGACATGCTGGCTCAGGGACCTTCAGGATACGAAGAAATGCAAAAATCCAGCGATGTGTGGCAAAGTATAGCTAGGACTTGAAGACCACAACATATAGTTGTATACTTGATACTGCTATACCATCTTCCATTTGCAGGTTTCAAAGCATCTTGCAAATATGAAGTACTTCTACTCACTGTAAGGTAGGTAAGTATTTAGAGCAGAAGTGCAAGCAAAGATAGGAACCCTTGAGGATAAATGCTGTTCCTAAGAGATTGGACCAAAGAACTAGAACTTATTATTTCATTAGTCATTTAGCTCTCAACTTTAAACAGAAAATACAAATAAAAGAACATACTTCTGGTATAGAGCTACCAGGATTAGTTGCTCCATCACCTTCCTAGGGCTCAAGGCAAGGCTGACTGGCCTGTAATTTCCTGGAACCTCCATCTTGCCCTTCTTGAAGACTGGAGTGATGTTTGCTTTCTTCCAGTCTTCAGGAACTTCTTATGGTTTCCATGATGGTTCAAATATAATGAAGAGTGGCATTGTACTGACATCAGACAGACGGCTTCTACAGCACTCATGGCTACATCCCACCATGTCCCATGGCCTTGTGTATGTCCAGTCTGCATTTTGCCTAACTTGATCCTGCCTGTGATTGCAAGGGCCTGAGATGCCTGAAAGCAGATCTTACCAGCAAAAACTAGGACAAAGAACTCATTAAGTACCTCAGTCTTTTTCATGTCTCTTGTCACCAGGTCTGCTGCTCCATTAAGCAGCAGACTACATTTTGTCCTGTCTTCCTTTTGCAGCTGGTATGCTTGTATATGCCCTTCTCGTTGCCCTTCACATCCCTCACCAGATTCAACTCCAGGGGGGCTTTGGTTCTCCTAAACCAATCACTGCGTGCTCAGACAGTGTCTCTACGTTCCTCTGGGGTCACCTGGTTCTGCTTCTAACTCTTCTAACCAGATAGTTATGGGGCACATCAAAAGGCCAAACAAGCTCAGAGGCTCACTGAAATGTACACAGAAGGCTCTGATTTGCACAGAAAGACACATGGGTAGCTCTGAAGGCCACTGAAAGAAACGTGGAGAGATCTGGGGTGATCCAAGAGCCAAATGGCAGGGTCTGGGACACACAGAAAGGAACATGGACAACACTGAAGTACACTGGAAACTATAAAGAGGGCTCTGGGCCTGCTACTTTACCCATGTCATAGAATCATAGAACGGTTTGGATTGGAAGGGACTTTTAAAGGTCATCTAGTCCAACCCTGCTGCAATAAGTAGGGACATCATCAACTCTATCTGGTTGCTCAGAGCCCTCTACAACCTGGCCTTGAATGTTTGCAGGGATGGGGCATCGACCACCTCTCTGGGCAACCTGTTCCAGTGTTTCACCACCCTCATCATAAAAAATTTCTTCCTTATATCCAGTCTAAATCTACTCTCTTTCAATTTAAAACCATTACTTCTTGTCCTATTGCTACAGGCCCTATTAAGGCCCTAATGTCTTCAGTGCCTGCTGGCAATGCTGGCCAAGTAGGACCAGAAAAGCTTCTTGCCTGGGCAGTGGCACTGGAGAGGAGGCTGTGCTTCCCCTTCAGCTGTGGGGTCATTCCCCGGGGAAAAGGTGGGACTAGGTGCATGTCCAGTCCATCATGCTAACTTTCTGCATCTTTCAGGGTAGGAAATGCACTATTAGCATGCGATACTTGAAAAGAAGGACAGGAAAGTAATCCCATCACTAACCCCTCTGAAATTTCCTCAGCAGTGGCTGCAAAACCAGGCTTATTTTTCAAAAAAAGAGCCTGCTACTTCAGCAAAACTGAAATATATACTGAAAACAAGTATTGCAATAAATTTAATTTTACCCAGTAAAGAATAACCTCTCGCATGAAAAAATTCCCATTCATTCAAATCTGAAGAGAATGGCAAAACCAGATTACCTCCTGCAATAATTATTTAATAAGTGAAAGTCATCTGCACACATCGTCTCAAGCTTGTAGCATTAATACAAGAAACATGGTCAAGTAAAATAGCCCCCTCCCATGTATCTGTGAGCACAGGGCTACCCACAATCTGTTCTCCCAGAGTGTCCCCTTTCTGCATGCTTTGTGGACCCAGATTTTAGCAGCATCTCTCCCGTCACCTCCACATCACTAGTTGGACTTGAGAAGGATGTGCTTGGGAGAGCAGGCACTCCCCAAGAAGACCCCCTGAAAGGACAAAAAGAGGAAGCTCTGCTCTGCTGCATCCCTGGCATAGCTCTGACAAGAAGGACCTTCCAGCCTCCTCATGCCCATGCAATGCCTGTCTGGCCTGGATTCCTCATCCCTCCTCTTCACCTTCCAAGAGCTGATAGGTGAAGTGCAAATGGAGCAAACTGCTCTGAGCCTGTGAAGGTTCAAGGAGTGCCAACAACCGGGATAAACCCTAAGCAATGCTGCGGGGTTGTCTGCCTGGTCTTTCTATCCCCCCAGCAATGGTTAGAGAAGACTCCAAAGAAGAAACTACACATTCTTCTTCTAAAGATGGGCTTTGTTTTTCTTTCCATTCACAGAGAAGCTGCCCTCCAACAACACTGTCAACTGCAGCATCTTTCTGGGGCAATTTTTCCGCTTTCAAATGAGGAGAGGAATGGTGGTGCTATAGTGGGAAGGGAGCTGCACTGGGCGTTTTAGGCAGCTGTCCCCGTCCACCCCACTGCCTTCTCCCCAGGGAGGTCCACGTGTCAGGGAGAACCATCGCCAAGCCAAGCCTGGGTCAGGGGCAGTTCCTCAGGCTCCTCTCCAAACCAGCTGCATGCCAAAGCCCCTGAAAATCCCAAACCAGGCACTGGAAAACTCCTGCTCTCTGTGCTGAAATATGCCTAGACAAGTCTGGGAGGACCAGTGCTTAGAGACCAGATCCTTGAACACGTGTGTGCCAAGCTCCCCAGAAAGGCAGAGGTGTCAGAGGAGAGAGCTGGTGGGAGGTGTGGAGGCCTTGCCTCTCTCTCCGCTCGGGAAGTGGTGCTTGCCCAGGCTGGCAGAGGGGCTGCACAGAGCCAGCCAGCAAGACTCTTCGTTTCGACGTGCTCTGTTGCTCCCCAGGTGAGTACTGGGCGGGCAGCAGGGCAGTGGCTCTGGTTCTGGTTGTGGTGGAAGAAGGGTCTCCCCAGGGGTAACCTGGCCTCTCTTCCCTCTTCTGCATGCACTACTCCTACCTCCTGCCAAAGCATCTGCTTTTACTCCTGTGAGAAAAAATGAGAAATAAAATATGTGTTGCTGCAGTTATACGTTGCTAGTATGATATCTATCTGTTGAGCTGCTGGAATGTATTTTCCTGCCACACTACAAATCTCCCTGTTATCAGGACCCATCCCTACACAACCTGCAGACCCCCTTTTAGGCAGATAAAACCAACTGTCAAAGTTCAGATGCAAGCACAGGAGGGGGTAGAGCTGAGGAGTGTAGGTAAGGAAAGGTTAAAGGAGTTTTTCTTTTCACTTCGGTGACTTTGGAGAAGACTCAAAGAGGCCTGGACTTACAATCTGCTGAAATTAAGTGTGAAGAGCAGAGATCCTCATAGGGAGATTCAGTGAAGCCTTGAAACAGCGTCAGTTCTTCGAGACTGTGAAGTGACTGTTAGCATCTATGCTTTAATAAAAGGAACCAAGAGTGATGAGCAGAATTACAGACCTGCTGACCTCATCTCAGTACTTGGAGAAGAGAGTGAGAGTCTAATTAAGGACAGCACAGTCCAGCACTTGGACAAGAAAAATCCCCAAGGGTCAAGCCTGCACAGTTTCTGTAAAAAGAGCTAGTGCTTCACTATCTGATAGAAGAGAAAGTTAATATAATAAAAAGAAGAGGTGATCTGATGGGCATCATCTGCTTGTATTTTCAAAAGATTTTTAATAAGTTCCAACATGAAGAAAAATAAACAGGCAGAGGCTAAAGAGCAATGCTACATTCAGTATTAAAATCTAGTTAGACTAAAAGAAAGAAACAACTCAAGCTAGAAGAGACCTTCAGAAATAAATATAGCAAAGTCAGTGGTAAAGCTGGATAAGGTGATTTTCACTGAAAGATACTAATTCATCAAAGCAAAAGAGAAAGAAAACAAAATTTGACAAAAGGCCTATTTCCTTAAAAAGTAGACGCTATAACTCGCTGCAGTGTTTCTATATCTGCACAGTAGAAACAGCTCACTTGAGCAGATCTGAAAGAAAGTTCTGCTTGTTAGTGATTTGCAGTAGTTGATTAAAAAGGATATTTAAAAACATGAGTGATCAAAATAAAGTGTTTTGAATGATGCATTCAATTTTTAAATTATCATTAGTAGGATTGCCCTGGGAATATTTGAGCTTTTACTTTTCCTCCCCAGTTTCAGGGAGGAGAATTTTCTATCCTCCTAACTCATACAGGACAGGCAGCCTTCCCCTACCTGGCACTTGCTAGTGGGGCATTTTTAGCAGCAAGCCCTGTAGGTGTTTGGCAATAATGTTGCCCTACAGCAAGGAGTTAAAAGGTAGGAGCATCTCCCACTGCATGGGACTGACCATTCCCAGCCACGGACAAAACAGGCCAGCTTCCTAAGGTCTTGCTTAAAATTCAAGGAGGGAATTACTCACACCCATGTTATTTCAGCCAGAGAGCGTCCACCCCCTTGGTTCCCACAATGTACCTCAGAGATGGCTGGCATGAGTCTATTAGCTTAATCTTCCTCTCACACACATGGTAACAACAATAATGTTTTGGCAGGCACCACAATTCTTACATAACACATGCACTATCCATCACACGCTCACCTCATTTTCAAGCTGCTGCATGTATCACACGCAGGCTTATTGTTTCCCTCCCTTCTTTTTGTTTTTTTTTCTTTTTGCTTACAAAATATTGCTAGAGAGAAAGAAGAGGAAAGAGGAGTAAAAACAGGGCTAAAAACCCAATCATCCACTCAAGAGCCACTACCAACAGTTGAGAAAATATGTATCACATCCATTCCCAAAAGGATAGACAAAACAAGGTGCCCAATGCGAGTAGATGGAGCTGATTCAGCAAAAAGCAGATTGTAAGGAGTCATGGAATATCTAAAATTAAGTGGACTGAAAATAACAGGGTTAGCATATAAGCAGAAATCTCTCTTTATGTGCTTACAGCATCTGCTGTTATTCCAGCAGCAGGCCTCCAAAGGTGATTTAGGTTGCCCATTGATTCTTTGAGAAAACTAGCATGATTTGCTTGAAGTCTGTAAGTAAAAAATAAAAGACATTTTTTCTTCTTTCTTGGTAAGTAAATCAAGAAAGCTCCAAACCAAGAAAACTCTTCCAACCTCATGGCTGAGCCTGCAGGCCAGCTCCTCAAAGGGCAAAAATTGCCATATTTCAGCTGAAGAAAATGGATCGTCTGCTTTAATGGCTGCAGGGAGTCTGGCCCACACAGCTCAGCAAAGATACTGCTGTCCTCTCTGCAGCAATGCCTGACTGCCATTTCCTCAGTGGTCTTGGAAATCAAGCCCCGTGGAGTGGATACGGAGGAGATTCCAGAAGACAGGAGGACAGCCAGCCCCATCTGCCCACACACAGTGGAGACACAACAGAGAGCCAAAAGGTACGGTCTAGAAAGCAGAATGGCTTTTTTTCTCTCATCAGCTAGAGATGATTTTTTGCACCTCAATACAGAGCAGGTGTTTTACTTTCCGGTCTTCGTATAGACCAAGTAGCCAGTATTAGTGGAGAGGATGGTGTGAAAATATACCTTTATAAGCACAACCCTTTGTTCAGTACAAAGCCTTTTTGTCATCAGTTCAATCAAGTGCAATAATTTGACATATCAAGCTGATTTGTCATACGTTCAAAGCACTATGTGGTGGGGAGGGAACACTGGGAAGGAGAGCTTTTATTAATTCCCTTTTACTTATAAATATTGTAAATGCATTTCACAGTGAGCCGATAGCATGTCCTCAGGCTGAGTTAGAGGGCAGAGGGGTAAACACTCCTATTGTTTCTTAGCCGGAAAATTATTACTTTATGACCTCTCAAATGCCCTGTCTGCTGACCTCTAAGGATATTTAGCCTAGCGGTTAACATCTGTGGTCCCATCAGCCGCGCTGAAGTAAAAGGTACTTAACACAGAGCAGCTCTTTTGCAAGGTTAGAAAGGATCAATAGGAGATGTGTTTAATGTGGTATCACTATCAGGTCTCATCTCACTTTTAAAACTGAAATATCCACAGTGGGACATAATCTTAGTCACACAGCAGAGAGATCTTTAACATGGCAAGATCCCTTTCTCCCAGGTCTATAAATGTAGCTCAAGGCACATGGAGGAAATTACCAAGGTTTGGAATAAATGTGCAGTTTTCAAAAAGAAAAATGATCGGAGGGAGGCTTCTGGCATTTCAGTCCCACTGTGTTTTTTTCTGGAGGTTGAGCAGTTCTTGTGGAAAACAGGCAGCCTTGCAATAAGCTGTGAACAAAACCAGGGTAGCTTTTCCCCTGGGTACATGCGTATCCACTGCCCGAAGCTAATCCTCTCTGACTGCAGGGGAAAAAAAAAAAACAGTATAAGGGAAGGTAGCTTTCCCCAGAAATTTCAGTAAAATGCAATTCCTACAACAAACCTGTCTGGGATCCCCAAAAGGAGGTGCAATTAAGCTGCTCGTTAAGTACTGAATTAACTTCAGTCTAGCAGATCTTGTGTTACAACAGAGGGTACTCGTCTTTTGTCCAACTGTAGCAAACCACACATCTAAGACATGCTTCTAAACCCACCATTGCTGCCTCACCATGTTTAATGGCTGTAAAACACATGTGTTTACTGCTCCTGCTGTGGTCCAGGGCAGGGCTGTGAGGCTGGGGATTCCCTCTACACCTTCTGGTACCCTGCAGCGAATGCCTGGCGGGACTCACAGCCCACAGGACACCCTGGGGTGCCAGGACCATCTCCGTGCCTCTGGCAGCACCCAGTGGCTGAGCGGGGGCTGGTGGCAGCAGCCTGCCCCCTGCTTTATTCCAAATTCTAGCGAGTGATGTGAAGTTGGTGAGCATGCCGGCGATGGTGGAGCCACCTCTTGAAGGGTTTTATGCTCCCGTGCAGCGTGAACGTGTACTACAAGCTGAAGAGCGCAGCTCTATTGCTATTCCCCAAAGGCATCTGCTCAGACGAGTGATTCAATTGTCTGGCTTGGAAACTTGCTGATAATTACAGTTGTTACAGTTTTCAACCCAAGCTGCTGAGCTGGGAATTAAACAGCAGCTTGTTTTCGTGCCTACATGCTATCCACTTTTTACTGTCCTTAACACAGCTGTGTATGTCAGCGTTGCCCCTCTCGGGCTGGATATACATTCTTAGACAGGTTCAGCTACGCTCCTCTCTCAGCTCCAAGAGGCACTTGAATGCCCACGTAAAACACGTTTAAATTCCCATTCCAGCTCTCTTTTAAGACAGATGCAGTCACTTTGGGGCAGAATCTGCAATAGCGAATTTAAAAATGGAATTCAATCAAGTGTGTTAGGTTTGCAATACGATCGCTGAGGGAACAGGGAGGAAGAAGAGATGCCAGGAGAAAGGCTGCGCTGGCTAACAGTGTGAAACACAAGTTCAGAGCAATTAGGAAGCAGAGATCTTATTCATTTCTTTTTTTTTCTTTGTAGGCAATGCTATTCAGACTTACTTCATGCTCTTTATTTTCACACATCCTCCAAGCACTGAAACGGGATGTATCCCTAGCTCCAGATGCCTGTGCTAAGCATTGCAACGAATTCTCTCCCACTGACTGAGCAGGGAACCAGAGCTGGGTACCCCCACAGAGCAGCAGGCCTGAACTCCTCACTGTGAATGTAGGTTCCACCAGAGCCAGCATGTCCATCACATGAGGCAGAGTGAGCACAGACTTTGCTGGGATTAGCTCTTCTAAAATCAACATGTCCTGTTCTGTAATAAGAAAAGTGTTGTTGGAAATGTCAGGAGTATTTCTCATATCTCTTCTCCCCCTCACATATATGTACATATTTTCTTTAATTATCAGTAGATTTGGATTCTGGCAGTGCTTTGAGTGATCGTTTTACGCAGTCACAAAGAGAGCCCTTGAAAAGGCACACACTGTCTGACATAAAACCAAACCAGCCCTTGCAGTTCTGACATCTATCCACAGTCCTTTGTGCACTGCACTCAGATGCAGCCCCAGCAGGCTTCTTTAGTTTAGAAAAAACATTTTTAGTACTTAGCTAGGTTAACATGTGTGCCGAGAAGGGAGGAAAAAGGCATGGGATAAAAACCTGGTCCCATTGAAGCCGATGGGAGCTTAGCCATTTACTGCAGCAAGGGGTAGTATTTCAGTCTGTGTCCCAGCTTTTGAAAGCACAATACAACAGTCAGATTATGAGTCGACCTTTTGTAAGATCATAGGGACACACAAGGAATATTTGGCACAATTGCACTGAGGCCGTGCACAGAAATTTCACTGCTATGTACAGGTTTTCTCCTCCTTAGCATTTGTCAGCTGAATAGTTTTATACTGGTGTCCACAGTTACTGTGTCCAGGCACTTTTTCCACAAATGGAAAGATTGCAGAGATTCTTCTAGTGGAATTGAGGGCATCTCTGGCCTTTCTGCCCTGATGTTGGGAGCTTGCCTGTTGTCAGGCTGTGTGTTTGATGGAGATTGGTAGGAACTTCGGTATGAAAACACTGATGGGATTATGAATATGATGATAATATGGTGGGAATGCCACCATAGTAAACATTTAATAGCATTAGAGAAATAAATAAACAGCATACCATTTCTCAGCATTAGGCAGCCTGTGGGAGTCCCCTGATCTCCTGTGGATTCTCCACAGATGGTAAATCCCGGTCCTCGTGGGCTTTGCCACCACAGTGTCCCAAAGACCTGTAACTGGCAGAGGGATCCCTAAGACCAGCATTTTGGCCTATCACTTTATCTTCAAAATTAGGACTGGAAACACAAAAATTTGAGCACACCTCTAGCAGGTTTTCAGTGGCCCAAAGCAAGAAGAAAGTGAGCAAAAAATCCTAATATCAGCAAGTGCCTGTTCCCTTTCTCATTGACCATAGGATAAAAGTGTCATCACTTCTCCCTGTAGGGGACAAATGTTTGGATTGCTGTGGCTAGAGAAGATGAAGTGGCTTCTCCTGCCAAGCTTAGGTGACATAAAGTACAGCCTGGTGCAAGGTGGAAGGAAGCGCTAATGTCCACTGTAGAGAGGAGCGTCCTCCAGAGAATTCAGGATTCACCTCATGGTTTTCCTCCAAGCATGCTATTGTGCTCCTCACTCCTTTGTGATTGCCAAGTTACTGATTTTTAGCAAAACTTTGTTCCTGAGCAGAGGCAGGGTCCTGTCTCGCCCTGAACAGAAAATGTGCATGCATGAGATTAGGGTTAATTTACTTACTTTAAGGAGGGTGGCAGTATGGGGAGTAACTCCTGGCAGAAACCTAAAACCCTATCTTATTTTTCTCCAAGGTACATTTGTCGGAGTTGCTGCTGCCAAAGCAGGGTTGCAAGATCCATGTGCCAGGAATCAGTCAGTCACTCCTGGTGGCTCTGACTCCTGCACATGAGAGGGACAAGCCCAGGCAAAACCCTGCCAGACAGTCACCACGGCTGGCACAGCTGCACCTCCACTCCTCCCGTCAGCCTCCTGAGACCATGCAGATGAAAACACACATGCTGGCTGTGGTTAAGCCTTGGGCTAACCATGCCCGGAGAATGTGTTCAGGGACATGCTGCCTTTCTAAACCTGCTTGGTGCAGATAAGGCTGCGACAGATGGAGGAGGAGGCTGGGTTCCCTGAAAGCGGAGCTCAGCACCAGCCCAAACTCGGTAGTCACCTCTTGCAAGGTGGAGTGCGGGAGGACCAGGCTGCGCTGGTCCCAGGCCAAGCCAGAAGAGTGCTGCCAGTCTCGTGAGGGTGCAAATTCACTGTGGGACTACAGCCGAAGCACGGTCCCCGTCCCCTCTGGATGGAGAGACTGAGCAGCATCCCCCATTCCCGCACAGCACACGGGTGAGCGTTCTGCTCCACTGGCTTCACAGACCATTGAAGGGCACGTGGCTTCTGCAGAGACCATCTCCCTTTTCATGTGTGTCCTATGGCAAACAAGTAAACTCCAAGGGTAATATCCTGGCCCTGAAGAGGAACAAGAGGGTTTTGTTGTGGCCTTCCAAGTGGCCAGGTTTTCAACTGGCATTTTTGTATTCTGGTTGCTTTAACCTGAGTCATAATCACGTTACAATTGCTAACGAATGACAGTTACAGAGCCCATAAATGTGAGATCACTCTCAGCGATTCCTCTAACCTCTAAGTGGAGGCAGTCCTCAGGGATGGATGGAATTTCACTGAATTTTTCCATTTCATTTGTATAATGAAATCACTCTTTGGCCTCTGCTCTGTCCTTTTTGCCCTTTTTGGACTTAAGGTGAACCCATTTGATATCAATCTCAAGAGTGTTCACCAATGGCACAGTCATTGATAAGCAATAACTAGGATCAAGAATTTGATTTTTTTGTGAATTACTTTGCATTAAAGTTTCTCTTGGGTATTCCCCAGCCACAGCATATATTACTGTTTAGAGTAATTTAGGAGTATTCAGCTTTATGCAGTACCAAACCTCTCATTTTATTTGGAATGTTTGCTTTGCATTGGCACCAGAAAAATGTGTCTGAAAACACTAGGGCAATTACAACTAAAACAATTTAGAAATACAAATAGCAGGAACCAAATTTTGCCATAAACACTGGATTGAGTTGGATGTTGACATAACATTGACAATCCACAAACCCCCCAAGCATCAAATCCAGAGGCACAAACATATTCACATACACAAGTCTTTATTCTGTTCAGAACTTAATCAATTTTTCTGCAACACAATGAAGTTAGCACCAACAGAATTGCTTCTGATCTGCACCTGACCTACCACCCCAAGCTAAAATACCTATTTGCAAAAGCCAACTATGCAGGAATCCTTGGTGATTCATTCTACGTCTCAAGAAACTGGAAGAGAGTAGAAAAACATAATATTTTTTGTTGTCCTACTTACTCTCCTAGCCCTTTGATGTGTGAGATATCAATGTACTCCATCTTAGATGCCAGTATTTTCTTTACACATACATTCTTTACACACATACAGCTCCCACAGTGGCACATTTATCCTGATGCAGTGCAAAAGCTCAAGGAGAATCTGTAGTTTCAGGTTGCCGCACCATGCTGTGAGGAGATGTGAGAGTTTTACATCTCAGCGTTGGGGGAGACTCATCTCCTCTGGCTTTTGCCACAGAAAAATTAGCTATATAGTTAATGTGCTCTTGTGTGATCCCACGTGATCCAATGGAGAGAGCTAAGCTAAGCGCCAAGGTTTGATTACTGAGAATCTAAAGAAATCCCATTCCTATATCTCCTTAGGCCTGGGTACCACCACGAGGGGCAGAGCCAAAAGCCTCAGCTCCTGCATATCATGGTCCATCATGTTACCCTCAGAGACCTATCTCAAGCCCAAGAACAACTGTTACTTTTTCTTTCTTCAAATAGCAGTTTTGGAGGACCACAACACCAGGCTTGAGTTTGTTTTGGTGGTAATTAGTGGCTCTGACATAAATCAGGACTGGGAGGTAAAGTGGGAGACACCCCCAGGGTGTTTAATGCTGCTGAAAGACTGACTCTGAACCATACAGACCAGTACTGATTTCAATGGAAACTAGCTCAGGCCTGTACCTGGCTTGAAGCAGAGTTGTTCATTTAGCGTTTCCACGACCAGGGAAATCTCATATCACATCTAAAAACTTATCATACCCTTTATTTACATCTGTCCTGCTGAGTTCAGTGGAAACTGAATCCTATGGATTTCAGTGGGTGAGAGGTATTTAGTCCCAATCTCCTTTCATAAGTGACATTTGTCCTTGTATGAATTTGTATGCATTAGACTATTAGAAATGTACTCAAGGAAATGAATATGCTCACTTATTGGACTGCAGTTGGGAGATTCAACGTAGTGAGGGTGAAATTTTGTTTTAGTTAATATCTAAGGATAGAATTATGTAAGTTTTGTAGTATTTGGAAATCAGAGAATATTGCCTATGAAAGATATTAAATTGGTTTGATAGCCAAAAGTATGAATGCTGTAAAGTTCTGCAGGCTGATTCTGAAATATTTGCTACAAGTTTTGCAATAAAATAGTTTTTCATCTTTTAACAATAGTTTTAATCCTACACTGGACTTTCTGTTCCTTGGCAAATTTACTTTTTGCCAGGTAAGAATAGTAGACCCTGATTCATCTTGCCACTCATTTGCATTTCACAGAGGTAAACTACCTAAACCTTCTGTTAACAATGGAAATAGTTTCTTTCTCTTTGTCATGTTTTTCTCTCGTAAAGACATGTGGGCATCTGTTTTCCACATCACTTATGCGAAAAAGGAAAGCAGTTGTCCCACCGGAGATTCTGCCACACGAGCAGTGTCCTGAGCTGATTTCTTCCCAGCAAGTTAGTGTATATCACAAGTGTCCTGTGCAAAACAGAGATGCTGTGAACTGGGGTCAGACGAGAGTGGTTAAAGTCCTGCTACAGCCTTCTGTGTCAATCCAAGAGTGGAAATGGAAATAGTTCCTCTTAATGAAGGATAAGAGGACAAGACTAAATAAAAAATATTTCTGTTTTGTTTGGAAATGTTTTCTATCTCTCGCTTTTGATCCTAAATAGTTAGACATGTTCTTAAACTCTAGCCTGTTATTTCACTGAAATCTAGCTATGTTCAACAATAGCATTTAGCTGTGGTGTTCAGGAGCACCTGGGTAACATGGACCCACATTTAAAGTGCCTGGGGACCTCCAAAGAGATTTCAGCACTTGAACAAGGGCATTGCTGTGGAAATGTGGCTGAAGACTACAGCTGCACGATAGCCCATCTGCAGCTCTGGAGAAAATGCATTGTGTAACATATCCCTCCTCTTCAGTAGCAGGTATTGTGGAAGGTGTTTCCTCTAAGCACATTATTTCTGCATTTTAGAACAAGCATGCTACTAGATGGGACTTTTTTTCAGGTTCAAGCTTTTACATGTTCAAAGTCAGTTTCTTTTTCTTTTTTTTAAATGAAAGAAAGAAAGAAAAATATCCAAAGCATTCAGAGAACATTTAGCATTTATCTCTTTTTATTTCCATTACCTTGATCCTCTAGCTCCTATAGCTGGAGAGAGACATATTTCCAAACTTCTAAAAAAAACCTCCTCGTCCAGAAAATAAATAAACAAGCTCCAGACTCTTGCACTGGAAACCCACATCTTGTAATATCTCAACAAATATGGCATTGCTGTGATGATGCAAACGTCAGTCAAACTGCAGCCAGACCCAGGACCCAGAAAGCCTTGACTTCTGCACTCCTGCACACTGTCATTCTTCTCTTGTTCTCAGACTCAGTAGCCACTTAATCATGGGCACCTTCAGGTTTTAAAAACCTAACCAAAGAACTGGAAAATCCCAGCTGGAAAAAAAGGCACTTGACAGCTTAAGGGAGGAGGGAGGAATTTATTGCTGTTTTTGTTTGCCAGGACTGTGGTTTTCTGTCATTTTTACCTCTGAATTGCAGGGCCAAGCCTTTAAAGACAGCTCTGCTGTCTGCTGATAGACATCGCCAATGATTATCAAAGAAGGTCACAGTCTTTGTTATTACTCTGCTGTTACAAATAAGCACCAGTAGCAGACTCTACTATGGTGAGTGTGGCTTTATTACCATCGCAGCTTTCTTCGCACTTTTTAGTGAGAGAGCATTTTGTCTTCACTCACCCTTAAAACCCTTTGGAAAGTATAGAGAAGTCTCTTGCCAACATGATTTTAGCTATTCACGCAAAACATTGACATTTCAGACCTTCGTTCACAAATCCAATACATCCACCCTTCACAGTTGCTTCCTCTTCCATGCGACCATCGTTGGTTAATCCTTGTCTCTTGCCAGACAGCAGCCATGTCACCGGCAAGTGCCACATCAGAAACGAGGAGTTCTAGAGTGATGCAGCCCACAGAGAAAGAAGTCAAATTTAGCTCTTTGTTTCAATTCTAGAGCACTTTCACTTCAGTTATAATGCCCATAATAGAGTGTAGCTGGACTTTTCTCTCATTTAATGCCATGCAAGGAGGAAACAAACCATGAAGACCATGCACTTAGGAGGTTTAATCAAAATCAAATAGGCAAGGGCAAACAGTTGTGTCTAGATCAGAGCCTCAGCTGGTGTAAATCCAGGCTACTCTGTTGCCTGTGGCAGGGATGTGTTAGCTTTCCCCATCCAAGGATCTAGTCCAGGAGCACATTCGTAAGGGTGGTTTGATCTTTGGTGTATTTTAGATGTGTATAGAAAGGATGAAATGCTTTCCACAATAGAAAAAATATAAAAGTAAGAAATAATAATTGAGACTGGAATAAAAGGAAGGAAGATCTCACAGGTTTATTAGGCAGTCCTCCAGCCTCTCTCTCCCTCTCTCCCCTCTGCAAAGAGAAGCAAATTAACTGTTTAACAAAGGGATCATATTTCCGGATATGACAGGAGGAGACAGATTATGAGCAGATACAAATGAAAAGTCTTGTGCCAAAAATTGAATGCTCTTAAGGAAGACTAAGTATCCTGGGCAGATACCAGGATTGCTAAAGGAAATGAGGAAAGAAATTAGTGAAGCCTTAACAGATTCTTTCCAATTGCCCCCGTGACAGGTTAGGCTACAGAGCAAGGGAAAGGGAGCAACACAATGTGCAGACTTATTTCAACCATGTTTTTTATTATTAAAGGGTCATGAGATACAGCAGGTAGTTAGAATCCAGTTGGCTCAAAGTTATTTCCTGGGGAAACAGTTTTGTGGGACTTAATGAAGTCATGATATAATACTTTGAAAAGACTCATTTAACTGGAGATAGCCAAAATGGATTAGGCTGAGGGGCAGTCTTGCTTCACAGCTGTTTGAAAGTCCTGGAAGGCATTGCTAAACCTGTCTGGGAAATGGTTTTCCTATCTTGCAAAACTTTTTGAGATTTTAAAATGTTTTCCTGCCCTGAATCAGAATGATAAACAAGGCTTTTTAACATTTTGTTCTGATTAAGGAGCAAAAAAAAATAGAAAAAGAGCGAGTGAGAGAGAAAAGAGCGAAAGAGGGAAAGAGAGAAGGAGAAAGACTGACACACTCATCCGTGTCACAGCCAGTGGCACTCCTCTCGGGTAAAGGCAACTCAATTCTTGGGCAGAACCGGGCAGCGCCTTGCTGCCTGGCTGCCTGCGGTGCAGGCTGTGGTCTTGCCTTGCCCTTCAGCCTTTATCTACTTTCCCAGTGCTTTCCAAGAAATTCCACCTCTGCTCTCCTTTGCCTCAATTTTTGATTTTCTGCTCCAAACCAGTATTCTCTTAAGGAAAGTCATACAGTAAAAAAAAGATTCTGGGCTAAGGATTACTGTCTGCATTATAAATGAGAATTGTACTGGGCAGTTAAAGTCTTCTCTCTTACAACAGAGGAGTACTTTGAGGTTTGTTATATCAGCTAAGGAAAAAATCAACAATGTCTTATTGACTGAAATGTGCTTAGAACAGATTACAAAAATACCTTCTGATTTGAGCAGTTTAAGGTTAAATGACACTTCAGAGGCATTTTCTAATTTTAGTTAAGTGGCAAGAGAGTCCTATAGCATAAGCAAGTAGAGCATTTCTCATGGAAATATTCTGGAGCTCGAGTCCAAACTTTGCTGTTAAATCTCTATGTTGCTTTGAGAGGGAGAGCAGGTAAAGAAATTGAGATGGATAAACTGTCTGCTAAACAGTGATGAAAATTATGTCTGTCTCACAAAGGAGTTCTCTGTAGAGAAGAACTAGTTAGCATTTATGAAGTATTTGGAAAAGAACACAAAATACTCTGTAATCTGTACTCTGGGTCTTCAAAAAATGGAGGCCTTTCATGATACTTGTTACTTAGAAAGTGTACTACATCTTCAGTGTCCTGTAGTGCCACTGATCCAATTTTACATCCGGTGTTAAGTCACCAATTTCACCACCGTTACATCAAACATGAACTTTTTTCCTTGTGTCTTCAAGCACTTCATTTTACCCTATCCTGCTTTCTGATAAAATCTTTAGAGTGGGGAGGATTGGGTGTGAAATAAAATACGAAATTATAATGTGACATACTGTGGGGATTCAATGTGACAGGCTGACTCTAAGCCAAACATTTCAAATGACTAAAGCACTTTATTAAGTTTGAATGACTTTTAAATAATATTTATTAGCAGGCAGAGACTTTATTGATGAGATTAAATCTACTCTTCTAAGAATGTCTGTGACTCAAACAGTCACTGACATATTATGCATTTCTCCAGACTTAAAAACAGGTTTACACTTGATTTTCCTAGTTACTGTCACCTGGTGTGTGCCTTCTTCCCATTGCTAGAGTGGCAAAGAGCAGCCAGAAACCTGCAAATGAAATCTGAATTATCAGTCAGACTTCTGAAATGAATCTCAGAAGGGGAGTGCAGAAGCTCTTGGCACTCAGTTGTGTCCAGGGATGGCTGTGTTTGCTTGTCAGAGCAATCTTATTGGGAGGGCACTATGTTAACGCAGAATGATATCCAACACTGCTATTTTTCAAATAAACCCTGACACACTGGGCCTGCTGAGGAAGTTCAGTGAAGCTGGGCTTTGGCTGTAGCTGGCCAGCATAAATGTAATAAAATCAGGACATCTTTCAGCTGAGTTGCACTTGCCAAGGAATATACCTTGATAAAACTGGTGGGTATGAATTTTAATACGAAATGGCATCAAATTTAACAGACTGTTCTGATTCATGTTTTTTCCTGGTGTAATAGCTGGAGTTTCCCCTCCTAGATCCTCCAACAAGATTAGTAGAGTTGAAAAGAGAGAAGAATGGGATGTTGGGTTATAATAGCAAATCCATAAACAGCACTTTTAAATACCCTATTAACTATACCTCAGTGTCCCAAAATTTGAAAGAAACCATATGCCTGAACTGCTGTTTTGTCAAAAACAGGTGAGTTCCAGGTAATATATTTCCTGCCAGAAGAGCAATTTTAAATTAACACTCTACAAAGCAGTGTTCAGCTTGAGTCAGTAGAAAGGAAAAAACATACGTGGTTACGGTTCATCGAACACACAGCCAGTAAGAAAGTGGGATTTGCCTTGTTTCTGCAGGATTTCTAAAGACATACAAAGAGCCATATATATATATATATGATAAATGGGAGCTTTATTCAGAATGGATATTTGAGGTTAGCTAAGAATTTCTCAAATCAGAGGAAGCATTTATAGAAAACCACCAACTTCAGTTCTCATTTGATATTTCTTTCCTGTCAGTTTTCCTAAACTTGATGGCAGCAGCAACCTTGCCTTTCGTGCCCTGCAGAAGATTGTTACCACCTTTGTGCCTGGGCAGCCTCTGCACAGAGAAGCAATTCGAGCTTGATTCCTGGCTCACGCAAACATGATGTGGTGCTCCCTCGGCTGCCTGAGCACCACAGGACCAGCCACACCTAGCAATTATTTTAATCATGCCTTCATTTTACCTCCTGCCTGTAGCGCTCAGCCGAGTTGGAACAGCCCCGGTAATTACAGTAAATTTAGATGAGAAGTAGAGCTAAAGCATGCATCATCTGGAGGCTGAGAGAAGGGCCAGGCCAATACGCTGGGCTCTGCCACTTCCCTGTGGGGTGAGGGCATCTCCCTGTCCCACGTTTCTTCGGTTTGCTCTGTTCACTCGCCCAGCTCAGATGAGGGATACATGCTTGTACAGAGAAGAAGGTAACATTGTGTTTTTCCTGTGCAGAGACGATGTACTCCAAACAACATTGCCACATCTTCATCCACTGCACTGTCTGTGAACTCATTTTGTTTGTTGATAAGAGCACAAGTCAAAGAGATGAAGAGAGAGAGGAGGGGACAGGGGGATGTGTAATGAACACTAAACCATACTTTATTTATGGTAAGCCCCCACAGGTCCCCTTTAGCATCCTGGAGACTTGAGAGGAATGTAGACTAAGCCCCAAAAGAGACACTTAAGTGCTTTCCTCCCCCTTGAGCATCAGCCGAGATTGAGAGAGGAAAAGAAGGGGAGAGTAGCAGTAGCCTCAGAGGAACGATGCGTAAAGTGCTGGTTACCCTTGTGCAGCTGATGGACTGCAAGGAGTGGAGAAGAGAGAAGAAGCAGCATCCGAGCCCCAGAAGAAGGAAGAAGTGCCACTTTCCAGTTACTGTTTTCTTGAATGACAGATGCAATATAACCATTTCCTTGAACCAAATGTCTGTACTATTAAGGCCCGGTCCTGTGAATGTTTACCCGTGTATTTAAGCTGAATACCAAGGGGAGACTGAAGTTAAAAAAAGACAATTTATAGGCATAAGGGGAGAAAAACAAGGACTTGGGATTGAAGCAGTGGTAATTGCTTTTAACTTCTGTTATGATCAAGATAGCCACGAAAACAAAGAAGGAGAAGTCATAACTGAAGGCAAGAATAAAGCAATATAGTATATAGGGTATTCTGCCTCTCATCACTTCAAACTCTTGACAATATTTCACAAAAAGTGGAGAAAAGGTAAACCTTTACACCAGTCAAAATTAAGATTTTCAGCCTGCAAATACGCATTCATCGACCAACTTCACCTCCATGAGTGGAGCCAGAGATGTTACGTTAGCACGCATGTCAAGTTTGTGGAGATGGGTGCAAATGTGTGAAGCATCCATACAAAAACACAGTAGGTTTCCTTGCACAGCATATGAAAAGTGATAAGCTGCCATGGAGTCACAAAATAGATTCCCATCATTTGTTTAATTCTTCTTCTCCTATTGAAGGAAATAAGGAAAGGGCTTAAAAGAAAAGCACAATGAAAAGTGACATCAAGGAAATGAAAAGGCCTCAAATATTCTGCTGTTGAAAAAGCTCCTACTCTGATATCAAATAATCATTAGCAAATATTGGACAATTCTAGTTCTCTTTAAGCACACCTGACCCCAGCCAGAGAAAGTGAAGGAGTTTGCTGGGAGCTCAGAGAGGGACATTCTCTTCAAAGTAAGATAAAGTAGGAGTTCACTTACTTTTGTACTGTCAGGTGTCTCATACATTTTACTGTGCATCTGCTGGTTCTTTACCCACAAGTAACATGTAAACATTTATGCTATGCAGAGAATAGCACAGCCTACTCAAATCTATTCGCCAGATTTTAATATAATTTAGAAGCTATACTTATTTCATCCTTTTAGAAAGAATACTAAGACATCTGAATAAGGAGTTGCTTGTGTGGTTGCCATTAGCTAAAACTGACATTCTCCCTAGCATGCTACTGCTCCTTTGAATCCAAAATCTTCGGGATTGTGTGAATTGCTTCCATTAGAAGAAAAGGCATTTCTTCTGTGCAGTTCTGCTAATACAAAGAAAGCAAGCAAACTGTCTCCATCCTCCGAACGCCAGACGGATCAGATACCACCACACACTTCCCCAAAACACTGTTCAAGGTGCTTCCCCAGACAGGAGTTCTGCCCCCAAACCTCACCTCGCTTTCTCCCTGGGCAGCAAGAACTGGTGTTTCTCCAGTTGCTCTGCTGTTTTCTGTTTGTTTCTGGGGTGTTTATGGCTGGTGTTTTTCTTTCTTGTATGGATGAGCTGAGGTATCCAGAAACCTCACCCTCTACACCCGTGTAGCAGGCCCCCAGCATGTCCGCCTTGAGCCACAGCCCTGCCTTGGGCAGCCAAGACCAGGAGGAGAGTTTTTGCCCCCGTTAGGCTCACTCTTGGGCACCCATGGATTCCCGGCACAGCACCGAGGCGTGCTGCAGCAGCGCGGTGCTGGGAGTGGAGCCAGCGCTGTGCCGGGGGGAGCAGGACGCCTGTGCCATGGGGGCTGGCACCCGTTCACCCTCGCTTGTCAGTCCAAGCCTGCTGTAAATGGATGCATTGCTCTTTAATTGGCATGATTACCTCATATAATGTTTTCTAATTATATTATTGATTTTTTTCCCCGGTTCTTTTAATGGATTCCCCTTCCAATTCACCCTCAGTAAAGACACTGGCAAGTAGTGTGGATGGGTCTCCAGGGAACCTCTTCCTACGTGTATTGCACACAGCATACAGGTGTTTCAGTCTGCGTTGGCTTCTTCGTTAGCCAGAAGCAATATTGTTTGGGGGATAACGGAGAGAGCAAGAGAGATTGTGGTCCACTAACACGTTCAGGCACAATAATTACTGCTCCATAATAACAGGCAGAATTATTACTCTGCCCAGACTTCTTTTTTTCTGTTTCACAACTCCGAGGAGCTGCCTGTAGAGCTAGGCAGGAAACAGATCTCATATCCTGCAAAAAATTTTCGTAATTTAAAAAATATTCTCATTGCATGTTGGAAAATACCCAAGAGCTTTCAAACAAAACTCAGCTGGAGCGTCCCACACCCAGAGCAGAGTAGCATATAAGTAGCAAAGGCACTCCAACCAGTATGTTTCTGTGGGTGCAACCAGGTAGATGTTAGGGGGCTCTGCCCATTCTCTGAGCTGTCAGGACACAGTCCTGTAACAACAAAAGCCATACTAGAGCTCTGTGCTATGTCTGAGCTACCAGCCCTTGCTGAGCATGGATTTGTGGAGGGAATGAAGGAGGAAACATTGGGCAAACCAACCCAAATGACACAGTTTCTCTGCTCCAGGTATGCAGCTCATGCCCACCCAAACTAAGAGCAAACCTACTCTGCTGGAAGGTGGGTCCAAGCTGAAGGCATGAGCCTTATTCTCCTCCATATCAGGCACGTGCTGTATGCACAGAGCTACTGCCCTGTGGAAGATCCTACTGCAGCAGTTACAGCTTGAGCTTCACCTGCTACCGTTACAAAGCCATGAGTTGTTCCCACAGAGAAACCAGCTTTTCTGACGTGTTTTATGTCCCTTTTTGGAATCAACAGCATCAAAACCATATATATGTTAAAAATAATTGTGTAGCAGAATAATTGTGTGCTCCAGGAAGGAGACCAGTTCTACACGAGAATGGGAGTTCCAGGTTAACACCAACATGACAGTTCCCTGTGCAGAGCAGCTCTCAGTGAGTCTGTCCCTGCAGACCCCATGCTGTAAGAGGAGCATAGTTTCAGAGAAAACTACAGGTGGGCCCTAAAGCTGGGGGGAAGGTGTTGGTGTGAAATATCCCATTCCCTACTCCAGCCGTCCCGCAGAAAGCTTGGGGGTGAGTGGTGGCACTAAAAAAGCGGTGGGGACCCTTGGACTGTGGGGAGGGAGTGCAATAAACCCCAAACACCCTTTTTCTTCCCCTTCAGCTCATTCGAGCTCTTCCCAGCAGAGCCAACTAATCCTATGCGCTGGGAGGTGCCTGCTGGCACCCCTCCAGGGCAGCACAGCCGAGGGCTGTGCACGCTGCTGCTGTGGGCGAGGATGGCGAAGAGGAGAGCAAACAGAGCCCAAAGGTCTGGGCTCAGGCTCTTCTGATTCCGTGACCTCCGCGGTGAGACCAGCAGGGCTGAAAAGAGGATTTGCAGCCAGCCTGAGGGAGTTGCAGAAGACTGCCTTTCCCATTTTTTTGTGCTGTGCAGTGTTACACGTGGTTTTAAACCTGAGGAAATGCAGGCTGCCGCCTGCAAGCCAGCTTCTTAACCGGCACAAACTGCAGTGGTGCCATCGATGTCGGTGAGGGTAGACAGGCTGGCAGCAGTGTCCAATTCCGTCCCCAAGTACCTGCTGCCCTGCACCATTGCTTTCCATGCACCTCCCACGCATTTAATGGGGAGCCAAGAGTGCAACTGTTCTGGCTGGAGGGCAGGCTGTCCCTGCCACGATGCCTGCGCTGCCCAGATACTGCCATCTGTTGCATGCCATTACGCTCTTGGCCTCGGCCAATTTTTTCTCAACAAGCTTGATGGGGAAAGGACAGTATATTCTATTCTTCCAATGATGGTATTGCTTTGCCCAGAGCCTAATTAGCAGCGTGGTTGTGTAAAACTGCAGTTAGTCGATACCCTTCCCATGTGGATATTCCAGTACAAGTGCTGGATTGGTTGTTATTTTGTTATTGATCAAAATTTTGAATCACACGACTGAAAATTTGTGCAAGTAATGCACAGCATTTTGAGAAGAGTAAACAAAACATTTCTCTTGCTGAGGAAGTTGACTCAAGAGAAGTGGGACAGAAAGAGAAAATGAAGCCCTAACAAATATCATTTGCAGTTAAATGAAGCAGAGAACCAAAAGGAGAGTCTTTTTAATTTTTGGAGCTCCGTGACAGTTTCAGCATCCTTTCCCCACACCGAAGCAAAGGACCAGTATGGATTGTCAAGGAGCTGTGGCTGTAGGATTGCACAGCTACCATTAAATGTCACTCCTGTGATGAAACACAAGAAACATCCCACAAACTACCAGCCAGGTGCAGGCTCACTGCCAGCCGCTTCCAAGCTGAGCAGCCAGGCTGCGGGTAGTTCTGCAGGGAGGATCCGCTCTGCTGCACTCCCGTCTGGGTCTTTCTCCCTCGCTCCCCTCCCCACAGCAGCAGGCAAAGCCCAGGCAGGCAGCCTGGGGTGCTGCACAGGTCTGCCAGGACGTGAGCCAGCTGACCTCCCTCCTGATACTCCAAGCCCTTTCCTCCATAACACCCGTCCAAGGAAACATGATGAAGTGGGATGGATACCTGGGACTGTATAACACCTCTGCCTGCATTCGACTGTGGCAGACCCACAGGTCTCTGTTATCTGCAATGCTTTCTCCCATTAATTCTTAAAAAATCCTACACCATATGACTTTGTAATATCAAATTAACCGTATTTTTCCACAAACAGTGATAGTAGACATTTTGCTGCAAAGCTTTAGACACCACTGCTTGAAATGCAAGTTCCTTGCTTGTGATTGAATACACAGAACCTTCAGTGTATGCTTTCATGAACCGAACATCCAAATTTTATAACAAATAAATAGGCAGGTTTGATGAAGTCAATTGATTTGAAGCATTGCATGAAGAGTTAGGAGGTAATAAAGACTAAAGGGTTTTAAATGTTTCATTGTTAACTTGTCCAGAGAAATAATTCAGATTTCATAGGAAATACAAATTTACAAATTTCATCAAGATTTCATAGGTAGTGCAAATATGGATGTAATGTGATGTAATCTTCTCACATTCCCACAAACTCAATTTCTCCATAACAAGGTAATTCTCTTTCTGTATGTGTTTACTGAGTCTTGTGTGTGTTCAAAGGGTCAAAGCCAGGTGCTGTACAGCTCATGTGGAAACACCTTTGGCTAACCAGGGTTAGAAACTGCTTTTCTAACCAGGGTTAGAAAAACTGTACTTCTCTAGTGCTGGGAAGTGCTGAATCCACCTTCTAAGTCATTGAGTTTTGTGACAGAATAACAGTTCACTGAGTCAGACTGAAAGTCCGCTTCACCCAGTACAAATGGTGGCAGTATCCAGTAAGGGATACTTCGCTGAAAAAAACAAAAGTAACAGGGCAAGACTTAAGTCTCATGTATCATCCAGCTTGCAGGAGTAAGCTTCAGCCCCCCTGAGCTGGAAGGTGCACACATTTAGTGGTTATCAGTGGATCTGTTGCTCCCAGGTCACAAACTGCATGGAGGTGCACACAAGTGAAGGAAGTGGAATGCGGCATATAAATAGAAAGCATGACTTTTGTGCACTCCATCGTGAATAGAGATAGCCGAGATTTATCTGCTCTGTTGGAACAAACATATTTGCCTAATTATCGATGCATTTATCCAATCCCAAGGAATTAATAAAGCCCAAAGAGGTGTAAGGAGGTGCATTCCCAACCATGTTCTCTGCCATAGGGAAGCCACTAAACAACAACAGTGTCAGACCTGCAGGTGGTGTGAATTATCACCCCTCTCCTCCAGGGTCAGCCAAAGCCCTGCCCAGAGCTATGTGTTGCCTAGGATGGGGGTGGCTATTTGCCTGTAAGATCTAGTCTGGAAGGCAGTTTTATCTGGATCCCCAGGAAGGCTCCTTGTTAAGTAGCTCAGCTTGTTAAGAAAACAGAAGGAAATTACAGCACCTTCTACGGTGAAGAGCAGTAGGTGGCTTTTTCTGCTTTGCTGCGACAAAGTTAGGGCAAGAGCAGTTCAGTAAGGATAGAATCAGTATAGTTGTCAGCTGTTTGTATAAATGAGTCGGAGTCCCTGGATGGTGTCATATAGGTTTTGCCACTGTCAGACAGGAATGTCAGTGTTCAGGAATTACAAAGTCAAATCACTCCAGGCTGGAAACTCTCCTGATAATTCCATTCCTTCCAGCAGTTCAGTAACAGAAAAATTGCATCTGATGCCTATAATGGTGTATTTTATTGCTTTTGGAGGTAGGTGGCAAAGGAGAGGTGATTTGTGGTCTCACACTGTGCCTGCAGATAGGGGTGTTCTCAGGAGACATGTTCTCCTGTGACTTCTGAGAACAGAGGATGGCACCCACAAACTCTGGATTAAAGTGTTATACAAAGCTTTAAAAGTGGCATTTACAAATGGTGACAGAGAGACCCTGTCCTTTTCTTCTGCCCTCTATTCTCAGCATATGTAGTGTTACTTTTTTTCTAGTGAAGACAAACAGAAAACACCTTCAGCTTTGTTGGCAATTCATAAACAAAACTTGTGACTTCTAAGTTGTGAAGGAAATTTTATGGTAACGTTAACTTCTCCAAGCTAATTCATGTGGATGGCTAATCCTTATTACAGAGCTCTTCATGGTTAATGAGACAAATTCCACTCTCTTAAATGAGGGAGGTGTCACAGATCTCTGCAAACTTGCAATTACACAGCTCAAAACTAGAGCTGACCCATCCTTATACCTACTCAGGATCACATTAGCACCTCATGACTCATCCCGGACCAAGGCCTCTGTCTGCAGTAAACACTGAGCGAGAAAAGGTCCCTGCCCTTAGGGGTTTACAGCTAGACACAGCCAGAGAGCACAGAGATGCCAACAGAGGATTAGAAGGAAGGCAACTGAGGTCACGTGGCATTAAGTGGTCCCAGTAGAACTAACCCATGCTCCAAACCAGCTTATGTTTGTTAAGATTGTATCACTTCATATCCTGTATTGTGTTTTGCAACATGCATCTGTGTGGGCCCATTACCCAACAGCCCTTTCAACAGCTCAGGCAAAGCAAATTGTAAATGATACCCACTCTTCCTTCCAGACATTTTTGCATCCATGAATCACAGTCATGGCTGCAGTGCCAGGACAGGTAGATGCCCGGTCAGCCCTTTTCAGAGCTAGAGCCTGGCCAGCTCAGGTCACACGCCACCGAGGATGCGGCAGTACGGGCTTCCCAATCGGGCCAGGAGCTGTCTTATCCTCTCAGGCCTCTTAGCAGGCTCCTCTTGATTAAACTTTGCACACATATTCACAGCTACCTCAGCTGCAGACTCTGATGGTGTAGGCATTTTCTGTTTCAGAAGCTTTTGCATCACCAGGAAGCCAGTCCCACCCACCTGGCAGAGTGCTCCGGCAAGAAGATTTCTCTGAAGGCATGGGGCATAAGGCATGACCCATCAGCATTATGAGCCGAACTCTTGCTTTACCACTGAAAGAAAATCCCTAGGAAATAAGGGCTCTGTGAGAGCCTAGCAGGCTTGAGGTCAGGTAATTTTATTTTACCAGGTGTTCAAATTTCCCTTGTGTCAGGAGTCTATTGCTTGAGCATAGGCACCTAGTACGTAGTAGTCTGTCCGCCTAGTCTGCCGCTGGCCATCTGAGGCACCCTGGAGCATTCAAGCTATCACTGCCAGGATGTTAGGTGTGAGTTAGAGAAGTCCTGCACTCCTTGGAGAAGCAGCTTGGATCCAGGCAGATACCCCGGGGCACCTGAAACAGCATCAGACACCTGTGTGTAGGCAGAGTAACCCTCCCTCACTGTCTCCAACCTTACAAGCCTGGCAAGTATCTTACTGGGCAAAGGCCTGGTACCCACAAAGCAGCATATACATTCCCTGAGAACATGGTAATAATTCCTGCTCTTTCCAAACGGAGTATTCATGGGAGCTCTGAAAAAACAGATTTCCTTGGAAGGAATCCTTTAAAATTTTCTGGATATTCAACACGCGCAACAAGCAAGTAGAAAGTTATGCGCAACACGCAGCCAGATGCTCCCTGCAGCGTGTGCGTCACAGTGAGAAAACGAAGCCCACCTTCGCCTTGATGCAATAAAGAAGAATCTCTGCTGTTGGGCTTTCCACACCAGGAAATTCTGCCTTTTACATGCAACAAAAGGCCTCCTTGTACTCTTTAGTCAGGGATGTTGTAACACCATTCTGACATTGTTTGCTTCAGCTGCATTTTCTTTTTGTGTCTCGTCTCCTGAGCCAGGACAGAGGCATTGCAGTCATCAGGGGTGTTCTGGACTCTCTCACAAAGTAATAATGAATTTATGCTTTTATTTAGTCTCAGTCAGTGGAAAACAAAAGCGATTCTGATGTGTCAAGCAGCAATTTTAGCACAAGTTGTCAGAAAGACAGGATCTGGGAAGACCTCGGTGACATAGTGGTGGGTTTGTTAACCTACAGACTGTGTCACAGTTGGTAGTGTAAAATTTTACTGGATTTTTTAGAGAAGTAAACCAGCATCTTGTTCCCGAAGGTGTGCAAACCGTTCACACTGGGGTGTAGAAAAAGGTGGCTGAGGAAGTATTTATCTTCTGGTTAAAAATTCTTAACAAGAAATTAGTGGTTTTAAAGTCATACTCATTCAATAAAATTTGACAGATATCACTAAAGTTCCTCAGTGTATCGGACAATGTACTTTGTTCTCTGAGGCATACACTCTGCACATGGTATTAACTCTACTGAGCATCTGTAATTCTACCATGGCAGCACAGTGCAATGTAATTATTTATAAACACCTGACTAAATATTTGCTTTTTTCAGACCTTGGAGCTGCACCAAAAAAAAGGGGGAGAGATTCAACCTGAAGACCAGCAATAGAGCAACTCCTAACTTGGGTGATAAGGCTACAGACAAAGGACATAAAGGTAAAAATAAAATAAAATCACTGGTTTATTCCCTGGTCTTGCAGCCCAGCCTTCGAGGGCTCCAGAGTCCTGATGCTTCAAGTTGCTTCATGAGTGGCTAAGGGAACTGAGGTGATTTAGCCTGGAGAAAAGGAGGGTCAGAGGAGTCCTTATCACTCTCTACAACTACCTGAAAGGAGATTGTAGTGAGGTGGGTGTCGGTCTCTTCTCCCAAGTGATAGGACAAGAGGAAACGGCCTCAAGTGGTGCCAGAGAAGGTTTAGACTGGATATTAGGAAAAATTTCTTCACGGAAAGAGTTGTCAGACACTGAAACAGGCTGCCCAGGGAGGTGGTTGCATCACCATCCCTGGAGTTATTTAAAAGACGTGTAGGTGTAGTGATTAGGGACATGATTTACTGCTAGACTTGGCAGTGTTAGGTTTATGGTTGGACTCCATGATCTTAAAAGTCTTTTCCAGCCTAAACGATTCTATGATTCTACAAGACCTGCTCTGAACACCTGTTGGCAGGCACGTCCTTACGGCACATGCGAGACAACTTATCCACTTTTTGACCATGCTGTATGATAAGAACATGGCATGAAGCAGATGAGATGCAGTTAGTGGGTGCTGGAAGTGCCCTGCAGTGCCCACAGGCCACTGTCTCCCACTTCCCAACCCCATGGGAGCCCCTGCACCACACTGGGTCTTCAGTAGAGGGCTGCTCTGGCACGGGCGAGAAGCTGGTTGAGGGACTGGGGTCCTAGGTTGGGCTGGAGCAGCCCTGGTCGGGCTGTTGGGCAGGTCCAGTGAGGGGAAGGGGGTGCAAGGTGCTTGCTCCCCATGGAAAGTGGCCAAGTTAATTTTCTGGGGGAAAAATATAGACACATTGCCTGTACTTCTTACTTGCACTCAGACTGACTAAGGCCAGCCCCAGAAACATCATAAGCGGGATAGATCGTGCTTGTTTACAGGCTCTTCGGTGTAAGTGGTGTTTCTTTAAATTGTTTTTGCCACAGAACTCAAACATCACTACTGGTTTTACACACACAAAATACAGGGCACAGAAATGAACAATTATTTTCTTTTTACAACCTTGGCAATACGAATGTAATTGATTAAATGCCTGAAATCCAAACCGACAGAGACTTGGCAGCATGCTCCCTCCTGAGTATGCTGGATTCACCCCAACTTTTAAGAAGCAAGTAACATTTTCTTGATTTCAAAGGGTGCTGGGAAGGACCCTGGGCTTTGCCAACAACTGTCTGCCTCCCACCTTTGCTCTCCCCTTGTCCCCCCCCCCCC
>Ga0065711_1001411_pt1 | contig 43582 bp, 19 predicted proteins | sample Hoacrofraction12_FD_59098 | JGI IMG/M metagenome (GOLD analysis project Ga0065711, IMG submission 59098) | Hoatzin crop microbial communities from Cojedes, Venezuela - Epithelial fraction 12 v2 (version 2) | ecosystem: Host-associated > Birds > Digestive system > Esophagus > Crop | place... | reverse complement strand
CTGGGGAGCCCAGAACTGCACACAGTACTCCAGATGGGGCCTCACTAGGGCAGAGTAGAGGGGAAGGAGAACCTCCCTTGACCTACTGGCCACACTCCTCTTGATGCACACCATGATCCCATTGGCCTTCATGGCAACAAGGGCACACTGCTGGCTCATGGTCAACTTGTCATCCGCCAGAACTCCCAGGCCCCTCTCCATAGAGCTGCTCTCTGGCAGCTCCGCCCCAAGCCTGTACTGATGCATGGGGTTATTCCTCCCCAGGTGCAGAACCCTGCACTTGCCCTTGTTGAACTTCATCATGTTCCTCTCTGCCCAACTCTCCAGCCTGTCCAGGTCTCGCTGAATGGCAGCGCAGCCTTTCGGTGTATCAGCCACTCCTCCCAATTTTGTGTCACCCGCAAACTTGCTGAGGGTACACTCTTAACTCTTCACCCAGGTCATTGATGAAGCAGTTGAACAAGACTGGGCCGAGTGCTGACCCCTTGGGGATACCACTAGTTACAGGCCTCAAGCTGGACTCAGTGCTGCTGATGACAACCCTCTGAGTTCTGCCATTCAGCCAGTTCTCAATTCACCTTACTGTCTGCACATCTAGCCCACACTTCCTGAGCTTCCCTAGGAGGATGTTATGGGAGACAGTGTCGAAAGCCTTGCTGAAGTCAAGGCAGACAACAGCCACTGCTCTCCCCTCATCTACCCAGCTAGTCATGCCATCATAGAAGGTTATCATATTTGTCAGGCCTCATTTCCCCTTGGTGAATCCATGTTGACTACTCCTGATAACCTTCTTTTCCTCCACTTGCTTCATGATGACCTCTAGAATGAGCTGCTCCATCATCTTTCATGGGATGGAGGTGAGGCTGACTGGCCTGTTGTTCCCTGGGTCCTCTTTCTTGCAATTTTTGAAGACTGGAGTGACATTGGCTTTTCTCCAGTCCTCGGGCACCTCTCCTGTTCTCCGGGACCTTTCAAAGATGATGGAGAGTGGCTCAGCAGAGCCATTGTCATGGTTTAACTGCAGCCAAAAACAAAGCAGCACGCAGCCCCTCATTCACACTCCCCTGATGGGATGGAGGAGAGACTGGCATGAGTAAAAGTAGAGAGAACTCAGGGGTTGAGATAAAACCAGGTTAATATATAAGGCAAAAGCTGTGCACACAAGCAAAGCCAAACAAGGAATTCATTCACTGCTTCCTATCGGCAGGCAGGCGTTCAGCCATCTCCAGCAAAGCAGGGCTCCATTGTGTGTAGTGTTTACTTGGGCAGACAAACACCATCACTCCAAACTTCCCACTCTTCCTTCTTCTTCCCCCAGATTTATGTGCTGAGCATGACATCATATAGTATGGAATACTCTTTTGGTCTGTTGGGGTCAGCTGTCCAAGCTGTGTCCCCTCCAGCTCCTTGTGCACCCCCAGCCTCCTCGCTGGTGGGGTGGGTGAGGAGCAGAAAAGGTCTTCAGGCTGTGCAAGCACTGCTCAGCAATAATGAAAACATCCCTGTATTAGCAACACTGTTTTCAGCACAAATCCAAGACATAGCCCCATGTTAGCTGCTATGAAGAAAATTCAGTCTATCCTAGGCAAAACCAGCATGGTATATACTGTACTGAAATAGTTATGTGTCATCCTCTTTATATTTCAACTCTTATTTATTTGTATCAACACATTTGGATGCTCCAAATCTTGTTTATCTTTATAACAGCCAATTAGCAGGCAGGAGAACTAAACCATGCAACTTGGGAGTTGCTCATCAGCTGTATAATGAAGACAAATGGCATGTTAAATCTTGTTATTTGGTTATGTAAAAATAGCTTTTTATGACAGCAGTGGCTTTGCTTTGCAGTCTGTAGAAAGCCATGCATCACGCATCTGATTAATTATGCAAAATAAGATTGAAATAAAGAAGCAAAAACCCAACTAACCAAAAAACTCTAAAAACAAAGAAAAAGGTGCTGTGTATTCTGGGTCTCTTCCAAGCAGATGGTTTAACCTGGTGCTGAAAATCTTGTTCTTTGTGGACAGACTTCAAGGCCGAAAGAATATAAAATGATAGTGAAATTTTCAAATTGTGCTGTGCCTAATTAAGAAGTAGTTCTATTACTGTGATTTTAAGAACGACTAATTTAATATCTAATGGCAAATATTTGCCAGGATTGGTTAGAACATAAATCAAACAATGAAAAGGACAAGCAGAAAGGATAGTCTAAACTCCTGATCCCTTAGCTTCCCTGTGGGATCCAATTATAAAGCACATTTGTTGGTGACATCTTTGACAACAGGTTCCTGCATCCAAATGAGTCCACCTTCTATTTGTCTTGTCTGGGTGATGTATGCCTTGGGACTGTTTCTACCAAAAGCCAGTTATGGGTTTTTTGGGTTTAATGTTGTGGGTGTCTGTGTCTGTGTGGTGGTGGTTGTTTGTTGTTGAGTTGGAAAATGCACAGTAAAACTTCTTGCATAAGTTTCTGTTGTCCTTGACATCTACAAACTTTGTAATGAGAAAAAACAAAAGGCACAAGATGGCTGATCTTGCTGTGTTCCTGACCCACTGTTTAAACAAGGAGAATCACAAATCTCAGAAGACTTGCAGGTGTCTTTTCTCAAGAGATTTTCAGATTGATGCAGTTCAGAAGTCCTTCTTCTGAAAAGGAATATCCTCTTATCACAGCACATTGGGTCTGTGTAGGATGGGGATTGTTTATTGTCAGAGTAGTAGGTGAGAAATTGTCTGTACAGCAAAGGGCGGGAGCTCTTTTTTCTAGGGCAGAAAATAAATTACTGTATCAGAAAGCAAGGCGAAACTGAGTCAGGCGGTACAAGTATGTCTTCCATTCATCCTCAGACTTTCTGTGAACATCAGGACAATTGTACACCAACAAACGGAAATGAATGCGTTATCATGCAGCAGCATCATAAAAACCTGAACCCAAGCACTTCAGGTGAATTTTTTTCACTTATATGCCAGAAGAAAGCTTGCTTTTTGCAGAGATTTTGTGTCATCACACGAAGCAATATTTTCTGGATATTAAGTTTGTCACAAGTACTGCAGCTAATCTCATCAATGATGTCCAACTACATAATCTCTGTGTTATTGTGTATAACTACACAGTATTTTGACTGTGCTGTGGGAGAAATGTGACCTAATTTCCCAGAAATAGGGCCTGGTTGAGGATAGGGAGCTGAGATAATGACTGCACATTCACTTTAAGCCGGTTGATTGAACCTAGATGCATTGTGCAACATTTCAGGGCTGCTGTGTAGTGATATGGTAGAGACTGATCGTGAAAAGACGAGATGGGACTGAATGAGCTTACAGTGTATATGAGTGGCTTATTGAAAGGAAGACACCTATGTTTTCTCTCCTTGTTCACACAGTCCCTTTCTTTTCCAGCTAGGAACTCCACAACGGCATGAACAGTGAAGAATTTTTAATGTGAAACTGTGGTCTCTGAATGCGTTTTAACCTCAGGTCTGAAATTCAGTGTGTTTCCAGACAGGAAACTTCAGCAAAACATGGGGAGAGATTCAAGGAGAGCTAGCTGAAAAATGTCTTAGAATTAATTCAGTAAAACTAAGATCACTGCTTTCAAACCTATATGAGATCCTTTCATCTTCATGTGTTTGAATTACTTAAACTCAAGTGTCTATTGTCTTCTTAACTCCATTGTTGTAGGCAGAATGTAGTGATGGCTTCTGGCAGTAATTAGACTACACCATGTTCTCATCTGAATGATGTATCCCGTTTGCAGGATGATCAACAGTATTGTGAACATGCTGGTTTTGGCTTAGCCTATTCATTTGTTCCCTGACAAATGCATTTGCCTTCCAGGGTTATGGGGAATGAAACTAAGTATCAGTGGAAGATTCAATAAGGAATCTCTTGAGTGTGCAAAGACAAAGTGTAACAGTTCCATTTGTGCAGTGTAGCATAAGAAAGTCCTTGTTCAAAATGCAATAAACAGGACGTGTCTCTGACAGATTTGCTGACAGCTGGCTGCTAAAGTCAAAGTTGAAAAATCACCTTTGCCTTAAGACAACAGTGTGATGTGGATATAATTCTCTGTTACTTTGCACCTTCTACGGTTATTCATACCAGTGCAGAAGACTGCAAAAGAGGTGGAAAAATTTGGTGAAGTAAGTTTCTCTTATATGTTCTTCATACTGGTGTTAGAGTTCAGAATAGGGAAGAAACAGACCTTGGTGAGTGTTGGAACAGTCTAGAAACTGTTTGGCAACATGTCAGTGATCCAGCAGACAGGAGAGAGATGTTGGTGATGAGGATCATAATTTTGGTTTAGAGAGTCTGAATGAAAGAGTTGTTTTCTTACGTGCCCCAAAACTCAGTGGAAGATGCTTATCCACCTTTTGGATGAATTTTTCTCGATAAATAACTCTGCTTCTCTCCTCCACCATGCAGAGCTTGCCTTTATGGAAGTGCTAAAAGCATTGTGGAGAATTACTGAAAAGTCATTCTCCTTTGTGTGGTTTTAATTGAACACCACTGCATCCTCAGTCAGGAAATAGAAGCAGAAGAAAGGTGACAGTCTTTGTGCTTTATGTCTTATAAGTATCATCTTTTAGTCTTCCATGTGGTGAACAAATCATCTGTCTTTATTCTTTACAAAATTTGCCTTAATTCCTTAAATATTTAGTTTCTTTCCTTGGGAAATGTTTATCTGGGTGAATGTTTTTCTTGGAGTGGAGAGTTTAAAGGTAAACTAAATGCAAATGGAAAAAGAGTCTTGAAAAAATTCGGTTATGTGTTAGTAGCAACAGATAGGGCCATGTATATTTAGAAAATTCTACCTTGTATTGTGTTTTCCCTAACCAGATGGAGATAGTAACATCCAGTCAACCTTCACTAAGCAATTGCCATGAACACTTAGTATCCGAGCACCAGAGCTTCTCTGTGCTCCTCAGAGATTTGACATCCAGTTTCAGAACTCTCAATGGTGTACAAATGTTTGTCAGTCCCTCAGGTGGTGGGTTTTTTTAACAGAACTTGATTGTGACCTGTAAACTTCATACATAGATGTTGTTTCCTTTTCATATTTACTTGTTAGAGGTGTAAAAATTCTAAGATTAGTGTCTTGAGTCTCAATATCTTTGCGTTTTGTATGCATGTTTTTCAGTGAAATCTGTTCTGGAAAGTGTGAATTCAGAGCGTAACTGCATAGTGGCACTTCATATATGCCTCCTCTATACTTGGAAAGCCAAAATCTACCCATAGATATCAAAGTCAGCAGAGGTGAAATTGTGTCAGCAGTAGTGAGACAATTATGGATGTGTTTCCCGGTGTAGTTGTGGTCTTGGTTAACACTGCTAAGCTCTGTGGATTCCGACTGTTAACAGAAGGATGGCATGCATAATTACCTATGAGACTGACAATCTGTATTGACTCATTTATAGTTTTTAAGTGTATGTAAAGTGCTTTTGTGCGGCTGAGCCAGAATCTAAAACCCTTGTCAAAACATGGGAATGCTGTGTTGTTGTGATTAAAGGAAACTGATGCATGACCTAATGGCAGCTTAGCTAATAAAAGGAAATGATGAACCATTTTAGCTTCTTTTTCTAAGCTGCCACCCAGCAAAAGGAGAACCTCATGGCTAGAGGCTATAGTGGCTGATGTGTGTTAGGTATTTTCTAAACAGTTGGGAAGTAAGTGGTGTATTGCTGAATATTTTGAAAAGGTCAGGGAACTTAAATCAGGTTTTCTATAGTAATATTAAGTAAACATATTTACTGAAGAAAAACAAATCACGCTACATTTAGAGCATCTGTCTTTGTACCTAATTTGAAGAAGAGAACTTCTTCAGTTTATGAAAGGCACTCCTGTTAATCATTAGAAGTGTCAGTGTTGTTCTACCCTGACTAAATGAAGCACAAGTTGCTCATTTGAACATTATGGGCTAATAGAGATGGGGGATTTTTTGTTTGTTTTTTTTAAATTTGAATTAGTATTATCACAATCAGGTAGTACACTTAGCAAATATCTACCACTACATGGATATGTAATAAATGTTAAAAAAATTATAAAAATAAGCAGAATTATTAATTGTCCATCAAGGCAATGAGGGGGGTGTTTGGATTTTTTTGGACCTTTTTTCACATGTTTCTGACAATTTAGGTGTTATGTTTTTTGTTTGTTTGTTTCCTGAAATGCTTGCATGAATTCCTTTTTATCTGGAATGTATTTTTCTGTGCGCATATGATGGTGATCTTGTTTTTCCAAGTCTGACACTCATTCAGGAATGCATTCAGTTGCATACTATTAATTACTTGGGTTTTATACGTAACGGTACTGTAAGCTCAACTGTGATGAATGCTTAACAATGGTGTTTGCCAAATTGCATGAGCAGCTGGGAACACACATGAGACAGAGACTGTATCAAACAATGGAATTTAGCACTTGTGAACTTCATTCCAATCACATGAGCTATGTTAGGTTATGATTTGTGTGATGATTTCACTTGAACAGGTAGGAGCAATTTTCCATGTGTTTCTAACTCTTGATAATGAATAAATTTGTGAAGGAGAGGTATAACATGTACACATTAAAAACAGAGCTCCTTTTTACTCCAGATTACTAACTTTTAAATGAAGAATTCTACATGGAGATGGAGAGTTCCTTAAGGAGTATTCTTCAGCATGTTTTGAAATGGTATCCCTAAGTAATTATTCTGAATTATTATTTGGAAAAAACTGAGGTGGAGTCAAGACTTACAAGCTAACTGTATACTAGATTATATCTTTGGAAATAGGATAACTATGAGTATGTTCTGTATAGTAACCTTGCTGAAAATCTTTATATTGAACTTTTTATTTTGTGAGAAAAACCAAGTTACTTAAATAGTAATTTTGTCAGTTTTTCAAGTGTAGAAGTTTACTTCTTTGATAATTTAGGTTAAAGGAAAGTTAAAGGTCAAATGCATCTTTTTTTAAAAGGGTGTGGGTCTTGTGCTGTGTAACTCTTACCAGCTAACAGAATAACCTTGACAGAGTGTGTTAGCCTTTACTTCTTTTTCATACATATTTATTCTGCTATCCTAGGACCATCCAATGGGAATTAATTACTTCAGCAATGATTGAAGAAATCTTATTTTTAATCTAAGCCATTTTCTGTGAAGTTTAATTCGTAACAAAAAGCAGCTCCTGACTAATAATGAAAAATTATATATTTTTAATGAAAAATAATTGCCTCGAATCCTCAATGTCAAGCAGAGATACCTCTTTCTCTCCAACAATCATAGAAGATCTTTGCCATATAATGTTTAATACTTCCTTACCTTTTAATTACTAGGCAAATTCAAGGTTAGTAATAAAAATTGTCTTGACTGAACTAAAGGGCTTTGATAGGTGTAGGAGAGACTGATTTCCAGTTCAGTACTCTCACATTAAGAAATATGAAGTTGATTTGGGAAGACCTCAGGCTAACAAGACTTAAAGTCTCTATTTTTCCAGTTTGAACACAGGCACAAATTCATCAAATAGGTATACGATGGTGCGTGTGGGCTCGTAGAAACATTTGTAGTGATGTTTCCAAATGACCCTCAGTTCTCTCCCTGTTTATGTTTCTAAATAATTTTTAGCAACATCACATTTACAGTTCACAAATAGTATGGTCACATGCCAATGCAGGAAAAAACTCCATTTCTTGAGTTCCCGGGTTAGTTAGTCAGAACAATGCTGCAGAATAACTAATTGTGAAGCATGTAACCTGCAGATAGATGACTGAATTCGCATTCAGGAGCCTGGCTCTGTTCCTTGTTCTGGCATGGTTTTAATATCTGACCTTGGACACCTGTGTCTGCTTCTGTTTCCCTTTCTTATCCTACTGTGCCTCATCTGTTTGCTAATTCCTTTGCAGCAAAAGTATCTACTTCTGGTTGCATTTTTACAGATAATATGTGGCACATATAAAGTGTATCTGTACCAGATATGCTATAAAACATGTTCTGCTAAAACAGACATGTAAGCAGATAAATCTTTCTTGCCTACTTATTCCTAAACTATTTACATAGTTGGCTGTAACTTAATTTAAAATTCAGTATAATCATAGATCAGACAGCATGCTAAGTCAGAATTAAAACCTTGACAGCTTGGAATTTTAGATTTATATTTCAGTTTGCCCTTGTAGCTTAATGAATGTAAGTAGTTCCTTAAATTTGAAGAATATTCAGCCTTTTGGAATATTTGCATTTTTACTTTGGATTTGCCCTTTTGATATCTAGCTGATAGCAAATATAGAAGTATTAGAATTTTGCCAAATGAAGTAGTATTAGAAAAAAACCCTAGAACGTTATAGGTTTTTTTTAATTATTCCATATTTTACTGGTGAACTATTTTGCTTCTGGGAACAATTCCCAGTTCCTGTGGTGCCATGAGATTTTGTTTTTGCATAGTACTGTTTCAGCTAGACACCATCAAAATAGTAGGGGGAATTATTGTAGAGCTATGTGACTCTATAATGTCTAGGTGAAGTGTTAAACTTCTAGGTGAAGTTTAAAAAGTACTGTGGCATATGTATAGATTTACTTCTCTTTTTTTTATAGGGGAACTTTTTAATATATCAGTGAGGCTGTGAAATAATTAAGTACTTGTGTAATCCTGTTATTCACAGTTTGGCAGAAAAATTGCTAATTGTCTTGCAGGAATTGTTGATGGCTGTGGTGCATGCAACATCTTTTGGGCATAAAATTCTTGAATAACCTCTTTCAAAGGAAGTTACCTCTCTCCGAGTTGTGTGAGAGAAATTCAAATAATTGCAAAGGATGTGATCGACTTTTCATATGGAATAAAAATTTCGTACTTCAGAAAACATAAAAGTTGTCTGCTTTTAAGGGTGAAGGCTCAAGTAGAAGTCCTGTTAATGCTTTACTGATGGATCGCGAAAAGAAACAGATGAACTGGTCGTATATGAATGGAGTCAACAGAAAAATCAGTAAAAAGGAGAATTAGTTTACAAAAATTTAAACAGCACTAATGCCTGATTCCCACTGTCATTTCTTATTATCAGTCCTTGTATTATGGTCAAATGTCAGGCAGTTTTACCAGCTGATAACAAAGGAAATTTTATTAATGATAATCGCCTGTGGGGATATGGTGTCCTAGCTTTAGTTTTTAAGTGAAACCTACTAGCTTTCTCTTAGCAAAGGTGTTACTGGGTATAAGTGGTAGCTGTAGCAGGTTCTGAACTGAGACAAAGAGGTTTAGATTTTACTTTTCTAATTCTTCTGTCTGTTCAGTTGTGTTGTTTCCCCAGATGTTTTTTTTCCCCATTAAGACCTACCTGTGCACCTCTAGGTTGAGCTGCGTATTTATTTTTCAAGTCAATAGTTTGTATAAACAGTGTTCTCATACACCTCATGCTTTTGCTCTCATTGTAATCAGGATCCCAGAAGTTAAATTTATTACATTAATCATTTGCCTATATCACATACGAAGGGTTAATAGGAATTTGGCTTAAGGGGTTTGTTAGTTGCACAATCTAGCTGTAGCTGACTTTGATGTCTTTAGGACCTCACAAGGTGGGCTTTTTTGTTTAAAGCAAATATGGGATATATAGGTAAAGAGATATTATGAAATATTCTCCAGTGATGACTTTTAAATTGTGAATTAATGATTTGTTTGCCTCTGAACAGTGATAGTCTCACTACAGTCAAAATGGATTCACTTTTCATATTGATATCTCCCTCTAGAAATTTCAAGGAGTCAGATTATTCATGGGCTGTATTTTTACTTACTACCTACCATTCCCAGAGGGGAGGTTTGCTTGGAAAGTCAGTTGAAGTCTTCCTACTTGGTCTCATAAGACCATTGAAGCATTTTGAACAGTGAACATCCATAATTACATGAGGAGATAGTGACACACCCCATATCGTGCCTCAGGAAAAAAACAAGGTGCGATGATTAGAGAGTAAATTTGGAAACAATGGCTGCCTGAATATCACTTCTGATCTTGTCACTGGCCCTATAGTGCAAACAAATCATTTAATCCTACTGTCTCAGTTTGTCCATGTGTGAATAATTATGATGGGATATTGCTTCCTTCAGAAGAATATGATTGTGGACGAGTTAGCAGCACAGGATGAATGCTGAGAGGTACTCACTGTTCTTGAAATACTGACTTGCGACCTTTGGCTCACTGACGACCTTATTGGAAGCCTGTTTTTATAATACCACCAAAAGATATGAATTAAAAAATGAGGCTGCATGTTAGAGCAAAGTACACATCTGTAGTGGAGACTGTATGTCAATTAATCTACACATGGGACTGCACATTATTTTGTTCTCTGGACACATCAGCTTTTAGACAAACATGTTTTCACATCACGCTTGCCATATCTCTTTCTCGATGAGAAGTGTAAAGCGCGCTGAATTCAACAGGAAAAACTCCTGTTGTTTTCAGTGGGATATGAATCAGGTCTCAGGAAAAAAAAAAGGTAAATTCTGAAATCGGGTGGCTTTCAAAGGAGAAAATTAATTCAATGAAGTTGAATTACCTTCTATATGCCAAGTCTGTTGGGTATCGATGTAATCTTATTCAGTATTAAAAAAGTTCTAATGGTATTTCATTAAAAAATGAGAATAGGTTTCATTTTTGTGATTATACTGCTTTCTTTGTCAAAATAAAATAGAATTTACTTATAATAAAAAAGTTGACACCAAAATGTGGTATAAAGAAGTATTTAAGCTGGTCTGATAAGATAGTGGCCAAAGGTGACTTTGAACCTTCAAATTTTATCGATTCTGATTCTTCAAATATTTTAGCATCCCCTTCTGACTTATCTCAAGAAGGGTTTCACAGAACTCATTCCTCTAATGTACAGGTTACAAATCTCATTGAGAACACTTTCTTCCTGTAAATCACGTTTGTGAATGGAATTATGCTGCTGACAAACACCATATTCATAGTTAATTTCATCAAGCTTTTTTTTTGATTCTATTCTAATGGTCCTGGTTTTGAAGAGTATAAATCTGCTCTTACTAGACTGTTTTGAAGAACAGGTCTTTATAGGCAGGCTTTGGTACAAAGTCAATATTGCTAGTATTGAGATATGCCTTTTTTTGATGGTTCTTTAAATAATGCAGGATTATGCGCAGGGTTACTTTCAAATGTAATGACAAATAATGGACAAGTACCCTTATTAGAGATGTAATCCTATACAACTTCCCTAGATTTCTTCTAAAAGCTGTAGTATCGAGATTATCTTTCTGACTGTGAATTTATGCATCCATTTATATGTTCTTTTGGAATTCTGGTTCAGGTAGTTTTTGTTCACAGTGCTTATGGACCTGGTTACCTGATAATGATTGCTCCATGGGTACTACTGAAGTAGCACAGACATTATAATAAACTGTTGAAATTTTAACCGTGGAGAAAAATTGCCCCCTTCTAACTTGTCTTTCTCTACTGTAAATGGGTGGACTACATACAAAGAGTTAATTTTGGGTGTGAGAGAAAGCATCCACCAGTAAGATCCTGGACTGCCATACTGCACTGATTACTACGCAAATGTATGGGATGCTACAAAGCCCTGCGCTTTTAGCTCTGACTGGACAAAGTCCAACCCATATTAATGGTTTTGTGTTTCACTCCCATCTGCAATACAGTTTATTTTTCTGATTCTATCACATTGTCTAACTCTAATTTTACAGAGTAGAAGATGCTGTGCTGTGCTGTGTTTCTTTCCACTGAGTTCAATAGCCATTTTTAATTTCTATTCAAATAGCACTCTGACAACAAACCTTTCATGAGCTTTGGGTGTGGCAGAAAGAATGGGAAACGCTTCTTCTACCACTTTGCTATCATATATTAACAAAAGAAACAGTGAATGTATATTTGGTACTTGATATAAAACTAGTTAGTCATAGTCACCTTGATATATAGACATCTGCTAATTATCCTCTGTCACTCAGTTGTCTAAATAATTTACAGCGTAAAAGTCTCAAAGGACTCTGTAGCTGATTCAGAATTGTGCAATCTTTTTTCTGGAGAAAGGCCCTTTTCTTTCAATTCTGCCCTTCACTGTTATATTGCAATGTATCTTGTTTTGCGGTTCGGGTATTTTTTTTTCGGTGATATTTTATCTGATACTGTCATCCAGATGCAAACTGCTAAAGTAAATAATTATGTTCTTCCAAGCTTTCCTGCTCTCTTTGGCAAGTTATGTTTTCTAATGTACTCACTTTGCTCTCTGCATAAAGACAGATGTTATTCTCTAAGTATTCTAGTGAATTGCATTTGCCAATAGAAACAAAGTATAAAGCGCTAGACTTTAAACCAGTACTGTGTTTCAAGAAACTGATTCTAGCCACTGCCTTCAGATGGGACTGTCTTAGTTCGCGCTAGCCTCAATAGCTGAACTTGGAGCATTCAACAAAAGTTTAACCCCTTCTCACAGTTTATTTAGCCAGCCAAAATTATAAGATGTTTATAAGCACTTTGTAAATAGAAAAGATATTAAATTAATGCAATCACTTTTATATATAAGCTTTGCTTATTGTCTGTGTGGCAGTGAAGGATATATATTCAGAGTTATACTCTTCCTTGTTTCTAATAAAAATGCAGTGAGCAAATATTAAATGTAAACAGTATTCCTCTTCTCTATTTTTTTTCTGCTGTGGAATTTCTCCCTGAACAGAAATTAAATTCTCTGCAGTAGAGATGTGCTATTATATGGGCTATTGAACATTATAGAGCATATTTGATAGAAGTTCACTGCTGCTACTGACTCCAGCTTGCTCACAGTGGCTCCTGCAATGTTTCATCTCTAATGTCAAACTGAGTAGGGGAGAATGAGGAAATGACCTGATTTCATAGTGGTCATTATGCTGAGGAAGCTCAGTCTGGCACATGTGTTTTGCTCAGATTACATAGGAAAAAGAGGATAGATAGCATTTTAAGGGCATATTGATTTAATATTGTCACCTAGAAGAAAATCAGCATGCTGATACATAGATACATTGTTAGATGCAAATTGCTATTCTTTCTTAAGCTTCTTAAGAGAATATTCCACCTAGTTAATACTGTCGAGTCTTGGATATATATCACTCAGGGAAATAATCTCTGCAGATTCTTTACCTTGAACTTGTTTGTGATGGCCTCCAAGCGAGGATTATGTTTTATCTTTTTGTAGCAGAGGGTAGTGAAATGCAAAACTCACGTATTCTGACTCCACTTAGTATGAAAGGAGTGGGGATACCCTCTCAGGGATCAAATCATGTCTTGTACCTCCACTGAAATCACAATCAACAGAAGTAACTCTTGGACTAGACTAGAACATGGCAAAAATACAGAGACAAATCCACCTTTCTGTGTCTGTTGCATCAATGCTACGCCTAGTGCCTTCTGGTTCTCTTGTGACAAATCTCAGGCCAGACTGCCTGTCAGCCCTCTTCTACTCCATCCCTCTATTTTCTTGCTCTCCATCTTTGAGTGTCTCCTCGTACCACTGGAGAAATACAGTGAAGTTGACTATGTAAGAAGATATTTCACTGGCTGATTATCTTATGAAGATGATTATGTTTACTTATGTCTGTAAAATATCCCAATACTTACGCTGTTTCACCCTTCACCTCTAATGCGGTCTTCTCTCCCTGCCACCCCTGCTGAGATTCCTCTCTCTCAGTAACTACCTGCTTGTCCTCAGCGGTCCTTACTTCTACTCTACTGAAAGCATCCGTACTGTGTCACTTCAATTGTAAAAGTGAGACAAGGTCATGGTTTGTATTTCTGTTTCTTTTTTTATATATATTTCAAATGTTAAAATTTTGGTCGTGAAGAATTTTAGAGCACAAAAGTGCAGCTATTCTCTGTCTCCAGTTTACTTGTGCGTAGGGCTTTTTATGCACGACTGCTATGTAATGCATATAAACTCTGTGTTGTTTTTATGGACAAAGCCCTGCCAAGTGTTGTAGACTAAAATCAAGCTAGCAGGCATTGTGTACGTACAGTGCCTTCTGTACTCGAAGAAATCTAAGAGACTGTTATCTAGAGGAGGGGAGTGTATACACCGCACTGTGGTTTTCCATTAGCGTTCTGCTGTTCAGTGCAAATTTTGTCAATTCCTTTTCGTTTTTTGATTTTGCTAGTCAGTAATTGACATCCCTTTTCTTACTGTCATGACCTCAGGCCTGGAGGCTTAACTCAAATTGCAGTCAACTGCCTTCGCTCGGCAACAAAAAACTTGCTGCTTAAATGGGTAAACATTATTGAACAAAATGTGTGGGTCCTCTTAGACTTCAAAGGAATGAAAGTTTAGAGGAACTGCAGTGAACCAAGAGCAGTAATTGTCAGCAAGCTCTTGTATATCTAGGGCAAGTGAAGATAGAGACCTCCGATTTTTTCGTCTGAGTATGCTCTGTTACAACTCCAGTAAAGTCAGTTGTGCTTACCAATATGTTTTATCCATTACGTATAAGTTAAACAACTGTATATGTACTGTTTACAGACCAGAACTGTGAACTGTTCTGTAAGCTGGTTCTATGGCCCACGGTGCTCTCTGGATTGCCCTCTTTGCCTGGAACTCCTAATACTCTTCTCAAAAACTAGAGAGTAGGTATTCTGTTATGTGAGACCCCAAGTCAATGCAGATTGGATCCTGGGACTGTACTGTAGTCTACTGCTCTAGTGTCAATACTGTAGTAGAAATAAATAACAGGAAAATATTAAAGAGCACACTTCTCTGTCTTCATTGGATTACCTTTTCTGATAATCTTGTATTTATTTAGTTGAAAATTAATTTATGACATTTTAGTGGTTTTCAGTACAAAGTATACACTACACTCATTATTTCATATTCTGCAGTGATTAATTTATTTAGCTAAATTCACAGGGAAGACTTTCAGCTTTAATTGCTGCAGCCTTTGAAATCTGAACATGAATTCTCATAGCAAAATGGTCATAGGCCATGAGTCATTTAGGAACAGTTGGTTTAGGTAAGCTGATTTTCAGCTACAGATTCTGTTTGAACAGATCCTTTTGTTCATTTTCTTCTCGATTGGGTTTGTCTTAAAATTAGATTTTGTAGATTTATGATTTACCAGTTGATTTATGCTCTGTAGTGTGTGTATGAGTAGCATACAAAAGAGAAGCAGATATCCTCCAGACACATGGTTTAATTTTTTTTATTTCAGCAAATACTTAATGACATCTTTTTCTAATATCCCAGTTCTGCTCATTAGTCACAGTCGAATGTCTGTCTCCTATCTCTTGATTATAATTTCTAAAATAATTTAAATTTGTTTGCCAAAAATTCATTTTTATGATTTTTTGATAGGACAAGTAAATCACATAAATGTGATGCCAAAAGGCAAACACAAATGATACCAAAATACCATCAACATAAGCATGTGTAAACAGCTGAATACTTTCCAACATTTGCCCAGCTGTATTTTACAAATAACACTGAATCCATTTATGTTAATATTATGTCTGCTAGCTGAATGTAATTTAATACAGTAATTTAATGTTTCACATATTTGTTCATCTTTTTCTTTCATTTTCAAGGGATTTGTAAGAAATGGGTATTTAATTCAGACTAATGGGGTAATGGTAAATTATTTTTCTGTTTTCAGTAGTTGCCTACAAATTTGATTTCTACAGTTATTGGTATGAGTGTCAGTGAACGCTAGTAAAATAGATTAAAGAAAAGCAATGAAAATTATTATTATTTCTATTCTGTAAGCTTCTGAAGTAATTCTGTTAACAATTTGACACTATTTGACACTAGCTGGCATATTTTCCACACTAACTGACAGAATAGTTTTTCATATGGAGCTGTCCTATAAGTACCATGTATATGTGGTCCAGAGACGCTTGCTGATCAAGAGCTCAAGTCAGATTTCTCTTGCTCAGGGAAAATATTACTTTTCTTGGTTTAAAAATATTGGATTATCATCTACCAAAATCTGCGGTTTCAAATATTCGGATTTTATTCTCCTGTTGTGCACATTTGATAGATAACATTTTTTTTTTCCTCAATTTGGATAAGAGGGAAGAACTTAGACATAAGTCTTTCTTTTAAATACATTAATGCAATAACTTTCCAGAAGACTACACCTTGCAAATCAGCATGCGTTTAATCACAGAGGGCAAAGGGCATGCAGAAAGGATGAAAAGTCTCCACAAGCAAATTCTGTGCAGTTTCTTTCTTACCATAAAATAGTAAGTGTTAGAAATTACATGTACCGTTTACAGCTGCCTTTGGACAGTTGTAAATTAATGGAGAGTTTAAAACCAAAATAATAATTATATTCTTGATTAACATTAACTGTAATGATTAAATCCATAAACTCAGCCATGTTCTAATTTTGTTACATCTTGTTTTCATTGTGAAAGATCTTCATACAGAGACCCTATACAGATTTTGTAAATATTGTTATTAAAACTCAGTGATGCTAATTTTGTGAGAGGCCCACTCAACTTCAAGGTAGCTGTAGAGCCATGGAAGCTACTGTTTATACATAATGTTTGCCATGTGTCACAGCTATGATTGAGCTATTTGTTAGACTTGTCTTCCTCTATTGCCCTAACTGCATCTACCTCAAGGTGCAAAACCTGAAGGTACATCTGGTTTTGCAGTTCTCCACAGTAGAAGCCTGTTTCAATTGGTAACCATCTTTGAGAGTCAGGTGGACCAGATTCTCTCCAGAGGTCCCTTCCAACCTAAGTTATTCTGTGATTCTAGGGTAGGCATTAGGCACCTTAATACCTTCTTTTGGGTAAACCTGTACTAGCAACGCAAATAGTCTTACAAGATAGTATCTGTTTATGGAAACACATCCAGCACTTCGAGGAGGAGTTTAACTTTCCTCTGATGCATATTTCTGATTAAGCTGATCTTGACTTTAAACGTTTCAAAGTTCCATTTAACCTGTGAACTTGAAAACTGTATACTGAGTGCTCATAGCAATTCAAGCTAAGTTGCTCAACTTGAACGAAATGACCGAAGAGCAGCCATTGGACAAAACTCCCATTGACTTTAATGATAATAGATTCCTATCTGCTGGTGCGTCCTCTTCTGGAAATAAAAATGATAGTAAAACAAAGCAATTAATCTCCTTTAAACATGAGATTTATCATGGCTAACAATTCCTATTAACAATTACTGTGAAGGAGTTGTGTAAATCACTTTAATTCATAGGGGAAACAAATGTCATAACTTCTAAAGTTTCTTGGTATTAGCTCTCCTTCTAAGTGTGGAATACTTGTATTAAGTAAGCTTGTGTAAATGATCTTTTTTTAAATGAAAATGCCTGAAGAAAAAAATGTATGAAGAACCATGTAGACCTAGTTCCATCTGATAGATGATTCCATCAGTATTTTAGCAGTTTCCTGTGTTCAGAGTCCCACATGAAAAGGCTAAAGGCCAGTTCAAGTGCTGTGTTCTTAATGCATGTGTCATTTAAATACGGCGTTAGACAAAATAAAATTATCTTACATAAGTTGTTATAGATTTCAGAATGTCTTCTAGTATTAGCTTCATCTTATGTTTATGTATTTAATTCTCACATTACTAATTCCTTTTTTTGTAACATATTAGGTATAAAGCACATTGAGGAAAACTTAATCCAATTCCCTATATTTGGCTATTACATTTCCATCTTAGAAAACAAATTAAAAAGGACAAAAAACTGTCTCTTAACCCTTTTTGAACAGAGTTACATAAAATTGTCAGTTCCAAGTATACTGGTTAATCTGGAGTGCCGTCACATCAGAAGCTTCTCTGAATGTATTCGTTTATTCCAGGTGCACATCAAATGGTTTCCATGTAGTAACTGTTCCTTGTGGAATGGAAAATTTATTCTCAAATTAATTTTGCGGTTCTCCCCTGTCTGTTTTTTTTCTCTTTTATATCCCTAAGTGTATGTATTTGTATTCACTGTCTTAACAAACCAATGCAAATGGAATTTCAACTAGACTTTTGATTACATCTGTTGTCACTGAGAAGTAAAGCTGCAGAAACAGCTGTCAGTTCACTAAGGTTAGCTCAGTTGAATTAAGAAATTTTTTCTCATCAATGGAAATTCAATTTTTTTTAAATGGAATATTTCCTTCCCTAAAAGAGAATATAACAGCTTTTAAAACAGCACTGAAACCTTTTCCGTATCAATCATATTTACTGTGAAACGTTTGAGTTCGACCTGCTTGTGCTACACCATTACATATACTTGCATTTTGAATCATAACAATGTTTAAAACAGCCCTGTGATGTAGAGTTAACATATTTTCCTCTCATCTTCCACATGACAAATTCATGCAGAAAGTAAATATTTCTCTGTTAAAAACAATGAAACATTAAAATGTACTGTTTAAAGTGGTAGAATATAAGGCTTTGTTTTACCAGATTGCCTGATTACTTCTAGTGTGTGCAACCGAGGGAGACCACTAAGAGCAGTAATCAACTTCCATGACAAGTTCAGTTATTATTCCTTCATAGGCGAATCTCCGGGATAAATAGTTAAGCGGGTGGTGAATACATTATGCACCAAAATGCGAGTCGTTTTACAGTACAATAAACAGCTACAGAATAACATGTTAAGAGTTCCAGGTAAAAAAACAGAAGCTGTCTACCCCACCATTTCTGTATTAATTCACAGACACACAAATGATTTATTGTGGAATTCTCATTGCATTATATCCGTGATATATTGCAAGAACCACTTCGTCTCTTGATTATTCCCCTTTTCCTTATTTGAGACTGAGTCTGCTGATGTTTCCTTACATTAAGTCTTGTTAACTGTTAATAGATTCTGTGTTTTATTGTCATCTGCTGTAGACACTGTGGGCTATACCTTGCAGAAATACAGTTAGGAAGAGGTATGACTTGCACCTACAAATGGAAATTTCTCAGGAGGCAGTATCATACAGGCTCAGACAAAATCCTCTTTAATTTTGTTGAATTTACTGGAGCTACACCTGAATTTTACTTGTAAGTACACCACAACAAACACAATACATCTGAAACATTACAGGCTTGGATTAGTTTCAAGATTGATTTTGGGTCTCTAAATCCTTGGGAGAGTTTTGCAAGTATTTGAAATTACATGCAACCTATATTTATTAGGTATTATTAAGCTACGTTCTCAGAATTGTTTAAGGAGTCACTTAATATCTAAATTAATGAACAACTTTATGAAATATGAAATTATCACCCTAACTTTTCACATGGAGAAATGGCTTTCTGAAGTGATGAGTTAAAAAATGTACCCATCAAGATTTTCCGCTGCCATAATGTTTTCTGCAATGCATAACTATCAGCTGGATATACACTAATAAAATCATCTGGATCCCATATCTCCCTGCTATGATCTTAGTGAAGTATTGTTAACTCTGTAAAGGCTGTGCAGATCTTCTCTAAATGTCTAAATATACTTCTGGCAAATCTGCTTTTCAGTATTCAAGCAGGAGGATTGAGGGTGTTGAAAGACATCCTTAGAATTTCATCCATGTATCTCACAAAAGGATATCCTGGAAAGAATCTGGTTTACCTATGTGGAGTCCTGTACTGGCATCAGCATACTAGCTATACGTCTTCCCTTCCCCTTGTTTATTTTCAAAACTGAAAACTCCAACCTGTGTTATGAGAAACACTTCTAACCGAAACCATTGACAAATATGTGTATTATTACAGAACACTATGTGTATTATTACAGAACATTATACTTTGTATGTATTAGGCCTACCTCATTTATTATAGTTTTTTAGGATACTGACATAGCAGATCTTACACTTATAAAAAAACCAGATGCTGGACACTGGAAATCATGCTTTCACATATTATAGAGCTATATTGCAAGCCCACTGCATGGGCTTCACATACACATAAAACCTACAGGTACATAAATAATAGCAAATGACAAAACTAGAAAGCAGTTTCTTCATCCTTTATTTTACAATTTCTCACTAAATATATTTACAGGACACGGAGTTTGCTTTAGTGCAATACATAGTAATGTTGCGTAAGTACAAACTTGAACTTTTCTAAAAAAAATAAAGAAGTAAAGCACTTAACTGATGTTACAGCTAAGTATGTAAAGCAACGTTAATAACTCTGAGTGAAAATGCTAACAGCATCTTTTCATTTCTTAAACATTTTCTAGAAACAAACCACAAACTGGCATTACATATTCCAAACTACTAAACCTTGTACAGTACCATATCATTTAAAAAATGATTTTTTTAAAAGCACATATATCGTACTGTATGGCAGTCTTTTTCTACAGATACTGACTTACCCTTTTAATACAAATATGCTATTACCTTGGCAGTTTTGAAGAACAAAGTTATCTCAAGATATCAAACATCAGTAACAAACTCTGATAAGCACAGCTTCTTGAGAACTTGCTTTAAGAGCATTTCTTCACAGTGATATTTATGAAAGGCTGGAAAAAGATTAGCATAAAATATTTCCATCCTTTTTCAGTTTTTATGCAAAAATCATTACTTTATATCGTAATTATAAAATTACAAACACTTTCTATAAGTAACTGCATCTGTAGTAATGATAGAAAAAGTTATCAGTAAGATACCTAAAATGAGGCTTGCATAAAATGATAGTTTGAAGAAAACTAGGTACATATTTTTTAAAATAATAGTAAGGGAGGTAACTTAAGTTAGAATAAGCAACACAGTAGTTTAACAGAGACAACCTATTAATCAATTATAAAAGCTAATTATTTATCAATAAATGTTAAAAAATAAAGGAATTGTGATGAGGTGAAATCAACATTTAAAAAGATATGATGAAACATTTAGTCTTAAATCTTAGTTTTGGCACTTCATTGGAACAATTACTTTACCAAAGACCAAAATATTTATAAAAGATATAGAGCTCCTTGACATACCTTGCAAATATAGTACATAAGTACTGACAAACACTGACAACATAGTTAGTTAAACATTCCCACAGATTTGCACATGCATGCACTAGTCAGACAACAGCACTGTAGCTATGTTCTCGGCGGTGACAATCTTGCATTACTTGGGTATTTTAGGCCATTTCTTCAGCAGATCTTGTCTCTGATTTAAGCCTTACAAACTCTTTAGCAACTTCATCGTTGGTCCGCTGAGAAAGTATTCTAAGAATTGTTAACCCTGTTTCATCTACAGAGATGTTTCTCAGCAAGGGGTACCAAGATGCACAGCTACCTTTCTCTGCTATGTTTTGCAGCGGAATAACTGTCATTCCTATAATGCGATCTTCCCTAGCAAAGCAGTAATCTTTCACTGAAAGGTGAAGTTCGTAGGCTCCAGGCTTATCTTCGTTACTCAAAATGCTGCATGGATTAAAAATATGAATTTAGAACAAGGAGTTCAGTTTAATTCCCCTAAGGAATAAATGTACTTTCAAAATCTTGTAAAAATTAAAGTGATAGTGGTAGCTTAATCTTTGAAGTTCCATTTTGTTGCAACAGAATATCATTTAGTTTTAAATCTTATACACAGTGAACCTTTCAGATGCTACTGTTGATGTAGGCTCTGTTCCCAGTGATGTGAACAGAAACAGAGAATTTGTCATTCCCTCAATATCTGAAATAAACACTGCTACCTTTGCCTAGAAAGTACCTAAACTGTTCAACTAGTTCCACAGCTGTCATAACCACATCTTTAACTCAACTGCAAAAAACAGAGAAAATCACTGGCAGCAAGCCTCAACAGCAGCTTTGTGGTCAGACACTGAGAAAGTGAAATCTGTCCTAGTTGGTGCCGGGGGTGAAGGACGGAAAATTGAATTGATCGCAGTTATGAAAGAGGAGCAGTAAACAGGTGACAGGTGCCGTGAGAAGTGCTAAATTGAAAACTCCAAGTTCGGGGAAAGCTTCTTACTGCTTTAAGCATTGAGTAGTAGAGATAAATAATACCTTTAACACATGCACAGCCCTTTACATATTTAGATATCTCCACAGTCATAAAGGCCCAGATATCTAGCAGTAATAATTAATGTTTCAGTCCAGATAACTACTTAGGCAAATAGATTCCTAGGTATATAAATAGTTATCCCTGTGCAGGGAAATGAATCGTACATTCTAACCAGCTTTTGTAAGACTGAAACCTTTGTGGTTGTCATTCATCTTCATATAAAACAGATACAAATTACTAAGTAATTTTGATGTGGTGTCCATATCTGTGGACTCTGATGCATATAGAGGACTTAGGATGGTTTCTTACGTTCTTGGTGGTTTAACTGCAAGAAATTGCAACAAAATTTGCATAAAATATGCAATTAATGGACAAAAAGACTTACAATTGGAAAGTTTCATTGTATTTTGGTGACCAGGTGTTGCTCTTTGTCTTAGTTCCATGTTTTCTTTTCTTGTCACTTAGATTAGGACCTAATATGCAAACTTCCACAAATGGCCGGAACATAGCTGTTGTTTGCCAGTTTAGATTATTAATTGCTACAACTATAAAGAAATAAAAGCAATGAAGTCAAATAAAGTTCTGTTGGAAGAGCTCCCATTAATTACCCAGTATGACTTTGTGTAGCCAATGAAAGGTGACCTGAGAGCTTTCCTATAGGATACTGACACCTGGCAGCCTAGGAGGAGCTTTGCCTATTCTCAGTAAGATGTCTAACTACTTTCACCTACAATAGTAGCAAATATAAACATATATTTTACAAATGCTTTACATTAACAACTTTTTCTTCTGCTGCCTTCACTGTAATTAAAAAAATAGCTTATACTAATGTAAATGATACTGGGTTTCCTCTGGAATTCAGGTTGTGCAGAACAAAGGCATTTTGTTAAAAATTGAACTTTTTAAGTCTTGATGCAGTCATTCACCACCCAGCTTTGCTACAGCTTTTGGAAAATTAAATTATATGCAAGCAATTCAGAAGTGTAATTTGACACATCTGAATTTATAACTCCATAGACAGTACTTACTTGCATAAGCTTAACTTGTGCTGATGTTGAGAAAGGAAAAAGTACGATCTGAATCGCCTGAAGCATACCGATAGCTTTACTTTAATATTTAACATTTGTTATTTTATTATTGGTATGTTTTACTTAGGATGTAGTGTTTGGACTTTTGGACTTTGTTGTTGCTTTCTTTTTAAAATTAGCTACTTGAAACTTACCTTTTACAGTGACTTTATGCTCACCAGTTCCAGGATGTGTAGAGAAGTCCACATGTACAGATATCTCACCCACTGAATTATTAGTGGTTTGACCTGAAATTATAATTAGTAGGTTGGCAAACTTGGCTTCTCAATACATTGAGAGAAACAGGCAGTGAAAGTGGGTGAGTGGTATTTTCTGTCAGAAACAGAAACTTCTGACATATATTTCACGTTTAAGTAGGAATCAGTTACAGATGCATAATTGATTTTGCCACGAAAGTACTTAGCAATTGCAAAATGTCTATGTGAAATGCCTCAGTAAAATAGAAAACCGCCTTCCATTCTGGTTGTCATTAGGTGTGTTTGCATCCTGAAATGCAAAAGTTGGTGGTTTTGTCAAACTTGTTTGCATGTGTACCACAAAAATCTTATTGCGAGTACATATTTGGAAAGCTATTTCTGTATTGTTATTGATGAATCCTTTGCTGGGGTTAAATCTAAGCAAACTACCAAAGTTCTGCACTAGCACAGACACAGGTGCTTAAAGAAAAGAGAAGGTTTTGGGGTAGCAGAGGAGCCAGTAACTTAATTTTGAAAGTGTCTACTTTTGAGCAGCAGTGCAGGTTCTAAGTCAATTTGCACATAATGATTCCTTGAAATGACTCTCAGTATGTATTGAAAGGTCCTCTAATATATCAGATTAAACCAGTAGAATATAACTACAATTGGATATGTTTACTTGTTGTTTAATTGGATGTCTGTGAATGCTGACCTCTCTGAACTGTGCACTTGCTCCTTAATCTCTATGACCCACATATTAGAGCAAATTACTACCCCTAATTGGCTACTATTTCTGTGGGTTGGCAGATGAAAGATTCTATCTTCTTTCTATGTATACAGAAATTCCTAACCCGCTGGTTCCCCATCCATCTATACGTGAGACGAAACAAACATTCCTTTAGAAGTTTTCCAGCAATTCATGCAGGGATAAAGGAAGGGGTATAGAAAAGTGTCTTTTGTAATCATACTGGGGAAAATTATTCTACCCCACCCCCCTGAATTAGTTTATACACAAAATAAATATTTTTATTCTGGATTTCACCATCAGTGGCTTCCTAGAAATGTATTCTACAGTGATGTTTATTCATTGTGTTGGCATAATCTGTAATTACATTCTCTACCCTGGCTGAACATTGCAAGGTCAACTAAATAGCCTTGACCCAAGTGGTACTGTTTCAGAGAACAAGTTTTTTTTCCCGACACATCAAAACATGGAAATTCAATGCTCAATTAACTTGCTCAGAGTCCTTGAACCCTGTTCTGCATTTTCCAACTTTCAGGTGAATTTGTCTTGGAATTGTCATGAATTCACTTTTGAATCGTAGTCAACAGTATTTTAGCAAATATACCCAGTCTCAATACCTTAAGTTGGTTATAGCTGCTACTTCTGAATCGCAGAGTACCTGGACAGATACTGCTGCTTGATGTGTTTGATGTGTTTCAGTATCAGCCAGAGGGTTTGGACCACTACTGACATGTAAATAGGCACTTTGTTAGACATCAGATTTTTAAAGACAAGAAGTTTAGTTCCAGTGGCACCTACTAAACTTCCTGCTCTATTTGGGTAACTACTTAAAGCTGCACTATATGGGATCTCTAATTAAGTTGCTGAATCATTTTATATCTTGTCCACAATAAATAGCACATTTTTTTAAGAACATGTATAAAAATATAGGAATTAAATGGACTAGAAAACCTAAATTAAATCAGTAGAGCAGCTTTATCTAGAAGAGCAAAACAATGGATTATCTGACTGTAGAGTAAAATTAGCTTTTATTTAGGAAGAGAAAGTAAATTGTCATTTGGTCAAGGTCACAAATTTAAAGCTGTTTTCCTTTTCTCTTGCAAACACAGTACCTTCAGACCATGTGTCAGCAAGTAGCATAATATTAGCGCTGAGTTTCTGCTGCTTGAAATTAGATTTATTTATGAATTTAAAAAAAATAACTGTTTGGAGTGCAAAGTGCTATGTAAAATTATGCTGTCCAGAAAAACAAGATTTTAAAAAAGGTCTCATTTTCGTTATACAAAATGTGGTGTTTTTAATGGAGTTACATTTAACTCAGTGTGATGACTTGTTTGAAAACACCTTCCCTTTATGTGGATTGCTTAACTTGAATTAAAAATACATGAAGACAACATTTTTTTTTTTTACAATTAAAATTCAGAAGGCAATTTATCCGGGCTAGTACTCAAATACTATATATAATATTTTTTTATATATAGGTTATTCTCATTGGCTTTCTGATGCTGTAAAGTAAATCAAAGAGAGTAGAGACTGGAGCTTCTAGGGCATTAATCCATCTTGTTCTTTCATATTGTGAAATTCCACCTTTTAAAAATTGCTACATACTGCATGGAATTCAACCTCAACAGGTTCTTTTTGTGGTGGTGGACCTTTTTAGGAATGATGCTTTTGATTCCATATATAGCCGTCTCCGGCTATGAAGTTTGAATTGAACATATTGTAACTCCAAGTCATTAATCTTTTGTTCTGACTAAAAAGCTTTCATTGCCAAGCTGGACAGGAGAAAACAACAGGAATTTGCAACATATAAATCATAGGGACACTGAACGGATATGATAAACTGAATGTACTGAGAGAGAGTATGAGAAGTTCTCAAATTCCCTCCCAATAAAAATTATTAACAATCTACCACTGACTGCAGTGGAAGGCCAGTCTGGTTCATCCTGAATATCACTGGAAATATCAGCCAGTGACAATTAATTGTTTTAGCCTTTAGCTTAAAAAAATTAAAACCAAAACCCCTTTAGGATAAACCAGGAACGTTTTAAAAGAAAACAATTCGCATTTTCATTAGACAGCTTATGCAGAAACCTGTGGGTGATGGTAATAATGGACCATGCTATATCAATCTATAACAATGGCAACATTAGATCTTACCCAGACAAAATCTATGAATCTACAAGATAAGTATTGTCCTGTTTCTCCAACTTTTTTATTAATTACGCAAAGTATCTCCTTGCAACGGTCTCCTAACTGATCTTTTTCTTTCCTTTTCTTTGTAGGCCATAATTCACCCCAGTGCTCTAAACAGTACAGCAAATATATAGGTAGATTAGTCCTGTATGTATAGTATTGTTTGATATGGATATAAGAAATATGTGTAAAATGTCACTCAGTTTTATGCTGAGAACAGCTGACATTAAAATGACCCTACATTTCACTATTGCTCAGCAAACCTTGTGCAGCAGCAGGTCTCAGCTAGCAGACACAATTTCTAGTGGAGTCTAAGCTTGGTTCCTTTCAGTGACCACCCCACCCATCTTGCATTTTCTTTCTCTCTCTGACCTGCTGAACAAACTAGAGACACAATTGTAGGACATTTAGTATTTGCTTATAGCAGCTTTTGTTGACATTCAAGAACTATGGCACTTCATTTTACGGTCTCTGATCTATTTCTGCTTTTTTGTTTTCTTTCTTGCTGCCAGTCCTTGTAAAGTCACAGAAGGATTCTGATTGCACTATAGAAAGGTCCTTTTATCTTACTACACTTAACAAGTCAATTTAACTTGTTGACAACAAATATCTAGCCCTGCACTGCAGAGGATGATTGCACTTTTCTTCCTGTAGTACTGTAACATAACTCATTAGAAGCTTAACAAACTTACAAATAATTCTGCTTTATGTTAGAAAAGCTTATGGTTGCTTATCTTTTGCTGCTTCCATGCTAAACTCCGCTTTAGATTTGATTTGTTAGGCTATTTATATGAATCAAAATACAGCATCCTTTCATAGGTGAGTTTTAAAGTCATCACCTGCATTTAAACTGCAGTCATTCTACTGCAGCATACAAACTGTAAAGGAGAAAAAATATTGCCTCTGGCCAAAGGTGCTTACTCCTCCGTGGACCAAAAGTCCATAATAGTCAGGCTTTGCTGCCTTCCTTATTTAGCACCTGGAATGTCATCAATTTGATAGTTGTTATAACCCTAATGATCTTAACAGAAGTCAGCCATTTTGGATCAAAGACCTAGTCAAATGTTTCTTAGTCATGATAGTCATATTGGCTATATATGCACACAGAAACCAATTCTTCTGTCTTCTATTCCTTAGTAGGTGCCTTTGGAGATGTGTGAACTTGTGGACTCTGGCAGAGAAAACAACAGAAAACACAAGTGAAAAAATGAGCCATGTATGTTTTGTAAAAATAAAACAGAAACTCCCTATATTCTCTAGAATAATATTCCTGCTACATGCAAAAGATTCCTACTGAATCAGTCTGTGAATATGCACAAAAGTACATTTCTGTGACAGGGGTCATTTGTCCTGCTTGAATCCTTTAGCAGCAAAAAGTTTTAAAGTTGTTTTCCTATCAGCAGAACTTTGGAGACTAACTTCTAGGTTTGCATGAAAAAAGAGCCCAGCAGAAATAAATGGAATTCACAGAAAATGAGCTAGCATAAAATTTCAGGATAGAATTTAAGACTTGAACTAGCAGGAGCAGTACTTCTGATGGAGTGTGCTTTCCAGCTGCTCTGGAATATGGGGCATGGAAACTGGGATGCTTTCATAATTTCTCGGGGAAAAAAAAGGTAAAGTATTACAAGTAGTATGTTTTGACGGCTACTAGGAGCACTGGTATGCAGCGTGGGCCTCAAGAAGAGTGGCAAAACACATCTGAAAAGCTTAGCTAATCATTTGACTGTTCATAGGTCTCAGCTCTGACTCTCCAACTATCAGAGTTATGCTGCTATCAGTATTTAAGAGTTTGTGTACTAAACCCAGCACTGTGGCTATGCCCAAAGTCTGCACTATTTTCATAATCTAATATAGGACAGTTTACATAGTGATGCAAATTCTCGTACAGAAGTATTTGCAGGAGATAAAATTGGTGTGTCTGAAAAGGTATTGCCTGGGCTATTTGTTGACAAAGTTAATTTTTATCTTGTATTGTATTTATACAAGTATTACCATCAGTCTTGCAATCTCTTCTATTTACAGTTCAGTGTGGCAAAATTTGGTAGCTATAAGAAAGTGAAACACAGCAGCCTTGAAAACTGTGCAGTGAAAAACCAATAACTTGATGGCGTAAAAAAGACAGAAATACGTAGTGCTGAATCCTAAGAGAAAAATCTGTCCCTGCACTCAGCCGTGCAAACCTTCTCTCTCATCAGCTCTGTGCCTGTAGTACACAGTTTGAAAACAGTGGTATAATCCTAGGTTAACATGTCTTCTGACATGGAACATTGACTGTCTTATGTTCTGTCTTCTGATAGCCATTCTTTCTTTTGAAACTGCTGTAAGATGGTATTCATCGTATCTTACTGCTGGTAGTTTCATGTAAAATCCTTAAATCTGGAGGAGGCTTTATCTGAGGGTCTGATTCTCACAACATAAAGAATAAAAGACTGTAGCAAACTGTGTGTCAGAGAGAAACATTAAGGGTATGCTTGCAAAACAAGGATTCTTTATATGCTGCTAAGTCATCCAGCAGCAAAAGAGAAAAATAATGGAACATTTTTATTGTTCTTCAGCTAGGGACTGTTCTTCTTGTTTTATCCAGTAACAATTACAGCTTTCAATAACAACAGATTTAATTATTTTTTCTTGTCATCTTCTTTTTACTTTTTTTTTTTTTAATTGTTGAACCCCAGAATCATTGATTGATAAAATGTTTGTGGTCCATGAATTGTTCATTCTTGTTTAGTGTTGCATGCAGGGACAATTCTAACTATACAGTGATATTGTAAAAGTAAGACTAATTTTTTGCAGAATATTTGAGGACAATATGCAGATGTTCTTATGCCTTCCATTGTCTCTATGAGCATTTCCCCAAACTTGCGCTGCATTCACCAAGTTCATAGGACTTATTTGGAAAATCGTGTTTTATTAAAATGTATAAAAAACCCCCATGTTTTATTAAAAAAAAAATCTCAGCAGTTAACACGGTGGATTTTTTTCCTCTACCTGCTGTCCAGTTTAAGGATCTGTTGAACCTTAAGTATGTGGTTAAGCTGTCAGAGTGTAGGCATAAGAGAGAGATTAGAGATACAAGACAAGAAGGCATAGTCAAAACAGGAGCTTTTTGGAAAATCAGGCAAAATTCAGTAGCAAAATAAGGGTTGGACTTTGTCACCCAAACCAGCAGCTGGCTGTCCGAAACCTGATGTGGATCTAGATTCACAGTCTTTTTCAGCTCACGTTCCAGAGAACTCAGAAATGTACGATACTCCGCTCCTAATGAGAGAAGTTGTGTATCTCTGAGGAGATAATTGGTTCGATTTCTGGAAGCTGGAATCTATCAAGCAGTCTACACAGTGTCCAAAAGAGTTCAGTGTTTATGCTCAGCTGTTTGAAAACAGAGCTCCTATTTGTATTTGAAAGGCTTTTCTACTATCTGCAGTTAATACATGTAATCTTCTATTATTTGCTTTGAAAGGAGAGGTCTGAATGTTAGAATTTATTGAATATATAAAAATATGTTCTCAGAAGTCATTTACTTGAATTTATTACATATTTCTTTCTCTTCACACAATTATATTCCAGTTTTACATACATTCATGGCTCCTTACATTTATTGAAGGGATGAAAAGACCCCTAGATTGAGCAGGTAAACATGAATTAAATATTTTACCTTATACAAAGAGAGTGCTTCTTTGAACTGATCCCTTTCTGCCCTACTTGACCTCTCTGATTTCCCCAACTTCCATCACAAGTGGAAATTATTCTTTCTTACTGAGTTTTTCCAACCTTTCCCTTTATAGTTATTTGATCAAGTCTCTCTCTGTATGTCTACACTGCCTCTTTCTAATGTCTATAGGGGTTCTTATATTTTTATAGTTCTGGGGCTAAAAGCTCTTTTAAAGAGTGTCGTCTTCCTGGACTTTTGTAGCTTCTTGACTTTCTCTTCCTCTCATCCACTCATAACATTCTTGCAAGTGGTGACTTTTGCAGTACGTGTGCCCCAAAGTAGTCAAAGGTAATAAGCTAGGCACTGAACCAATCTTCATAGCTATATGAAAAGCTCCTAAATCTATGGAGGTTTAACTTTTTTTTCTTTTTCTTTACCCTGATTTTTAGGATTCAGGATTTCAAGACCTTCTTTACTTCTCTGAGGATTAGAAATCTAGTTTAAAAGAAAAACAACTACCTGTAAACTAATTGTCATGCATGACATGATTTGTACTTGAGACTTAGAAAAGCTCACTAAGCACTGTGAGCCAGGCAATAAAACCAGCTGAACCCGCAAGGTTACCCTGCGGTAATCCGACCCTATCCCATTTGCTAGCTAGCTTCTTCACCAGAAAGCTGACCATCTATGTAAATATCAGACCTATGCTTTGACCTTATTATCTATACGGGACATAAGAATGAAAAAAGTTGAACAAATATTCAAGCTTTCACAGTGCCCAATGCTCCAGGAACTGCACAAGCTATGAAATCAACATTTTAATTCACACAAACATTTGTCATCTTCTGATTAACAATACCAATAAAATGCATATGTTTGTCTGGGGCTCATCTGCTAATTTATTAGAAGACAAAAGATCAGGGTGACTAATCAAGTTGTTTTTCACAGGATTCTGTGGCTCTACAATTTAGAGGAAAATCTTGAGCATGTGTTTTAATATTTTTGTTCAATACGAAGAGTAAGTTAAAGCTGAGTTGTTAATTGCTGGACGTAGAAAGCTAAATGATCTCTTCTGTACGTGTGTTAGAGAAAAGGAAGGCAAGCAGGGAAACCTGCTTTTAGTGCTGATAACCATGCTAACAGCAACACATGCTTTGCTTTAAGAAGTTGCTATATAAACTGTTGATGATTGTTTGTTTTGGGAGATTCTGAGAACCAAGTTCAGCAACATGATAGCTGACTTTCAGCAACCATTCTTTCACCAGGCTGTCATGAAAAGATTCAGAAGGTTTGTATTTGATTAGAAAACATAAACCATTTATGGTAAGGATCACTTGGTGTGAAGGTAGATTCTGCAGCACCTCTAAGCCCCTCAATTGTACAAAGCTGTACTATTAAAATACATTTGTTCCTATTTGAATTTTTGTAGTGTCAGACAGAGTCATATGAGGAATTCAGTAGCATAATATAAAAGTAGAATATTATGGTGTGAGTAGACAGTACTGGTTTGAGTGTCAGGGTGGAATCCCTAGTTCAGGCCTTCCCCTTCGTCCCTGCTGAATGCAAGCCATGCTTCAGATGATGAAGGATGGCAACTTGCACAGCCCCTTGCAACCCTTTGTGATCTGTAGCCACATGTATGCCTGTATGGTTAAGAAACCAGGGATGAGCCAGCTTTGATCTGGGAGGCAAGTATTCAAGTAGCATCACTCATCCATCCATATGTGTGTGTCTATTTATATATATATATAAATACTGTCCAGCGTTCTAACCAGGCAGCATATAGACTGTACAGCCTCTCAAGTTGAGGTTTATAAATATATGTAGCAAATGCCTCACTGATACCATCAAGAAGTTATTTTTTTAAACTGATGTCATATAACTGATGCATGCCAGTACATTGTGTTCATTTTCTTGAAGACTTAACACAAACTGTAATACACAATTTATTTCTAATTTTGGTACTTTACTATTTGATTTAAGGAGTAACCAAATACATTTTCTATTGTGACAGCCTCTGAAGTGAACGTTCTGTAAAAACCTCATGCTTCACTTGCAGTCTGGTTTTTAATATGTGAACTTTTACAATATTTATTTTCTGCCACTACTCAGTGCATTTATTTTGATATTAGCATATCCTAGAATACTGCTGTTAGTTGTAAATCTGCAAGTTTCTTCACTGTTCTTATGTTTTCTGTTGCTCATTCTGCAGCTGATTTCTGCAGCTTATAATGCAGGTCTGTTTTTTTCTTTCATGAAAGAAGGTTGTGTAACACATGATTGTGACCTCAATTTGAAACTACAGTGGATGAAGCAGGGATTATTTCTTGAGTTAAATTCTGTCAGAAGTATATGTTATGAGAGAACTGAAAATGCTCTGTAGGACTTAGAGTTCATAATAGAATACAGGTATAGCTTTCAAAATATGACAGTTAATAATACAACAGTTTTGACACACAAAAAGGCAGAAAAAATTTCCTTTTTCACTTGTAAGAGCTGCTAAATGGCTTTTATTTTCTATAGTCTGATGTCACTGATCTGCTTGCCTAAACTACAGTATGTTTACTGTTTGCTAAGTTAACTGTCAGTTTATTATTTGAATCTGATTCAATGTATTTAAGCAGATAGAAGAGTGAGGATCTGCTTTGCCTTGTACCATTACAGGTGGCAAAAAGCCACAGGACTGAATTTTGATGTGGCAGTTGAAAAGAATTTCTCTTCATTTTCAGTCATGTAATTTCCTTCTTTATGTTGGTGGCTTCACAAAATGAGGATGGAGTTACTGTTATAGTTACTCGTTCTCATTAGGTAAATATTTTTAATTCTGCTTATTGTCTTTTCTTGTTTTCAGATGCTTCTTCCCCTTTCAGCTCTCGGTTGTCCAGCACAAGAACAAATCCAATACAAATCAGCTGACGTGACAGAACAGCCCTTTCTGCAGCCATTTAAATGCCCAAGTGGCGATTGTAGTATGAGCTCCATGTTGCTAGATGAGTACTGATTGTTCTGCTTTAGTAATACAAGCTCTTTAAAGTCAAACTAAAAAATATATTGCAGTCCTGGCACTATAGATTGCTGTGTCTTATACCTTACAACAACAGTAGTATTCTATAATGAGGTTTATAAAAATAAGCTGCTGTAAATTTATAAGAAAAATATTTCTCTATTTCCAATAAGCAACTATTTTAGATGCTACAGTGGCATTTACTTTGGAGAAATTAGTGGAAATACATGACAGTAAATTCACACCACTGTGTTTGAGGTGCTGTCTTTCTATGTAGTTTGCCAAGACTAAAATCGTATGAGTCCGATTCTAAGCAAATGTACACATTCACAATCCAGGCTATAATTTATGAACTTACTGAAGGTTGAAGACAGTTGCCAAACTAAACCAAAGCCATAAATCTCCTTTCAATTTTAATATCCTTTAAATTAAGTAGTCTAAAAGGTGAAGATATAGCATAATTCAGTAAAAAGGTGATTGCCAGGCTGAAAAATCTCTTTTTTTAGGAAAGAATTTTGAGAAGCATCGCCAGGACCGGTCTGAGCTTTGAGTAACAGCAAGTCAAATATACCATAGAGCAGGAAAGTTTGTTCAAAAGGCCGACTGATATGGATGTAGCTCATCTAGCTGAAGTTCTGGATTTGCAAGGGATATGTAAATTGGTTTAGAAACTGCTGCTGAACCTATTTCTTTAAAATGTAACATCTTATGAAGAAACATAAGAATAATTAGAAATTAAGAATATATGAGATTTTTTTATAATATGTTTGCAGGTGATTAACAAGTGAAAGTCAGATAGTTGATTCAGACCAAAATAACTTGTCATCTGTGTGGACACAGTTTCTTCTGTTGGCAAAAGTCCTTCAAGACAAGACTAGAAAACTGTTCTGCATTTCTTACTGTTGAGTATGGGTTATTTCTGTTAGAAATAACTGTTCAGAAGGCAGACACCAGTTATTTGCTGAATAATTTGCATTTTAAAAATTTTATTATTTTTTTGAATTCTTAGAGCCTTTAAAGGGTTGAGATCAAAATTACATCATGGTAATACTAATTTATTAAGTTAAAATAAGGTAAAAAGAAGATTCATAAGCTAAAAATGGGTAATGACTAAAAAGGGAAGATTAGTGTTTTTCAGAGGAATGAAACTTTTATCTACAGTCACAGTTATTATTCAATATGCTATTTTCTTTAGATTTAAAGTATTCTTTTTTTATTGGTTTGAGTTTAACTACATCCAACTGCCTATTGATTACGGATTGGTTACCTGCACAAACATGAGGGCAGATATAAATCTAATTACACTTCAGAGAAAGTTTCTGATTTGCAAATAGGGTCATTTTAACTAAACTCTAATGATACAGCTACAGTTGTGAGGCTGGAAGTCATAACAGATGAGTTTTTTAGTTCTTTTAAATGAGACATTAAAGGATGATGAAAAGCTATGAGTCACTTTTCCTTAACTTTGATTCCCAGTGGCTACACTTCCGATAATACTGGTGTGCAAAAGTGTGCACTGAAATGAACACAGACCTCAGGCCCATATCATGATGAAAATCAGAAAAGTCAAGTTTGTGGTTCAAGGTTTGTAAAAGATCTCTGCTTACAGCAAAAACCTGGCTGTTTTTCCCCTGAAGTTACAATGAAAGTATGCGTAAGGAAAACCAAAATATACCAGTAATTAATAATTTTCTGCCTAAATCCATATTGTTAATCTTTTTTTTGGGGGGGTGGAGGGGGGAAGAATCTTTTCCTTATATATTAGAGTTTTATAGCAATTTTCTCACTTGTATGAATTATTAACAGTTACCCAGCCTAATATGGAACCTGCCTAGCAAATAATTCCTTGGAATTAATGTTGGGGCAAGCTGCAAAACTAATGTTTCGTGCTTTTGATACTGTGAGTAAGATACTGTACTTCAGAGGTAAAAGCAATTAATTTCCAGCTTAACTGTCCAATTAAAACTTTTCTGATTCTTATGAGTAGGAGCAGGGTAATTCTTTATAGATCAGCAAATTATATTCCTTCCCAAAGACATTAAATGGCAGACAGGCCATTTTTACAGATGCCCATTACATTCAAAAGAAATCTAGTAAAGATTACTGTTCTGGAAAAATCTGCAGTTTCTATAATGAAGAAACTGTTCATTTTGGAGTATAATGCACGTTATCTATATAAAAGCAGTTCCTGTATGTACTGTAGAAATATGAAAACACTGTCCTAGATCAATAAGAAAAATGGTAAGAAATAGCTTCTTTTTGAAAACAGAAGGAAACTTTGCCTAAAAGTATTACCATGAATCCTTGCTGTCTTATTGAATGATTATTAATGAATGGTATATGTATTTTAAATGAAGAGGACTTTGTGTTTCAGTTGTTTTGGTGCACTACATCAAAATTCTAGAGCAGGAAAAAGTGGCTTCAGTGTTGCTGACACCCAGATTCAAAGAACACCTAATGTCATATTCTTGCATGTTCTCTGCCTCCATTTGCTTTTGGGAAAGTATCAAAATTTTGATAAATGGGCATAAAAAATGATGTGACATTTTCAGCAGGATGGTTTTGAACCTGAATTCTGAACTGCACAAAGCAAAAAGATCTAGACAGGGAAAATAATGTATTTTAGTCTACAGAAACCTTCTATTCCTTTTGAATCCGCAGATGACCTGCTAGAAGGACAGCTGTGGGTTCTGTAATGTGGAATCTGTGTGCTACGTTAAGGACATGTTGCTTACAATTTATTGTTCTTTATCCTAAAAGGGAACCTTAAGGGATATGTCATGCTTTCTGCAATTATTTGTGATTAGTAGTTAATATCCTCCATCTCCGAAAGTATGTTGCCAATGCACTCTACAAATTACTCTGTTTCTGCAACTATAATATGCGTTCTGGCATGGCCTCTACAACCATGTTTGTATGTGGAGTGCTCTTATAAATAATCCTGGTATTCAGTGTTTATTTAGAACTATGGGACCATTCTTCATGTAAAGTAACAAGCTGATAGATGCACTGCCCTCAGATAAGCTCCATCAATTGGCAACAGAGTTGATATGGGATAACATCACATGGCCAAATTTGTGACAATAAACTCCAAAATACCACTGTGTTTGGAGCATGTGATTGTCAACCAATCATTTAAAACATCTAAAATACAATTTGATGTACTCATATCTCTTACAGATCACTTACTTTGAGATGTCTGAGTGTCTATGAACTTCTTTATCAAGGCATCAGTAGTTTGTGTGTAAAGGCTAAGAGCATATCTCAGGGACTGTAGGTCCGGGCTCTTTTCCAGGAAATTTTTTTTCAGCCCACTTCCTCCAGCATGGAAATATTGCTAAAATAAAAAACAAACATGGTTGTTCAGAGAGGCAAATTATCTGAGAGATGCCCTAGTTACAGACTTACAATTTTAAATAAAATTTTTACACGCACTTCTAAAAATAACACCTGGCATGTGTAGCTCGGTTTATGATTATAGCAGTTGAGATAACTGTCATCATCTCTACTACAGAGCTTCTTTCCAAAGGTAGAAATTTAAGCCTTGTGGGAAAAAAATATAAACAAATTTTTAATTTTGGTCTTCATGATCTCAAGTATTTATATGTCAAAGCTGTATATGCATATATTTGCAGGGTTCTTTTAGTCTGTGGAGAGGGGAATCAGTTTTAATTCTTTATCTAAAAAAAAATCTCTAAAATCATAGCATGGTTTGCAGCACAAGTAAAGAATATATTCTTTCTGAGGGAAGGTGGAATTTTGTTAAAATTTTATAAACGAAGATCCTAGATCATGAAGTTTTGGATTAGCATTGCATTGTTATTGTGCCTAAAATTATGACTATGCTTTGGGAAATTATTAGATATTCCATGGAATTTTCCATGGTGATTATCTTTTTGATTCCACAGTTGACCTGTTTTGCTGTGGAGATGCAGAAAATTTGTGTGTCATCCTTGAGTGTCCACATCAGGGTTTCCTGGACTGTGAAAGGAACAGAAAAGGAGCTGATTGGTTGGTAGTGCCCTTGAAGACGGGGAGTAAACCTCATCCTTTAAAAGAGGATTTTCTTTGGGGCAGAACAACTGTACCCACAGCTCTCTTTACGCACTCCTATGAACGATGCAGCAGCAAATTAGTCCGCTTGGATACCTGAGGTGAGGGCAGACCTTCACTCTGCAAGCAGTTGCACCACTATAGAGGTTATTGCCAGCTCTTCAAGGCCTGCTTACAAGGCAGCACCCCTCCTTTCGCTATCCCACTGAGACTGATAATTTGAGTGCTCCCTTCCTTCTTTCATTAAAAAAAAAAAAGGGGAAGCTAAATTAGCATAAATTAAACAAAGATGACTCCTGATCTACTGGTGCAGCTAGATTTGGAACAAAATATACATTTACCACTTTGATGCCATGCTGACTATGTAAACTATTGCAAGTACTCTATTATGTTTCCAGTCCAAAAGCTGAGTTCAGAAAAATTTGGACGCATTCTTCCCTTCTTCCTCACAAAATGAAAATTTTTCCCTAGAATTTTATACAGGACGGTAGTTGATGAACTAATGTGCTTAAGCTACAAAGAAAAGATATACTGGCTACACATGTTTAAAACCTGTGTTTTATTCAAACACTTTGCAAAGCATTTTACATGTACGTTACAGTTCTAGGTCTCAATATTGATATATAAAGCTCCCACTAATGGCTAATTACTAAAAGCACACACTGTTTTTCAGGAAAACACTCTGATTACTTGATGACATGCAATATTGGTCCACTCGATGCAGGAAGTGTTGGGAACTGTAAGCAGAATCTATTCTCCCTGAATTTTTTTTGAGTGTTGTCAAAGGAATATATGCCATATACACATTTCAGTTTACATACATATGTACTAAATGCTTTATCCTAAGCACCTCTGTGACAAGCAGACCTACAGTCCACATGTGCCCATTGGATGTCAGTCTACCCATTTCACCTTCAGATTCTCAAGGTTTTTGCAGGACATGAAATGTAAATGTACTTTTCATAACAAAGTCATTATTTACATTTTTGTGTTGATGTCTACTGATTGTTACAGGGAAAAAATACCTGTAGGAGCAAAAAAAAGGCGCTGAAGTCAGCAGGCTGAAAGGGTCTATATTGGTTTAAACATATGTGGGCCGCTAGTGTCAATTTAAGAGGTTCTGATTAAATCAGCTTTTTATAAGCAAGTGCTCAAATCTGTTAATATTTCCTGCTGTTGTCTATTGTGACAATTATTGTGATCTTTGGTTTTAGTTGTGTCTCCCAATATAACGTTATCTGCAGCAGCAAATACAAAGGACTAAAAGCTCCATGAAAAGCTAACAGACATATCATGAAACAAGGACACCTGACCCTAATCTTTCAGAGTTTTTCCTTTTTTTTTTGGTTTTGTCCATAAATGGTAAATTTTGCATGCAAAACCACTAATATAAACATATCATTATTTTGGACTTGATGATCTTAGAGGTCTTTTCTAACCTGCCATTCTATGATTACTGTGTGGAACAAAACACAGAAAAACAATGAGCAAATGGGGTTTTATAGATTCAGTTGGACACCTAATACCTGTCCCTTAGAGATGTAAACCTTAAACTAGTTCACCTGCTCCAATCTGAGCGGTTTGAAGGTTCAGAGGTGACAAAAAAGGCTTCAAAGCCATACTAACAAATGAAAGGTGCAGACACAAGTGCATAATGTCAGGTATGTGGAAATCCATGTTGTAGCCACTGCAGTCTCAGCCAAAACTTGACCAATGCCACACACGTCGTACTGGGTGATAGTTTCCATTTGTAGAGTGCCTCTGGGTTTACAGTGCTTGCAAAGACAAAAATGGAAACTAGAACAATATTATCAATGAACATTATCTCTGGGCTGAGACAATGAGATAGCTGAGATAACTCAGTTTGAGATAACTGAGGCCAGAAAGCCACTTCTCCTAACAGTAAATTGCAAATGAAGCTAAAAAAATGTATATAAATTGCTAAGGTTCTTTCTACATCGTACAAAGACTGATTAAATGCTATATACATTTAAGATGAAAGAATATTCCTTTATTTTATGCTCTTCAAAGCATTAATAACACTATCATCGATGGAATTCTAATTGTAAGTTGCTCAATGAATTAACTTTTGCTACTAAAAATTAGACTAATGAAAGGAAAAATAAAGACTGCAAGCACAGACATACTCCTCCCTGCAAATCCCTTCCTTGCGATAATCAGTTACTTAATTTTGAACAGATACCTGATGCCATTTTTACCATTCTCCTATTCTTATTTGGGCAGCCATTTTTTTTTGCTTTGAAACAAACCCTATTTACCTAGCATTAACAAAAAATTATATATTTTGATCATTAAACTTATGAACTACATTCCTAAATCAACACAGCAGTCTTTTTTCTTGAATTAACTCACAATGCTCGTCTTTGCTCACTTTCTAATACTGTAAGACAAATTTCTGCATGATCAAGGGTATTTGCTTAGTATTTTGGGAAAAAGACATTTTGCCATATCATGTGCCAAGTACAGAAAACAGGTTATGATGCCACGTCATTGCCTTACAATTTGAAAATGCGTTTTTCAGAGAGCATTCTTCTGCTCCATTTCTGAATGTAGAGTACAGAGATAAGAATACTGAATTCATAGAGGATTTTCCCCATTTCCAACCTTTTTCCTCCAATTATAGTCTTTTATTTAGTAAAATGATTAATATATATCTATGACTATCTATGACTCTTCAGGTAAAGGCTGAATTTACATTTTTCCCAACTTTTATTTATTTAGAACAAATGCTTTGAAAGGAAAATAATTAGATTCACGTACTGAACGGAGAACTCCACAGGGCTTAATTTGTGAGTGCACAGTACTTCAGTATTTTGTTCCATTTCTGTTTCCACAATATCAGTAATCCCCAAACACTGTTTTTATTTCTGAAAGAAATGCCAGTTCCACTGCAAATACAAAAGGTGGCAATTTGGAGCCCTCTCTGATACTTCTTTCTTGTGTTTTGAGGCACTATTTTGTTGTCCAAGACTTGCTCATGAATATGTCATCTTATTTACATGTTCAATTTTATACTTAAGTAGCTACCTCCTTCCCTTCCTGATGTGCTGTCTCATCAGCAGCAGACACAAGAATATGCTGTTCTTCTATAATCGATAGCTTTACAAGTTATTTACACCAAGTAAAGATCCAGACCAATGTTAAAAATACCAATAAGTACATTAAATAATATTCCTTAATGGTTTCTTTTGACCTCAGAAACCAAATCTGTGAAAACTGTAAGAAAATCTCCAGTTTTTTATATAAAAAAAAAACAAAACCAAAAACTTTGTTAATCTCTTTACTTTTTTACATTTAGGAGCATTTAAGTTTACAGCTCATTTTAGCCAGAATATGGCCTGATCCTTTCATCCTTCCAGAGAGGTCACATCCTAGAGATACTAGAGATACTTTAGCAATTACCAATAAATTAATTTGCATTTCTAGTAAATGAGATTAGCACCAGGTAAGGTTGGATGGATTGTCTCTAATATGGCTCCTTTAAAAATCTAATGTAAAACATTTATTGCGAGGCTAAGATTTTTCTAGAGTAGTTTTATGCATTACCAACATCTGCATGAACAAGATGTTGGTAATGCATAAAAATTATTTTTTTCAGAAGTGTTTTGAACAGGTGTGTGATGAATATGTTTTTTTGTTTTCATTGAAAAGGGACCAACATGTAGAATAATTAAACAGCATCTTTAAATTAAATCAAATTATTTAGAAGTGATAGTAAATTAGTTGGTGAATTCCAAACCGTAAAAAGTTGATAAATTCAATTGGACATTGAATTTAAAATCAGTAATGCATGGTATTAAAAGCCTTGTTTTCTGGTGTGCTATACAAAACATGTGTCATATATGTTTGCAGATGAGTGCAGCTAGGAACAACCACACTCTTCAGGCTCAGTGTCTCTTTGTGGGACAAAAAGAGGCTATGCTGCAAAACAATAAAGATTTAGCCTAGCTGCTTCAGTGGCACTAACTCTAAACTGTAAAGGAATAGAAGAATCAGATAAGCTTTGGCCACCGATGCCTGTAACAGAACATGTTCTGTCTGCAACTAGTAGAATAATTTCTCTAACTTTTCTGCAAGCAGACTATTTGACATTTGCTTTCAAGCTAATACAAAGAGTTTAGGATCAGATGGTTCTTGACACGTTAAAGAGATCTTTATGATTCTAAGGAATCATTCTATATTAGAATCTGTTGTTTATGTCATTCATGCTCCTGGTCATTCAAGCACGGAACAGAAAAAGATGTAAAGCTGTACCTTTATAGTAGCTAGTGCTACTTCCATGATTGCACACTGCCTCAGAGTCAGGCTTCTGGCTTCCTCTCGAATCACATGGTCCTGCAATGCAAGTTCAGGCTGCAGCTGATTTTGCAAGAGCGACAGTATTGTGGCCTGGCTTTTCTTGGAAAAACAAATAAAAAAAAACGCCAAATGCCCTCCAAGCCCCTATGATTAACAGGGATTAATTCAACTTCAGACTTCTTTTACAACACATTATAACCTAGAGCAATCACGTTGTTTCTCGAAAACACAGATTGCAGGGAAAAAACCCCAATGTTTAATACTGACCATCTGTGTAGCTTTATTTCATTTCCTAAAATGTATTATATTCTGTTCTGGGGGGGTGGGGAAAAGGTTAAATTTTAAGTTTAAATATTTATATTAGATGATACTGAAAGAATTCATTTTATTAATAAACCTGACAGTTTAACTAGTGTTTGTTAATGCCTCACGTTTTTTTAAAAAAGGAGGTTCCTATTAGAACACAAGTTAGAGTCATAAAGTGACTATACTCCTGTGAAATCTTTGTCTAAAATAAGCATCCTGTGATTTACTTGGGCAACATCTTAACTCCTCCAGCAAACTAAGCAATTATTCAGAGAAGCATGAATTACCACACTTCTGCCCGATTCTGAAATACTAATGGCAAAATTGACTGGCAAAAAATTGATGTCAGTATCAAATTAAGCTCTCCATCAACTGTATTATGGACTTCAGTAACATAGTGCTGATGAGTTTCTCGTAGAGGTACATTCTATATTTCAATACATACCATAAATAATACACAGGAAAAAATTACTGGTATTTCCACCTTAGAGGGCTTTCAGAACTTGTTCCAGAAGGGAATGCAAAGATCTCATAATTTTTTTTTTGGTAATGATTAGTGTTTATAAGGCCTAGTTGTGCGATATGGAAATGGTATCTTCTTGACCCATCTAGTGATCACTTTACCACATAAGCATACAGTCTTTTATTCCTAATTTGTTTTCGATGAGACTGTAAAATCATTATTCACCTATGAATAGTTACTGCCATATTCAGTTTTATTAATGTAAATAAGCATAAGAATAAGGCAAAAGGCTTGGCCTCACAGTCACTAAAATTTCACCTAATTTTTTCATTTGGGCAAGACATTCACAGCTTCACTTGGCTCCATTACCTTGAGTTTTGACAGTTGTCCAAGATCTTTGGCTGCACTGAATATCATCTGGGGCCCCTGTAATGACACGAAAATTCAGGAAACAGACTCACTACAGCGTGTTTGCTTTTTATGTCAACATGATCTTATTTTCTGCTAGAACATTAGCCAAAGTCACTGTTTTGCAAAGCTAAATGAAAATTTCAGTTACACATAAGACATATTTTCATTCAGTTGATAGGGCCAAGTAGTTGAATGCCTGCAGCATGATTCCCTCCAATAGCGTATACTTGATACAAATATTGCGTACTCTGTTGAGAGTGGTTTCATGGGCTGGGATTGTTCTTATACAGTGTGTCAATGAGATATTTGTCCATAATCATAGCTCTCAGGTACTATGCTAATATACATAATGATAATGGGAAGCGAGCAGCCCTGAGGAACCTGCAAAAGCTTAACTGTCTATAGTGAAATCCTCAGCTGGGTAACACAGAGCATAATGGCTTATTGTTAAGCCAAGGGCATTTTTTTTAAGAAAAGATACCACAGTGTTAGTAAGTTAAACCAATATTTTACAATAGCCGAATCCTGGCATGATACCAAAGACAGAATCCTACTATAATTCCATGATCACATTTTTTTACCAAAATTACTCCAAGAATTAGAATTACTAGTGCAGTTATATGATAGTTCAGCAAGACACAGTTCTGAATGTCTGGATTTCAGAAAAAAAGAGTCAGTCCAGCTTACACAGCACAATCCCGAAAAATTTTTCATTGGTCTTTCTGTTTCCAAAAGGTTTCAGTTTCCAGAAAAAATTTTGCTTCTGTATGGTTCAATTGCAAAAGATGTAATATAGAACCGCAGCTTAAATATTCATTATTTATTACTAGTGAGACTCGTAAGATAAATATGAAAAATAAAAAAATAAACCCTGCTTTTGAATGTCTGTGCTCATAGAGTAAGTAACATTCAAGGCTACAATAGCGAAATATCTCTCTTACAGTATCTTACTTTTCATTGATTTTGTTTAATATTGTGTGTTCAATAGAAAACAGAAGTAGCAAAATAAATGCAACTAGCTATACACCTTTCACCATGCCTGCCAACTGGGACACTTTGTATAGAGGCTACCACTGGTAAAACCCAACAGCTGCTGAAGTGTCACATATACATGTAAGAGAAGAAGCCTACAGAGAGGACGACTTTCCCTTGGTCAAGGAGGACTGTGTGAGGAATCGCTTAAGCGATCTGGACGTCCACAAATCCATGGGCCCTGATGGAATGCACCCACGAGTGCTGAGGGAGCTGGCGGATGTCATTGCTGAGCCACTCTCCATCATCTTTGAGAGGTCGTG